>Ga0079306_1002258_pt1 | contig 11014 bp, 6 predicted proteins | sample Methanotroph_Enr_FD_79181 | JGI IMG/M metagenome (GOLD analysis project Ga0079306, IMG submission 79181) | Enriched soil microbial communities from Old Woman Creek wetland in Ohio, USA - Methanotroph_Enrichment_5 | ecosystem: Environmental > Terrestrial > Soil > Wetlands | place: USA: Ohio...
GAGGCGCTTGGCCTGCACCCGGAAGTCTGTCATTTAAACGAAGGGCATGCGGCTTTCGCCGTCCTCGAGCGCGCCAGAAGTTTCATGCAAACGACCGGTCAGCCCTTCGATGTCGCCCTGGCCGCCACCCGAGCCGGGAACCTCTTTACCACGCACACGGCGGTTGCCGCGGGTTTTGATCGTTTCTCGCCGGCCCTGATCGAGCACTATCTCGGGGGATATGCGGAGCAGAAACTCGGGATACCCCTCCACGACCTGCTGTCCCTGGGGCGGAGGAATCCAAACGACGCTTCGGAAAATTTCAATATGGCCTACTTGGCAATCCGGGGCAGCGGATGGGTGAATGGCGTGAGCCGCCTGCACGGCAAAGTCAGCCGTTCCCTCTTTGCGCCTCTTTTTCCCCGCTGGCCGGCGGACGAAATACCTGTCGGGCATGTGACCAACGGCGTCCATGTGCCGAGTTGGGATTCGGCCCCGGCGGACGATCTCTGGACGGAGACCTGCGGCAAGGACCGCTGGCTGGGGACGCTCGGAACCCTTGATGAGGACATTTGCGAGGTCTCCGACGCCAGGCTCTGGCATTTTCGTCTTGCCGCCACCACATCGCTTGTCGCCTATGCCCGCGAGCGGATATCCCGGCAGATGGCCGTCTCCGGCGCCTCGTCCGAGACGATGCGCAGGGTAAGAGATCTCTTCGATCCCGGGGCCTTAACCCTGGGCTTTGCCCGACGATTCGCGACCTACAAGAGGCCGAACCTGCTCCTGCACGATCCGGACCGACTGCTGCGACTGCTCACCAACCCTGAGCGGCCGGTGCAACTGATTATCGCCGGCAAGGCCCACCCGGAGGACCGGGCCGGGCAGGCCATGATTCATGAATGGATGCTGTTCAACCGCCGGCCGGAGGTCCGAACCCACGTCGTTTTTTTGAGCGACTACGACATGCTGTTATCGGAGCAGCTGGTGCAGGGGGTCGACGTCTGGATCAACACGCCCAGGCGCCCCTGGGAGGCATGCGGTACCAGCGGCATGAAGGTGCTGGTCAACGGCGGGCTCAATCTCTCGGAATTGGACGGCTGGTGGGCCGAGGCATATACCCCGGAGGTGGGTTGGGCATTGGGAGACGGCCGGGAGCACGACGACGATCCGGCCTGGGACGCCCACGAAGCCGACGAACTCTATGACCTGCTTGAGCGAGAGGTGATCCCGGAGTTCTACAACCGGGACGAAAACGGCATTCCCGTCGCCTGGGTTACGCGGATGCGGGCAAGCATGGGACGCCTGACCCCACGCTTCTCCGCCAACCGTGCGGTTCGCGAGTACACGGAACACTATTATCTGCCAGCCGCTGTCGCCTATCGCCGGCGCGCTGCCGATAAGGGGGCGATCGGCAAACAGATGGTCGATTGGCGGCACAGCCTGGAACAGGTGTGGGCCTCACTTCATTTTGGTGAAGTAAAGGTCGAGACCATAGGCAAACAGCACATATATGAGGTTCAGGTCTTTCTCGGCAGCCTTGGCCCCAAGTCGGTACGGGTGGAGCTTTATGCGAACGCAACAGACGGCGGTGAACCGGTACGGCAGGAGATGAAACGCGTGAGCCGACCGGACGCGGCCTCGGGTATCAGCTGGTACCGTTCGGCCGTGTCCGCAGCCCGCCCGCCATCGGACTATACGGCACGTATTGTACCGTATTGCGAAGGCGCTGCTATCCCTCTGGAAAATGCCAACATCCTGTGGCAGCAATGAGATCCTTAAACCCTACATGACAAAAGGAGAAAAACAATGCTGATCAAATTTTCTACCGACAAAACCATGCTGGAAGTTGTGGCCGCCTTGCAGCTTGCCGTTCCTGGCCATCATTTCGGCATCATGCAGGTCCACAACCTCAAAGAGACCATGACGAAAAAGGGTGTGGAGTTTACCCGTGAGTGCATGGTCTTCGAGGTCTGCCAGCCGCAGCAGGCCAAGAAGGTTCTCGAACAGAACATGGGCATTTCCACCGCCCTGCCCTGTCGAATTTCCGTTTACCAGGAGGACGGCAAGACCATACTGGCCACCTTGAAGCCAACCGCGCTGCTGGCGATGTTCAATACTCCGCAACTGGCGGGGACGGCCCAGGAAGTGGAAGACGCCATTATTGCAATCATGAAGCAAGCGACATCGGCTTGATTGGCTGGGGCTGGGCGCTGTTTGTCTGGGACTATGCGTTGGTCTGGTCGCAGCCTCAGCGCCTGTCGAAAAGCCACCTGACTTAAAAAAGCAGTGTTCCGGCAAGGAAGACGAACATGAAAATAGAAGCAAGCGATTGCCGGGTACGCCCCGGAGACGAGGTCGACCTCGAAAAATGGCCGACTAAGGTGAAACCTTTTTACACCACAAAGAAGCAGTATCAAAAGCTCCTGGATGAGCACATTGGGGCGTTGGACTCGCTGCAGCATCTTCACTACGCTTCCAACCGTTATGCCGTTCTCGTTATTTTTCAGGCGATGGACGCTGCCGGCAAGGATGGCGCCATCCGGCACGTCATGTCCGGGGTCAATCCCCAGGGCTGCCAGGTTTTCAGCTTCAAACAGCCGAGTGCGGAAGAGCTGGAACACGATTTTCTCTGGCGTACGACCCACTGTCTCCCGGAGCGGGGTCGGATAGGCATTTTCAATCGTTCGTATTATGAGGAGGTGCTGATTGTCCGAGTGCATCCGGAGATACTCCGCGGGCAGGGGCTTCCGGATGAACTGCTTGACGAAGAGACCGTCTGGCAGAAGCGATTTACCTCCATCGTCGACTTTGAAGCGCATCTCCATCGCAACGGCACTCGAATCATCAAAATTTTTCTCCACCTGTCGAAGGATGAACAACGGAAGCGTTTCCTCGCGCGCATCGATGAACCCGAAAAGAACTGGAAGTTCAGTCTCGCAGATCTCCACGAAAGGACATACTGGAAGGATTACATGAAGGCGTATGGGGCGTGCCTGACCGCAACCAGCACCGAGCATGCGCCCTGGCACGTCGTTCCGGCCGATGACAAGAAGAATGCCCGATTGATCGTTTCGCAGATTATTCTTGATACGTTCAAGGACCTGAGGATGGAATATCCCAAGACCACCGCGAAACGTCTCCGGGAATTGAAATCCATCCGCAAACAGCTGTGAAAGCATGTTCTATACGATTTTCATGCCAAAAAAATAAATCGAAAAGGCAGGAGCATGAGTGGCATATCGTTTGAGAAGTTGGTGGGACTGTCGCAGGATGAGGTAGTCGAGCGGCAGGGGCGGGATGGTTTTAACGAATTGCCGACCCAGGAAAAACGGACCGCGGTGGTTATCCTGCTCGAAGTCCTGAAAGAGCCGATGTTCCTCCTCCTGATAGGTTGTGGCGCATTGTACCTGCTGTCGGGCGAATTCCAGGAAGCGTTGATGCTGCTCGGTTTTGTCTTCGTCATTATCGGCATAACCTTCTATCAGGAGCGAAAAACCGAAAGGGCGCTTGAAGCGCTGAAAGACCTGGCGAGCCCGCGCGCATACGTCATCCGCAACGGCGAAAAAACGCGCATCTCCGGGCGTGAAGTGGTCCGCGATGACGTCATCCTGCTTGCGGAAGGCGACCGCGTTCCGGCAGACTGTATTCTGCTTCATGCCACCAACGTATCCGTCGATGAATCGCTTCTTACCGGGGAATCGGTACCGGTGCGCAAATCATCTACCGATGACGCGGCAACCGTGATCGGGAAACCGGGTGGCGATGACCTTTCCTTCGCTTTTTCAGGGACGTTGGTGGTATCCGGCCAGGCGGTAGGAATTGTCAAAGCGATCGGAGCCGGAACCCAATTAGGGAAGATCGGCAAAGCGCTTGAGTCGCTCGACGTAGAACGAACGCCCCTTCAGGTCCAGACCGGCAAAGTGGTGCGTGCGTTCGCGATCACCGGTGGTGTTCTTTGTACCCTGGTGGTTGTCGTGTACTGGCTGACTCGCGGGAATCTGCTTGACGGATTCCTGGCCGGGCTGTCGCTGGCCATGGCGATGCTCCCTGAAGAATTTCCGGTTGTTCTGACTGTTTTTCTCGCGCTTGGCGCCTGGCGGATTTCAAAACATCGCGTGCTAACCCGGCGGGTTCCGGCCATAGAAACGCTTGGCTCGGCAACGGTTCTGTGCGTTGACAAGACAGGGACACTGACACTGAACAAGATGACTGTGACTGATATCGTGGCGGGAGATCGAATCTTTACAGTTGGGACAAAACACGATTCGCTCCCCGAAGAAATCCACGAAGTGGTCGAATACAGCATTCTCGCCAGCCCGGCCGATCCCTTTGATCCCATGGAAAAAGCCATGAAAGAACTGGGGGAACGCACGCTTGCCAAAACTGAACATCTGCATTCATCTTGGACTCTTCAGCGTGAATATCCTCTCAGCCAGGACCTTCTCGCCATGTCTCGGGTGTGGACCTCGGCTTCGGGTGATGACCTGGTCATAGCCGCCAAAGGCGCTCCTGAAGCGATTGCCGATCTTTGTCACTTCGATGCCGAGAGATTGCAATGGCTTGGAAAAAAAATCGATATACTCAGCAATCAAGGCAAGCGCGTTATCGGCGTGGCGAGCGCTCAATACAAAAAGAAGGATCTGCCGGAGCAGCAACACGATTTTCAATTTGAATTCATTGGCTTAATCGGCCTCGCTGACCCTGTTCGCCCGAATGTCAAAGGGGCTGTTGCCGAGTGTTACACCGCAGGCATTCGAACGATAATGATCACCGGGGACTATCCCGGTACGGCGATGAGCATTGCCCGGCAGATCGGTCTGCGGAATCCGGACCGGCACATTACCGGTTCTGCCCTGGAAACCATGACCGATGAGCAACTTGCAGAGCGGATAAGAGAGGTGAACGTTTTTGCCCGCATGGTGCCGGAGCAAAAGTTGCGTATTGTCAACGCCCTGAAAATGAACGAAGAAATCGTTGCCATGACCGGTGACGGCGTCAATGATGCCCCGGCGCTTAAATCCGCCCATATCGGCATTGCCATGGGAGGCCGGGGCACCGACGTCGCACGCGAGGCCGCCTCCCTTGTCCTCCTTGACGATGATTTTAATTCCATTGTAACCGCGGCGCGTATGGGGCGCCGGATATACGATAATCTCAAAAAAGCGATGATGTTCATCCTGTCGGTTCACATCCCGATTGCGGGGCTTTCGTTGATCCCGATCCTGCTGAAATGGCCGTTGATTTTATTCCCGGTGCATATCGTTTTCCTGGAGCTGATCATTGATCCCGCCTGCACTCTGATCTTCGAAGCGGACAAAGATGACAGCGGGGTGATGAAACGAAAACCGCGCAGTATAGAGGCAAAGTTGTTTGACCGGTTGACTGTGCTGAAATGTTTTTTTCAAGGCGGCCTGACCCTGGCTGTTACCCTTGGCGTTTACGGATTCATACGTCATGGTCATTCCGCGGATGCGGCTCGGGCACTGGCATTTTTTACGCTCGTGATTTGCAACCTTGGCATGATTCTCTCCAATCGTTCCCTGACACGATCAAGCATAAGTATGCTGCGAGAGAAAAATGTCGCATTCAAATGGGTTATGGTAGGGACCGCTGCCATGCTGTGCCTTATTCTTACAATACCGTTTTTCAAGAACCTGTTCCGCTTCGGTGCTATTTCTTTGGACGATTTCTTCCTGGCGCTTGCGGGTGGAATTGTCGCCGTCGCGCTCATGGAACTCTTGAAGGTGATTCCCTCTTTTCAGGAACACGCAGTAGTCTATCAAAAATGAGTGGGCCGTGGACATCGGATCTGAGAGTTTTCGCCAGAGCATGACGAGGGACTGTTCGCCCCCATCGGCATGTGCGGCAAATCCTCTCGGAAAAAATGGGTGTTGTGAATAATCCGGCCCAGCTCCTCTCTGAAAAAGAAAGTGTTCAGGGCGAGGAGCTAAGGAAGATGTCGATTGCCAATAATGCTATCGGAGCCGATCAAGATCGGTTTCCAACAGATCGAGCCTGTGCGAAATGTCTGATCTTTCCGCCGGCTCGGTGTACCTGCCTTGATCCGTCATTCGCAGATAATCACGTCGGATGTAGTCCAGTCTGGATTGATATTCAGCCTCATCTCTCTCAGATACACGCCTGTTGAATCTGAGGTCATCAATTCTTCTCTGGAGCGCGGCAATTCTGTTCCCGTTCCTCGGTTCCTCCATTCTGCTGGTCCGGGTCATCGCCCGATCGATTTCGTCTTCCAGCAGATCAAGTCTTCTGTTGAGGTTATCCCACTCATCCCGGTAGACTCTTTTGTCTCTCAATAACGTATAATCAGTTCGAATTCCCTTCAGAGTCGTCAGAAACGCCTGGGCCTGGTCAGGCGTAAGTGCCCCGGTTTTCAGTCCGTCTCCAATTTTCTCCTGGATCACCGCCATCTTGTTCTCGGCGCTCCTTTCATAATCCGGCCATGTCTTTATCGAAGCGCAGCCGGAAAACAAGCCTAGTCCCAAAAACACCAGAACTGACAACAAAATAGCTTTATTCATGTGCCACCTCCTGCCTCCCCGGGCTTTTGTTTTGAGCAGGGCATTGCCCTCATACGTTTTTAGACCGGGAAAACCCGGCTACAACATTTTAATAATGTTCTATTATTGCGCCAGGTTTTCGAGCTGTTTAAGCATAAAAAAAGCAAAATAACAGATGGATAGTTATGCCTGACACGGGCGAAAGAGGGTGATATTTGGCCAGTGGTTATATATGACCTTTATCGCTTATCGGTGATATCGTATGATACCATTTGCCTCTCTTCGCCTCACGGTGTTCACTGAAGAAGATGCCGTTGCTCTGCGAGAGACCGATTGATCCATAAGTTAGTTACCCATGAGTATGAGGGCGAACCTGCTGTGACCGAAATCTATTCAGACAACCAAATTACCCTGTTGCACAACGGCGATGCGTATTTCCCGGTGCTTGAAGAGGCCTTGGACCGAGCGGAGCATGGAATATATCTGGAAACCTACATTTTTGAAAATGACCATACCGGACGACGCATTGGCGAAGCCCTCAGGCGAGCTGCCTTACGTGGGGTAAAAACCCATCTCTTGATCGATGGATTCGGGTCGAACGGTTTACCGGAAACCATGATCGATTATCTGGAAGAGGCAGGTGTTATGGTACTGATGTACCGGCCGCACATTTCGCCTTGGACATTGCGGCGCAGGAGGCTGCGGCGCCTGCACCGAAAAATTGTGGTGGTGGACCGGAGGCTGGCATTTGTTGGAGGCATGAACATTATTGATGATAGGGAAATCCCTGGTCAGGATTCCCCGCGTTATGACTATGCGGTAAGCGTGGAAGGGCCGTTGGTGAAAGAAATCCATGCTGCAAGCCGTCGATTGTGGGCTCGTGCGGTCTGGTCCCATCGCTTGCGTCTTGTTTGGGAACGGGACCACCAAAGACCCACTCCTCCGCCGGAATCTGCGGGGCACATGCGGGCGGCCTTTCTGGTTCGGGATAACTTCCGTCACCGCCGTGACATCGAAAATGCCTATCTGCAGGCAATTGAACAGGCGCAAAGCGAAATCATTCTGGCAAATGCCTATTTTTTACCGGGTCTGGATTTCCGCCATGCACTTATGGCTGCAGCCGGGCGAGGAGTCCGGGTGGTTTTGCTGTTGCAGGGAAAAATAGAATACCGATTAGCCCACTATGCCTCGCGTGCTCTCTTCGGCAATTTCCTCGATGCGGGGATCGAGGTCTATGAATACCACCAGAGCATTCTGCATGCCAAGGTCGCGGTGATCGATGAACATTGGGCGACCGTGGGATCCTCAAACCTCGACCCATTCAGTCTGTTGCTTGCCCTTGAGGCAAATATCGTAGTTGATGATCGGAACTTCGCCACAGCCTTAAAGGACAGCCTTGGTCAGGCCATCAAGGTGGGGGCAAGGCGGGTATCTGAGAACAACTGGCGATCGCAGCCAATCATGCTGCGTCTGTTGTGCTGGCTCAGTTACGGGCTGATCCGATTCATGACCGGAATAGCGGGGTATGCCACGACAAGCCGGCCGATGACGGCGAGGCGTCAATAATGTCGTCGTAGTGACGTTTTGCCCCCGGTGTGCACCCTGCTCGGCTTCCCTGGATCGAGTGGCGCCTTGGAAATTGCGAATCATCTCTCCCCTCCCTCATCGCCACCGTCCGTTCCTGAGTCTCCCGATAACGGTCATATATGACCATTGGTTGCATATGACCGTTACGATAGGGTCAACCGCTCCGGCAGGAAATATTCTTACTGTTCATTATCCTCGAAAATCATTGTGATGAGCGACAGCCTGGCAAACTAATTGATCTTGGCACAGAGCTTGCTATACTCTCGTTGAAAGAGAATAGACAAAGACTTTCTTCGGGCGCCTCGCTGACGCCTTAATTCATAACCGCCATTCTACCGGTGTATTGCCGTCGGGCGAAGAAAAAGACGTCATTGCCCGGTTGAGCAGTGACGGTTGCACAGTTAAACAACCACACAACCTACAATTGAGAGGAGTCTAAAATGAAAAACCGATTATTGACAGTATCCGCCTTGGCCATCGCCCTGTCCCTGCACACCGGATTCGCGTTATCGGCCGCCGATCCGACACCGGTCACAAAAAATACACAAATACAAGCTCAAGATCAAATCTATGGCAGCCAGCTTATGACGCTACAGGAACGCACCGAGTTTCGCGCCAAAATGCAAGCTGCAAAAACTGTCGAAGAGCAAGAACAGATTCGAAACGAACATCACAAGGCCATGCAGGAGCGCGCCGCATCTCGGGGCATTACCCTGCCCGACCAGCCTCCTGCCGGTGGACGCGGTATGGGACCGGGCGATGGCATGGGGGCGGGTGGTGGCATGGGCCAAGGTGGTGGCATGGGCCAAGGTGGCGGCATGGGTTCAGGCGGCGGAGGAACGGGGTCCGGTGGCGGGCGCGGTCAATGATTTCGGCAGCCGGCCTGCCACTTCACCGCTACTTCTGATATTTGTCATATTTGAGCACTATCTCCCTGACACTCAAAATCCCTTCAAAGGGTGAGGATACGGATGAGTCAATACAATCTGAACCGCATTTTTCACCCGCATCATGTTGCGGTGGTGGGTGCCAGCGAAAAAGTGGGAACCATCGGCAATGCGCTGATGAGAAATCTCATTGACGGCGGGTTTGCCGGAACAGTGCTGCCGGTAAATCCCAAGTATAAAACCATCAACGGGAAACCATGCTTTACTTCGGTTTCCGCCCTGGAGACCGGCGTGGACCTTGCGATCATCGCGACGCCGATGCAGAGCGTTGTCGATATTGTGAGCGAATGCGCCGAAAAAAAGATCGGCGGCGCCGTCATTATTTCGGCGGGGGGCAAGGAGGTCGGTGAAAAGGGCCGGGAGATAGAGGAGAAGATTCGGCGGGTCGCCTATGACGGGCAGCTGCGCATCGTCGGCCCGAACTGCATGGGCATTATTCGCCCCGGAGGCAACCTCAACGCGAGCTTTGCCGCCGAGATGCCCGTAGCCGGAAATCTGGCCTTTGTTTCCCAGAGCGGCGCCATTTGTTCGTCAATTCTCGATCTGGCGGCGAAGGAGCACATCGGTTTCAGCCATTTTGTCAGCATCGGCTCCATGCTCGACATCGATTTTGGCGACATGATCGATTTTCTCGGCAACGATTACTCGGTGAAAAGCATTCTGCTGTACATCGAAAGCCTGACGAACTTCCGCAAATTCATGAGTGCCGCGCGTTCCGTCTCCCGAGTCAAGCCCATCATTGTCCTCAAATCCGGGAGAAGCGCAGCCGGTGCAAAGGCCGCCGCCTCTCACACGGGCGCAATGGCGGGAGAAGATGCCGTATATGATGCCGCCTTCAAGCGCGCCGGCATCGTCCGCGTGGACACCATCGAAGAACTCTTCGATTGCGCGGAACTGATGGCCAAGCAACCACGGCCGAGAGGGCCCCGCCTGGCGATTCTCACCAATGGCGGCGGGCCGGGGGTGATGGCGACGGACACGCTCGCCCGGTACGGACAGGAGCCGGCTCCCCTCGACGCCGAAACCATGCAAGCGTTCGACGCGTTCCTGCCGGCCTTCTGGAGCCGGGCCAACCCCATCGACATCCTTGGGGATGCCTCGGCGGAGCGGTTTGGCCGCGCCCTGGAAGTCTGCTGCAACTCGAAAAAACTCGACGGCGTGCTGGTCATCCTTTCACCTCAGGCCCTGACCGACTCCTTCGCCATAGCCGAGACGCTGGTCGCCGCCATGAAAGACCGCCAGTATCCGGTATTCGCCTGCTGGATGGGCGGCAAGATCATTGAACCCGCCGTGGCAATTTTGAATGGTGCGGGGATCCCGACCTACGAGACGCCGGAACGGGCGGTCCGAGCATTTCTCTACATGGTTCAATATGCCCGGAACCTTGAAATGCTTTTGGAAATTCCACCAAAGTTGACCCGGAACATGGTCTTTAATCAGGAAAAAGCCGGCAAGCTCATCGCCGGCGCTCCGACCCAGGGGCTTCTCTCGAAGTCTGATTCCAAGGAAATACTCACAGCCTATGGCCTGCCGGTGATCAGGACGGAGATCGCCACGACCGAGGTGCAGGCTTCGCGTATCGGCCGGGAAATGGGCTACCCTCTGGTCATGAAGGTGCACTCTCCGGACATCACTCATAAAACCGATGCCGGCGGCGTCCGGCTGGACCTGCGTTGCGATGCGGATGTCCGTCAGGCCTACCGCGAAATACTCTTTTCCGCCGGCCGCTACCAACCCGATGCCCGGATCGAGGGCGTGACGATTCAGCCGTATTTTGCTAGCCCCGATTATGAAATCCTGCTGGGCGCCAAGCGGGACGCCAATTTCGGTCCGGTAATCCTTTTCGGTATGGGCGGCATCTACACCGAAGTGTTGAAAGACAGGGCCCTGGGACTCCCGCCCATGAACCGGCTGCTTGCTCTGCGCCTCATGCAGGAGACCAAAGCGTTCTCCCTGTTGCAAGGCTACCGAAACCGCCCCGCC
>Ga0079306_1002259_pt1 | contig 11013 bp, 11 predicted proteins | sample Methanotroph_Enr_FD_79181 | JGI IMG/M metagenome (GOLD analysis project Ga0079306, IMG submission 79181) | Enriched soil microbial communities from Old Woman Creek wetland in Ohio, USA - Methanotroph_Enrichment_5 | ecosystem: Environmental > Terrestrial > Soil > Wetlands | place: USA: Ohio...
CCCAACGTTCCCGGGCTAGGCGTGGTTGGTTTGTGGTGGGCCTTGTGCGTTGGCAAACCAATCACGATTAGCCCGTGTTATGCACCGTATGGATTATTATTTTGAAGGTTTTCTTTTAATTTTTGTTTTGACTGAAGTATCATTTAGCTTATCTATTTTCTCTTCAAGCATCTTTATCGATGATTCTAAATATGTTATTCTTGAGGATTGGTCACTTAAAATTTTATCTAGTCGAACTATAAATTCTTTTGAAACGCCATGATCAAAAACATTTTGATTTTTTTCAAATAGTTCATATTCTCTTTCTTCAATCAGTTCTTGATTATTATTAAAATATCTTATTTCTGTTTCTAACCTTTCTTCTTGATAATGCCGATCATATTTATCTTGAGACTTATGAGTTGACTTCCATATTTGAACAATCAATGGGATAATACCAACTAATGAAGCAATTGACCCAGCAATATACAGAATCTCCAATCCTGATTCGTGTTCAACAATGATAACCTTCTCTTTTGATTGAGAAACCAAGTATGCTTTGCCTTGAAAATCTTTATTGAGTTCTGTGATCTTAGGATTAGCAAAAATTTTCAATTTCTCTTTAAGGCGTGTATATACTTGATAGTCTTGAACATTTTCTCGAAATTTAATAGATATGACTTTTTCAAAATTAGAGTTGAGTATTTCACTAGCTGAAGTGAACTTTTGGATGAAATTATTTTTTCTATATTCCATGTTTAGTAGATTGTGATTTATATGGTGCATAACGATTGTATACCCTCAGTTTTCAACCAATAGCGCATATACACCCCCAAACGAGAAATAATTACAATTGCTCTAATACCCCCAATAATCGATGTATAAACTCTATTAATCCCAAAGAAAGAATAAATCTACAAACATTTATAAGAAAAAATCAACTATTTGAGTATTAATATAACATGTTCTGATATTTTCATTTCTAAATTGGAAATCAACATATTCGCCCAGGCTCTACCCCGTATGCAAAATGAAATCTCAACGCTCAAATAATCCTACATTTGCAATCCTGAGCCACACTTATGCGCGAAATCATAGTCGAAAACGCAACCGGGAACAACTTAAAGAATGTCTTGCTCCTCATTCCGCACTTCCAATTAATTATAGTGACGGGCGTTACGGGAAGCGGCAAGACCTGCCTGGTATAGGTTGCCAGGCAGCATGATCGTTTCAATCCTTCGACAATACAGTCTTAATTCTTGATGATCTTTTCAACCCATCCATTCTTTGAAGTAATTATCCTAATAAAATAAAGCCCATTCGGCAGCTGTGAAATGTCAAAGGAATATTCTTTTTCATTTACGGCGAAAGTTGCCAATACCCTGCCTTGCAGGTCGGTGATACCGATAGACGCAATTAACTGCCCGGCACGTATCCGCACTTCTCCCTTTGTGGGGTTGGGATACACACTAATAGGATCCAAGGCAGGAAAATCCAACCCCACCGTATTTTCGCCAACAGCAGTCCAGCTTGTGGCAATGCTGTTATCAAGGGTATCGCTGATCAGCTGAAGGAATAGACCGTTGCCGTCGGCTTCAGGCCAGGGGAGCTCGTCATAATAATGTACCCGGTCGATTTCATTCCCGAAGGCATCCACCAACAGAAGGTCCTGCCCGGAATTGGACAGGTTCCGGGTGAACTGGTCAAAAGGCGCCATTCCATATTTGCCCTGGAAAGTGGTGGCATCGCTGGCCAGGAACAGGGCAGTTCCAACAGGCAGGGAAGAGCCTGCCGGAAACTGGTAGGCCAGGCCTGTTCCGCCAAAATAAATCCCTGTCAGGTCGATACTGGAAGTCCCTGCATTGGATATTTCCAGGAACTCCAGCTTCTCCTCGTCAGGGAAAGCAAAATCAGTGCCCGGGTGATAATTGATCCTTGTTAATACAAGCGGTGGTATGTCAATATTCTGACAGCCGCTATATGTTCCAAGGTGGCTGGTCATCCAGGGGATCCTCAGGTTAAGCCAGGCTTTCAGAGAATTAATCCTGGCCGGATGGTTGCCGATAGTGCCCCAGCGGGTATTTTCCCTCACCACTGCTTCACTGATCAGGGCAACGGTTGTGTCGATGTAATTATCCAGGCTCACAAGATGAAAGGGCTGGCCAGGCTGGGTAAGCTCATTCCAGCGCCTGGATAAATAGCATTTGAATTGCACATTATTAAATAAATCCCTGTAATATTTCGGTCCCTCATTGCTCCCGTTCGAAAACTGCCAGACATCCGGCTTGCTCCGGTCAACCCCGAACTCAAACAGGTCATTTCCGTAGGTAAGGTTCATATCCCAGGCAGGGCCTGCCCTTAATTTCGCATTCCTGTCCTTATGATAGTAAGTGCTGTAGCTGTATGCATCCGCATTGCTGGAAATTTCATTTATCAGTATATAGTCTACAAAAGAAGGAATGTCGATTATTGAAGGATACCCGGAGGTTATGGATGAATTATTGGCAGTACATACGGACTGTAAATGCAGAAAAACAGATTTGATATAGTTGTTCTGTTGTGTGGTCACATCCTCGGGTTTGGGCCAGTGGTGTATGAAGTTACAATCATTCATACCGATATAACTTGACATGGACCATGCAATAGGATCCCCGCCGGTGGTTTTGTCAGTCTTGGTAATATAGCCACCCGACAATTCCGGAAGGCTGTTGTTGCCAGTCTCAATTTTTAATATGTTTACCCGTTCTTTATCCGGCTTTATTTTTTCTTCCAGAATATACAGCCCTTTGTAATTCTCGTTAACCATAACTTCACAATATTCCGTACGAGTGTCATACTGGCCGATCTGCCTGGCCAGGTTGTAGGAAAGGTAATTTCGTATCAGGGAAGGATCAGAACTGAGACCGTCGAGTACCCAATCATTTTCAGAAGGCATCCCCAAAAGGCTGACATTGTTCTTGGTTACATTGTCAGGCATGAGAGTAGTAAAGCCATATGCCTTTTTCGGAAATGTTTGTGAGTAGGATCCCCGTATTTCAATGTCAATCCTGCCATCATAGTTTAAAAACTGGGCAGAATCCTGGTCCGTTACATAATTTCTCAATCCCGGCCCACGGTAAATGATCTTCATTGTACCGAGCACCCCGGGCTCATCCGGAATAGGGACACCATTATCCGTGGTGATGATAACTATAGGCAGGTTGCTGCTGGTAAACAACACCTGCGCATGAATGGAAAGAAAAAACAACAATACGGGCAGTAATAGTGCTAATTTTTTATTCATTTGATGGTTGCTGTATTTGCCCTGAAATGGATGCCAATGAAGAAGGTTTTAATTCATGCCAGCCTGGATAACAGTTAATTAACCTATTCTGGACTACTGCTTAATAAAAATATGTGTCTTCATTGAATGATCCTGCAGGTGAATAAAATAGTATCCGTTTGGAAGATTGGAAATGTCAATTTGAGTTGATTGTTTTGCTTCAACTTCCCGGAGCAGAATTCCCAATAAATTTATAATCTGGATATGTTCATCCCCTTTGGGTTGGGCCGGGAATGCAATATGAATTGTTTCAATTGCAGGGTTCGGGAATACCAGCATTTTACCTTGAAATTGATCCTGCTCATTTACAGCAACCGTGAGACTGCAAATTAGCGTCCAAAGAAAATCAGCTGATTTTTGTATTGTTGTATCTGCTTGCTGATAGGTAGAAAAGTAGGCACAATGTCCGTTCGTAGGGTTCAGGTACATATCATTATATATACCTTTCAAGGTCGCCTCTTGTTGCATTGCACAACTGCCGTCGCAATATACAATGCATGGGTAAGCATGTGATGCACCGTGACTGCAGGGTACTATTGTATCTCCTTCGTCATGAACGCTGAACAGCGCAGGTTCCCCCGGGCTCATAAATTCTTTGCGCAGAAGCGCACCCGAATAATTCAGGACTCCTCTAATAGGAGTAGAATAGGATAAATTGGTGCTGCTGTTTCCCGCAAATCCTCCATTCTCATTAATAAGGTTTGCAAGGTAAGAGGGCATATCATCAGTAGAGTCAAGATATGCAACATGGGAAGCTATGACACCTCCTGCCGAAATTCCCGAAATGAAAATAAAATTAGTATCTACTTTGAAGAGATTGTTGGTTGCAGCATCTTCAACGAAAAACCGGACTGCAGCCTTTGCATCGCTTACGGCATCTATCAATCCTTCAATAACAGTAGTTGAATCAATTACAGTTATATCTATCAGGCGATATTCAATGGTTGCTGTAACATACCCCCTGAGGGCAAAAGCAACGCATATATTTTTGATGTCCTGTTTTTTTCCCGATACAAAGCCACCGCCGTGCATAAAAACAATTGCCGGCCTCTTTTTCACGGTATCTGCTTTTGGCTTGTAAATATCCATGGTCAGATTCTCGAGAATATGATTCATGGTGTAATTTTTACCGTATTGGATATTCATCAGTGAATCAACGTGCCCGAAAACACAATTTTTATAGCGGGAGCCATCACACGAAGGAATTTGGGCAATTACATTCAAAAATTCCGATAGAAAAAGTAAAATGAAGAGTAGTCTTAGCATAGGTGTAATTTATTATCTTCTTTGTTATGCTGCAGGACTTGGAATTGGACCCGTTTGCATTGCAATTTGTATAACATGTTTTTAAAATTCAAGAAGCTTTTTGTCAATTTCAAAAACACCTATTCAAATATAGTAAGAATATGAATATTATGCTAAAGAATAATTAAGGCATATAATGATATATTCATTCTAATCCTACTGTTTCTCTATTCTCGGCTGGAAGCGAGTTTTCATACCAGGGAAGAATAAATAACCCTACTTTTACATACCTGATCCAGATCCATGCGCGAAATCATAATCGAAAACGCATACGAGAACAACTTAAAAAATGTCTCGCTCCGTATTCCGCACTACCAACTGATTGTAGTAACGGGCGTTTCGGGCAGCGGTAAGACCAGCCTGGTGTATGATGTGCTTTGCGCCGAAGGGCAGCGGCTGTTCTTCGAGAAGTTTATTTGTGAGACTCAAATTTTAAGAATGAAATGAATTAAAATTTGTTAGTCGAACAAATCCCGTCGCATCGAAGATGTAACGGAAGGTATGAATGCCTGTCTCGTCGTGGACCGAATTCCACAATTTGTTTATTATTTACTTGCATGACGAGACTGGAGTTCACACCTGTGATAGGGGGCATGTCTTCGACTACGCTTAGCCACCCTAAAGCTTCGCGCATCGAAGGGCTGTTTCCGGTCATCGCCATTGATCAGAACAACGTGGTTCGCTCTCCACAATCAACTGTAGGAACCCTTACAGAACTCTATGATTTGCTGCGGCTGCTTTTTGCAAGGCTGGGTAAATCCAGCCTCCCGGCTTATTTATATGTAGAATCTCATTTACTCATTGGTAAATGTCAATAATGTCTATTATTAATTCTTTGATTATTGCTGTCCGTTCCTCTCCTGATCCATAGGGTAGTGCTGTTTCAATAGCTTCTGGAATATTCGGGTCGGCAAGAATTCCCGTGAATTTCTGAATCAGATAATTCTTAACATCAGTGCCGGCATTCTTAATAATATGTGGCATCTGAGGATTGTTATCCAGTATATAAATAATGTCTTCAAAATCATGGCTCTGACGTAAATCGGCAGGTCCCCTGCTTTTTAAGGCTTCAAATTTGGCGGCTAGGAAATGCTCTGGTGAAAATATAAATATTTCTTCACCATCAGGTAAGATTTTTACAATCTTATTCCTGATTCCTTCAATATACCATAGGTTGCTAAATCCCAGTATTGTTTCATCGGTTGGCATTACATCAACCTTGATGTTTTTATATATCCACCGGCAAATGGGTGCACCAGCAGACATATCATTAGCAAATCCTTTCGTTCTTAAACGAGTTTCCAATTGATTAAACTTTAACCTTGAGCTTAACTCAATTACACAATCAACATCTTTTGTTGGACGGATTTCCGTTGCAGCAGTATCTGTTGCATACATCTGTGCCACCACGCCACCAACGAAAACGACCTCATCTTTAAGTTCTTCAAGCCCCTTTACTACGGTTTGAAGCATGGTCATGTTATCGTCAGGCATTGCTTAATCTTTTATCAAGTTCATCTATAGCAATCTGAATTTCCCGGGCTCTGCCAACCCTTAAAGTATCAGCAATAACAAGTAATTCGTAGAGTGAAGGATTATTAGAAACAATTTCAGGAACAGTTCGGTAAAGAGGATCAATAGAATACCCTCTTAACTGTCCCTTTGCCATAGGCCAGACATAATTTTCATTTCCGCCGGTAATATGTTCGCTGATGGGCATTGCTGAATGCGCAGTTGGAACGCCTCTGACAACAGAACCTGGTTCAACAGGAAACACATATTTTAAACCAAAGATAAGGAACTCTCTAAGGGCATTCGTATGAACTTTTCGTTTGGCAGCATCAATCAAACGTGCAATCTTACACCTGTTAAGTGCTTCAGTAACTTCAGAAGCACTAATATTTAAGGAATTTGCAATATCAGCATTATTCCATTCATGATCTCCCATTGAAAGTATGTTCAGAAGTATCACGATATCTTGTGGACGCATTCCGTTGTGCTTCTTCATGATCTTTAGTTTTGATTCGCGATTCGCGAATCGCAAATATAATACTATTATAATCTCAAAATGAAGTAATTGCAAAAGTATTTATATCAATAGCAGTAAGTTTACCATAACCTTCTTTATCAGCATATACACAACCAGTATCGATATTAATAATATTCCGATCAGAAGCAATAGTATGAACAAGTGCATCAGCTTTTTGTGGCCGATGACCATGAACTATCACTTTTTCCTTAAGGATTGTATTCGCGTATTTTTTACTGCAATGCCATAACATAGTATATTTATCTTCAAACGGATCAGTGATCTTATCATTGAAACCAGCGTGAACAAACAAAAATTCATTAAGTGAATAGTAATGAGGTAAACTCCTGAAAAAGTCAATATAAACAGAGTCAATATCAAGAAGGTTTGAAATTTTAAAACTTTTCAATGTCTCGGCACCACCATTAAACAACCATGTGAGAATTTTATCTTTGTTTACATAAGCCTCAAGTAACATAGCTTCATGGTTTCCAAGCAGAGGTACAATATCAAAGCCATTCTTTTGTAGGTGGATAATATAATCTATGACGTCCTTGCTTTCTGGTCCCCTATCAATATAATCTCCAATTAAGATAAGTTTATCAGTTGGCTTCAGATTTATTTTAGTTTCAATCAACTGTTTAAATGGCTGAAAGCATCCATGTATATCGCCAATGGCAAATAATCTTGAATTTTGCTTGAGTGGATTTGAAAATAGCGTTTTCAAAACTCCGGTTTTTTTACACTCCACCAAAATTAACAAAATGTGATACAAAACAAAACGAACCGTTGGCACGGATTTGTAATCCATGCCTCAGCTTCCTGTAGCACGAATATATCCTACATTTGCATCCCTGATCCCTAACCCTGCGCTCAACCCTAATTGAAAACGCATTCTCAACTGTGCTATTCCAGGTCCAGCGTTATTCTAATATTTTCTTTGATAATATCTTTTAAATTCGTCGGAATATCTCCTGTTTTTTTGATCAATCTATTATTATCGATTGCCCGAATTTGATCAATCATAATATCACAATTCTCCGGTAGATTGGCCATCCCTTTTTTCAGATGGACCCTTAAAATGTCAGCCTCTTTTTCAACTTTTGTTGTTATAGGACAGACTATTGTTGAAGGATGTGGGATTTTATTAAGGAGATTTGTCTGGATGATCAGTACAGGGCGGGTTTTACCAGGTTCTGTTCCTATCTGGGGATTTAGATCTGCGATCCAAACTTCGAATTGTTCAATCTGCATGATCAATCCTTTCAAATTCATTAAGAACGGATAATGATTCCTTCCTTACCAGTTCTGATTCATTTTTAAGTTTTTTCTCCATAATAATCCTGCGCTGATGGCGGTTATAAAAATCAAGCGCATCATTGATATAACGATTCCTGGTTTTCTTGATCCGGGAAAGGATTATTTCAGTTTCTCCAAAGATAGAGTCATCTATTTTTAATGATACTGTTTTCATAAGCTAATTTATATACCACAAAAGTATATCAAAAAAGAATATCTCAACATGATAGAACATATTTTTTAGTCCTTGCATCAAAGGACTGTTCCCTGTCATCGCCATTGATCAGAACAACGTGGTTCGCTCTCCATCTCAACCAGGTATGCCATGTAACATGTTTTTATGTGGATATTCCATACCAGGATCGATTCAGTTATGCCGTAGCGCAGTAGTATGCTTCTTTCGCAAAATGAAATAGCATCGGTATAACAAAGATGCAGGCAGGCTGAATGTTTTGTTCATGCCTGCCCGCATGATCACTAAGGTTAGCTGTATGGAATACCTTCATTTACCTTCTTGTTTGCTGCTGTGTTTCATCCATCATCCACTCTTTCTCCGGACAACAGGATGCTGTTCCATACCGCATGGAACTGCCTATGGATGGCAAGCAATGATCAGCTTGCCATAGCTACTATATCCTTTCGAAATAAGCTGGTAGGTATAACACCCTGGTGCATATCCACTTACATCCAGGTCATACCTGATTGCCTCTCCATGACACGAGAACTCTTTCTCCAGTATTGTATTGCCTTTCAGATCTGATACCTTTAGCTTGACAGTGTTTTCCATACCCGGTTGTATCCGGAAACGGGCCATATCAGTGGCTGGATTGGGACAGACGGAAACCCGGGTATCATTGCCTTTGAGTTCTCCTGTACCAGTAGCCTGCATCTTCTTCAGGATTTTCCCGCCTTGTCCTACTACATAGGCTGTGCTTCCGATGATCTTCACCTGCAGGTTTTGAGAGTCCTTATCCGAGTTATCCGTTAATTCGGTCCAACTAGCACCCTTGTCCCAGGATTCAAGTATCAAAGACCCGGAACCATCGTAGGCGCCACCCACAGCAAGCCCGTAGCTGTCCTGGAAGTCAAGCCCGTTGAGTGTGGAACCATCCTGTATCCATACCGGGAACCATTCATCAACTCCCCACGGCTGGTTGCAGGTGATGGCTGCAGTGCCAGGGAAGATGGCACCCACTGTCACACAGGAGTCCATATTAAAATAATAACCATCCCTCACTTTCCCTTCTGTAAGGATATTGTTGTAATTGATATAGAAGTAGGTGAATTCCATGACACCCCCGGGCTGGGTTATCCTGCCGATCAGGTGGTTCATGATGGAATTCTCGCCATAGACAAAGGCAGTTTGCGCATCCAGGAGCTGGGCTGAATAAAAAGTGCCAATATAGTCATCCCTCAGTACACTCCAGCTTTCACCCCCGTCCTGGCTCCAGAGGATTGCCTGGTTTTTGCCACAAGCAATGCCATGTCCCCCCGGTTCGAGATCAACCGAAAGGAGATCTGCACTGACACTGGCAACAGTCCGTAACGACCAGCTAAGGCCAGCATCGGTTGATTTCATGAGCAGACCGCTTGATCCACATATCATAATTTCTGTGCTGTCAATAATACTCACACCATATAGGTCATTGGGAACTGGGGAGGTGACCGTGATCCAGTTCAGTCCTCCATCTATCGTCCTAAGAATAGTGCCTTCATTTCCTACAGCCAGGCCGTAATCTTCATTGTAAAAATCAGTTGCATTCAGGTCAGACGTTGTGCCTGAGTTTTGAACCAACCAGGTGGATTGCGCGCGTGTAATCATCGTACTCATCAGGAGCAATCCGAGAATCATCAGGTTTACTTTCATTTTCATGCTTAATTGTATTATTAATTTGACATTTTGGTTAGTGCCCTTCCATTGTTTTTTGAATGGAGGGGTAGTTTTTGAATCGGAGTCCCGGTAAAGGAATCGGGACAGAGACCATATTATTATATTTCATTCATTTATAACAGTTGTTTTGTATCTCCCTCAATAATCTAAGGATTGTCAGGTAGTGATTTATCAACCATATCCGTCCTAAGCCGTGCAACATCCCTCTCCATGAATATACAGCAGCACCGGGATCCGGGTACCCTTTCCCCGGATGAACATTCCATGTTTTACTCTTCCTATGTTCACGAATACCTTCTCCGAGATGCTTCCCGGGACCGGCTTACACTTTGAGTCCATGAAGGGCTCCGGTTTACCAGGGCTTATGAAATAGAGTATTCCGATGAATACAAAAAGGAAGGCGATGATGGACAAAATAATGATCAGAAGCATTCTAAAACCCTTTCGCGTATTAAGTTTGTTCAACATTGCAGGCTTATTTGATTTTGGTTTGAAAATAAGGACTGTGAATTAGTGGCCGAAGGTGGCTGAACCTCTACTCCCGTTTATTACCGATAACTTCTTGTTCACTTTTGTGAAAAGTCTTTCCATACTCCTATAGGTCATGGTGGTGATCCTTAGGGATCGTTGTTTGGTAAAGTTAGCTGAAGCCAGACTAACAGAAGTATCTTGCATAGCGGTTTGCTGACATTCTGCAAGGATTGGCAACATCAGCAAACAGAGGGCCAGCCAGGCGGAGATATTAATACTTGCTGACTTGTAATGATTTTGCAGGGTGTCTTTTTTTCCAATGGTCAACAGAAAATGTTTATATGTGCATTCAGGTTTTTGAATTCTATTTGACGCGAAATTCACTGCTTGTCTTTAATATTCTATACAATCCTTTTTGAAGGGTCGGATTTGCCGATTGAGTCACCAAAAACTGGGGTTGAAATCCAGTAGGTATTAGCTGTGTTGCACCTGGATGATCACACCGAACAAATTCCGGACCCGGCTTTCAGTTAGTCTTTCACATCCACTATTCTACCATCCAGGCAAAATGAAGCCCCTCCGCATAATAATCCTACATTTGCACCCATGAATCAAAACCATGCGCGAAATCATTATAGAGAACGCAAAGGAGAACAACTTAAAAAATGTCTCGCTCCGTATTCCGCACTACCAACTGATTGTAGTAACGGGCGTTTC
>Ga0079306_1002260_pt1 | contig 11010 bp, 9 predicted proteins | sample Methanotroph_Enr_FD_79181 | JGI IMG/M metagenome (GOLD analysis project Ga0079306, IMG submission 79181) | Enriched soil microbial communities from Old Woman Creek wetland in Ohio, USA - Methanotroph_Enrichment_5 | ecosystem: Environmental > Terrestrial > Soil > Wetlands | place: USA: Ohio...
ATGAAGCCGGTGTATTTCGGCGAGACCCCTTTGATTACCTGGAGATAGATGCTGAAAAAGAACATGATGCCGAAGGATGCGGCGTAATTGAGCCAAGTGGCGACGTTGCTGAGGGCGAAGACTCGGTTGGCGAGGATCTTTTTCAGCGGAAAGATCGGGAACAGGATGGAGTTTTCGTAGATCAGGAAGACGATCAGCATGACAATCCCGCCTCCGGCGAGCCAGCCGGCGTCCGGCAACTGCTGCGCCTCCAGGATGCCGAGGATGAGACCGGCCAGAGCAAGGACATAGAGGAGCGAGCCGGTCCAGTCGAAGGGTTCGCCCTGCGAGTCCGCCCATTCTCCCTTGAGGCGGGTGGCGGCAAAGAGCAGGATCAGGAGTTCCACCGGAACCGCACTGTAAAAAATCCAGCGCCAGCCGAGAAAATCGATCATCAACCCGGCGAGAGTCGGCCCGGCGGAGATGCCCAGGTAGACGCAGCCGACCACCGTCCCCATGGCCCTGCCGCGCTTCTCCGGGGGATAGACGGAGGTGAGGATGGCAAAGCTCGTCGAGGTTATCATAGCTGCGCCCACCCCCTGGACAAATCGGAAGACAATGAGCAGGGTGATGGTCGGCGCGGTGGCGAGAGCGAGCGTTGCAAGCGTAAGAAGAACGGTGCCGGACAGGAATATTCGCCTTCGGCCGTGGATATCGGCAAAGCGGCCGATCGGCAGGAGCAGCAGGGCCACCGCCAGGATATAGACCATCTCGATCAGGCCAAGCTGTACCGCTCCGGCGGAAAATTCCCGGCCGATGGTCGGCAGGGCCACGCCGATTGCAGAAAACATGAAGGGCGTCAAAAACTGGACGGCCGCGATCACCCAGAGGATGGCGGCAGGGGTTTGCTTGGTTTCCGGCATGTTCTTCCTGTTGCAGTTCTTCGGAATATTTACTTTAATAATATGGACACTTGGGCATAATCGACCGGTAGGCCGACCGTGACGTGAATATAATGACGCCCTTTGGCCGATAGTCAATAGTGGACACAGAGAGAGGACAAACAAAAAACTTCATGATCCGGGCAATCATCGCATTTCTGGCAAGCGGTCTGACGGGGGTGCAGGCGATCCTCCTGTATACCCAAGGGAAGGGCGTCTGTTTCAACGACGGCTGTGAAATTGTCGACAGTCTCACTACCGTTTCGCCGCTTACCTTCAATATAGCAGGATTTCTCTATTTTCAGCTAGTGTTCTGGCTGCTGCTTAAGGGCAGAAGCGGCTCCGAATACTGGCACAAACTGGCACGGCTGTTGCTCCTGGCCGGGCTGGCGGCGGAAGCGGTGCTGATCTTCTTTCAGTACCGGATAGCGATGGTCTTCTGTTCCTACTGTCTCATCATCTTTTCCATCATCCTCCTGCTGAACCTGTTGTGCGGCCTGCGGCAGATAGTTCGCGGGGCCGTGCTCTTTGCCGCCGTCCTGGTCGCCTGTTTCAGCCTGCGGTTCGAAGCGGCAGCGGAGAAAGGACCGTCACTTGCCGCGGGGAGCGTGGCAAGGCTGGCCGGACAGGAAGACGGCACCGAACGGTTTCTCTTTTTTTCCTCAACCTGCAGCTACTGCGAAAAGATTCTGGATTCGATCAGGGAAGGGAACACCTGCGCCTTTCGTTTCAATCCGGTTGATCGGCTGACCGCGTTTCAACTGGAAGGCGCCGAGCATTTTTCCGCCTACGATCCGTCAATCAATGCCAGGTTTCTGCAAAATCTTTCGGTCTCCGGCGTTCCGGCACTGATCACGGTCGAAAAGGACAAGACCCTGGTCCTGCGGGGGGAACAGCAGATCATGCAGTATCTGGACGAGAACTGCCGGCCGGCCAGGAAAGAAGTAGATTATGGCGGATCTTCACGGATTGAGCCATCTTTTGGTTCAGGTTCCGGGACTGTTTCCGAAGGTCAGGACGGTTCCTGTCCCGTTGCGGGCGAATGCGAACCGGAGAAGTCGGGAAAAACACCGGGCAACGAGAGCCGATAAGCCGATCTCCGCAAAAGATTTACCTACTTCAGGAGATCGGCCAGTTCTTCTTTGGTAAGCAGCGCTCTGGTGTTCATCCTGCGCCTGTCCGAAATGGTGCGTTGATCACCATTCTTCCGCCGGTCTACACCCAGACGAATTCGTATCAGCGAGCGCAGCCATCCATAGAGCCCTTTGCGGCGTTGCCGGCCCTGGTCCCGGATATCGCACCGTCTTTCCCGAAAGGTACGGCGTTCGCCGCGCCTCCGACAGCTGTTCGGTTTTCGACGCTCGGTGCCATCCCAGGGTGTGTTGGTGGGGGCAATCATGGTCATTGTAGTTTTTCTCTTCAAGTTCGATATCTAACTCACCGTAACATTGGCAACAATAACACCATAGCACGCAGAGTGCAACCCCTCTTCACTGCCATCGCATGACAGGCAGTACCGATCCTTATCCGTCTGCCATAACAACCGTAGGTGAGTTCCCCAGTGCCATAAATGAAATCGGTTAGGGACGGCATCGGAATGAGTGTTCATTCATATAATAGATACATATATATGAAAATACGCATATAAAAGCCTATTGAAAAAAATATTGGATCTGTTAAATATAGAGGTTGGGAAAAGACTGGTTTCATCTTTGTTCATTGCGAAATTTCTTCTGACTGAGATGAAGAGTAACATTGTTCTTCCGGTATGAGCCAGTTGCCTGGTTGATGACCGGAGCGGCGATTGGGCGTGGTATTTTTGGCCTGAGTTCTTGGCAGGCGAAAATAACTTATTGGTTCTAAAAAGAGAATTGACATGACATTAACGATTACTGCCCAGACTCAGTCGATTACATCGATTGAGAAACTGAAGGAACTGAGTGGCGAAAGCGTCAAGCTGTGCATGCAGTGTGCCACATGTACGGGTATGTGTCCCATGGCCCAGGAGATGGATTACAGTCCCCGCAAAGTCATGCATATGGCCCAATTCGGTCTGGTCGATAAATTGGCCGGGATCAACACCTACTGGAAATGTGCCTCATGTCATGCCTGTTCGGTGAAGTGCCCGAGAGGAATCGATATCGCCAAAGTCATGGAGGCCTTGCGGCAACAGGTCCTTCGCAAGAGCAAAAACTATATTGAGCCTTCCCGGCTTTCTGCCGAACAGGTCGCGGAGATGCCGCAGATCGCATTGGTTGCCGGATTCAGAAAATTCACGAGTTAAGGAGAGCGATGAAGATCAGTTACTATCCAGGCTGTACCTTGAAGACCAAAGCCAGGAATCTGGACAGGGCGGCGCTTGCTTCTCTGACAGCTTTAGGCGTCGAGGTAACAGAAATCGACAGGTGGAATTGCTGCGGGGCCGTCCATTCCCTCACCGCCGACGATCTGATCCATCAGGTCGGGCCGGTCCGCAATCTCATTCGGGCCAAGGAACAGGGTGCGGACCAACTGGTCACCCTCTGTTCGATGTGCTACAACACCCTGGCCCGGGCCAACCGCATCATGAAAACCGATGAGGTGAAACGAGCCACCATCAATCGATTCATGACTGAGGAGATCGACTACGCCGGAGAGGTCGAGGTCGTGCACTTCCTCACCTTCCTGCAGGAAGAGATCGGCTGGGAGGCCGTCAAGGAGAAGGTGAAAGTGCCCCTGACGGGACTTGCGGTCGCCCCCTATTACGGCTGTACCCTGCAGCGACCGGCCGAGGTCGGTATCGAGCCCTTTGGCAGTTATAGCCTCATGACCGGCCTCCTGGAAGCGCTCGGCGCCACGGTCATGCCCTTCAATGCCGCCGATAAATGCTGCGGTTCCTATCAGGTGCTTGGTTCTGCCTCCGGAGAAAACAGCGCCGGAGCGGCTATTCTCAATCTGGCGGCCGGGGCGGGCATCGAGGCGCTGGCCACCAGCTGTCCGTTGTGCGAATACAACCTGGGCAAGCAACAGCAGTTGATGCTTACAAAAGGCAGGATAGCAAAAAATATTCCGACCTATTACTTCACTCAGCTTCTCGCGGTGGCCCTGGGTCTCGACTCGGCAGTCTGTCATTTCGAGTTGAACACCCGGGTCAGTGTGGATTTGCTGAAAGACAAGAACTGTTTGGCCGCAGCGTAAGCGACGGCTCGGATAACCGAAGGCGGCGTACATCATCGCGCATCATTGGAGAGAACCATGTGTGAAACAAACGAGAAATCGAGCAAAAGGACCCCGCGAGTAGCCACCGGGGATCGGGCCATTCTACCGGAAGGTGCCAAAACCATCCCGGTCTACATCATGGGGAAGAAATATGAGGTCCCCGAAACGCTGACCATCATGAAGGCCATGGAGTTCGCCGGCTTCAAATTCCTGCGCGGCGCCGGTTGCCGCGGCGGCATCTGCGGCGCCTGCCCGACTGTCTACCGGATGGCCGGAGATTACAAGCTGCACTTCGGTCTGGCCTGTCAGACCGTAGTCGAGGCGGATATGTATCTGGCCCAGATTCCCTTCTTTCCGGCCAACCGGGCGAGCTACAGCATCGAGGAGATCGGTGGCCTGCCGGAAGCCATCCATGCCCTCTATCCCGAACTGTTCCGCTGCGTGGCCTGCAACCAATGCACCAAAGCCTGCCCGATGGACGTCGACGTGCTCGGCTACATCTCGGCCCTCAAACAGGGCAATATCGAAAAAGCCGCCCGTCTTTCTTTCGACTGCATCCAATGCGGTCTATGTGCCAGCCGCTGTATGGGAGAAATACCCCAGTACCATGCAGCGCAGCTGGCCCGTCGGATCTACGGCCGATACATTCTGCCCCAGGCGGAGCACCTCAAGGCCCGGGTGAAGGAAATAGAGGCCGGCAAGTATCAAACCATGCTGAACGACTTGTCGGCGATGAGCAAGGAAGAGCTGGAGAAGATCTATGTGGAACGGGAGCGTCAGCCCGATTTCGCCGAAATAGGATGGATGCCTAAGGAAACTCGTAACTTATAATCAATCATCGCTCGATCCTGTTTTGGATAAAGGAGAACAATATGGCTTACACACCCGAAATGAAGGAATTGATCAAAAAAGTTGAGGCGACCCGGCCGGCCAGGGTGGCGAGGGCCCGCCGCAACGAAAACTATCCGGCGCTGTCCATGGCCGAGAGGGCGGAAGTCCTTTCCCAGTTTCATCCGGATTACCAGGAAAGTGGCAAACGCCAGGTTGTCGTGGGCCCCAACAAGGGCGACGTGTATCAGGAAGGCGTTGCCCGGCTGCTGGAATCCAGATCGATGGTCCGCCCGGAGAAGGTCGACCTGACGAAGGTTGATCATGAGACCGACGTGCTGGTCATCGGCGGCGGCGGGGCAGGGACTTCCGCGGCCATCATGGCGGCGGACGGCGGCTGCAAGGTCATCATTGCCACCAAGCTGCGCCATGGGGATTCCAACACCATCATGGCCGAAGGCGGGATCCAGGCGGCCACCCACGAGTGCGACTCGCCCTACTACCATTATATGGATACCATCGGCGGCGGCCACTTCTCCAATCAGCGGGATCTGGTGGCGGCATTGGCCAACGACGCCCCGCTGTCCATTGCCTGGCTGGAGAGCCTGGGCATGATCTTCAACAAATACGAAGACGGCCGTACCGTCGTCCGTCATTTCGGCGGCTCCTCGCGCAAGCGCATGCAATCTTCCAGTGACATGACCGGGGCGGAGATCATGCGGGTGGTGCGTGACGAGGTGCGCAACCGCCAGGATCAGATCACTGTCCTCGAGTTCAGCCCGGCGGTGGAGCTGCTCCTCGACACCGACGGCAAATGCGCCGGGGCCATCCTTTACAATATGGAAACCCGCGAGTTCTCCATCGTCAAGGCGAAAGCGGTGATTATCTCCACCGGCGGTTTCGGCCGTCTGCATATTAAGGGCTTTGCCACCACCAATCATTACGGCGCCACCATGGACGGCGTGGTCATGGCCTACCGGGCGGGAGTCGGCAACAAGGCCCTTCATTCGACCCAGTACCATCCCACCGGTGTCGCCTTTCCGGAGCAGAACGTCGGTCTTTTGATCACCGAGAAGGTGAGAGGCCTGGGCGCCCATGTGCTGAACATCGACGGCGAGCAGTTCTGTTTCCCGCTCGAACCGCGCGACGTCGAATCGGCGGAACTCATCAAGGAGGCGATGGAAAAGAGTAAAGGCATTGTCACCCCCACCGGGCGGGTCGGCCTGTGGCTCGACTCCCCGATGATCGAGGAACTGCATGGCCCGGGCACCGTCAAGAAAGAGCTGCCCGCCAAGTTCATCCAATTCGAACGGCATGGCATCGATATCAGCAAGGAACCGATGCTGGTTTACCCGACCCTGCACTACCAGAACGGCGGGATCAACGTCAACGGCAATACCGAGACCATCCTGCCCGGGCTCTACGCCGCAGGCGAAGCGATCGGTGGTGTCCATGGCGAGAACCGGCTGATGGGCAACAGCCTTCAGGATATCATCACCTTTGGCCGCCGGGCCGGTAAAAATTCCGCGGCTTATGTCAAGAGCGGGGTCGAGCTGAAAGGACTCACCCTGGATCACGTGGTGAAGTTTGAGAAAGAACTGGCCGAAGCGGGGATCGAGAGTCCGGCGGTCGCGCCGATTCTTCTGCCCGATTACGCTACCGACGAGGTCGCCGAACGCCGCTGGCCCAATGCCCGGACCGAGGTGGAAAAGATAGCCTGACAGGAAAGGAACTGAAGCAACGGCGTCGGTAATTCCCCGCCGTGCTCAACCAAAAACCGCTGCAGTCCTTATGTTCGGACTCCGGCGGTTTTTTTTGCTTCATTTTAGCGGTCTCATACGCAGGAGGCGCTCAGCTGGGCAGCAGCCGCCGATTGCATTTTTTAACTGGGCGATGTATGGAGGAAGTTGTTTTGGAATTGAGCTCTCTGAGGTATTCTCCCCTGGAGGCGATCAACTGTCCAACGATTTCTGCGAAAGGGTAAAGAGGTATGAAAAGCAATTTTATCACCACAATCTACGGCCCGGTCTTCCCTGGGATGATCAAATCATTGGCCGAAACCACCCGCAGCCTGGGTGGAGAATGGTTGACCAGCAAGGTTATCAAGCTGGACGGCCAGTTCTCTGCCATCATGAATGTAGTCGTGGCAGAGGAGGCGGAACAAAAATTGAAATCAGGCCTTGAACAGAAGTTTCCCAGTCTTCATTTTGTCTATGCCGAGCTCAGCGAAACCCCGCGGGCGGCAACCAAGACCATCAACCTGATGGTTGATTGTATCGATCGGCCTGGCTTGACCGGCGATCTGAGCAATATCCTTGCCAATCTCGATATCGTGGTGGAGGATATGGAATGCAAACGGTTCGCCATGGACGGCATCGGCGATACCGTTTTTTCTGCCCGCCTGACGCTCTCGGTGCCTGAAGCGGCGGACAGCGAGGTCATTGCCGGGGAAATCGAGGCGATGTCGGAAGATGTGCGGGTAAACGTTCTGTAGGCTCAGTTTTCGGCTGGATTTTGGTGGGGGGATCGGACTACTTCCGGTCCCCTTTTGTATTTTAGCTTGCCTCTTCGCAGAGTACCCGGTGCAGGGCCCGCTGGGCCTGGACGAAATGATCCCGGAGAATGGTAAACTGCATGTTGGTCTGCCGTGAGGTCTGGGAGACCGTGAGGATATTGATCTGGGCGTCGGCGAGCGCCTTTGCCGCCTTGGCCAGGATGCCGGGTTTGGCGATATTGGAACCGATTGCACAGACGATGGCCACATTCTGGGTAGTCACCAGTTCAAAGCGCTGGCGCATTTCGTCGATCATCTGCGGCGAACAATCCCTTTCGTAGATCAGTACATCGATGGTGTTGGCATTGGTCGCCTTGTTGATGTAGCTGATGTTGTGGTCCTGCAGGATCCTCATGATCTTCATGTCGAACCCCACCTCGCCCACCATCCGGGTGTCATGGATTTCAATACTGGTCACGGCATTCGAGCCGGTAATGACCTCGGTCTTCGAGTGCGGACAGATATAGCCCTTGGTGATCAGTGTCCCGCTGTGGCTTGGATCGAAGGCATTCATCACCCGGATCGAGATCCCGGCGGTTTCCAGCGGCTTCGAGGCCTTGGGGTGGATTGCTTCCATGCCCACGTCGGCCAGCTGGTCGGCGACATCGAAATTGGTGTTGCAGACCGGATGGACCTTGCCTTCGCCGATGATCACCGGGTCGCCGGAACAAAGATGGTATTCCTTGTGGATTACCGCCTCCGCGGCATTCAGCAGCACCGCGATCTTGGAGAACGTCACCTCCGAATATCCCCGGTCGAACTCCCGCATGATCCCTTCCGTGCCTTTGGTGTAGCCGGTGGCAAAGCAGATGGTTTTGGCGGGATCGAGTGTGGCGAAGGTGTGTTTGATCCGGGCATCGATGGTCCGTTCCTTCCGGTCCTGCCAGCCGCTGAGATCGACAAAGGTCGCATCGTAGCCGAGATTCTGCAGGATATTGGCGCTGTTGAAGGCGCTGTGCATCTCGCCGATCGAGGCGAGGAGTTCCCGCGCGGCCAGCAGCACCTCGGTACGGTTGACATAGCCGGAGGAGATGACATTGTCCATGCTCTTTAAGATATTGACGGCAAAGGAGATCCGTTCGCAGATGAACCGATCGGCGACTACCACATCGAGACCGATGCCGGCAAAACCCCGGTTCAGTTCGCAGAGCCGGTCCTGCAGGCTGATCATCGCCGGCTCGTATTCTTCGTTCTGCTCAAAGCTCTGGTAGATGCCGGGTTGTCCGGTTTTCTTATGTTCCAGCAGTTCGTTGGTCACTCCCGAATAGGCAGAAACGACATAGATCCGGTTGTAGATATCGTTTTTATTCTTGAGGATGACGTTGTTCAGAACTTCCCCGAAGCGGGACATGGTGGTGCCACCAATTTTTTCTACGCGAAGCTTTCTTTCAGTCATTATCGTTCACCAAATTTCTCTGCCTGACGGGTTCCATGATTGACGCGGAAGGGATTCAGGAATGCATGTGTTTGTGGGTTGCAAGGGAAACTGGGCGCGTATCCTATCGTAAAGATTTTTTACCCGCAACTGATTTCACGGTCGGGATATGTCGGTCGGATCGGATAAAGGTGCGCAGGTGGAAGACTATTTCGGCAATCGAGGGGCCGGGGAGTTCTCCTGCCTATTGCGGTTTTTTCTGCTTGCGGATAACGTCATCTTCCAGGTCAGGATAGTATTTACGTAGACATTTTGGGCAGATGGAGTGGCTGAACTGAGCCTCGGAATGTTGCTCGATATAGGCTTCGAGCCGATGCCAGGCCTCCGTGTCGCTGCGGATGGAGTGGCAGTGCATGCAAATGGGAATGATGCCCTGGAGCGTCTTCACATGCTCGAAAGCCTCTTTCAGTTCCTTGAGCTTCTGGCTGAGGGAGGCCTGGGTTTTGACGAGACGCATCGCCACATTGATTCGCGCTCGCAACTCGTTCAGATCGAAGGGTTTGGTGACATAGTCGTCGGCACCGGCCTCAAGGCCGCTGACGATATCTTCGGTGCTGTCCCGGCCGGTCAGGAGAATGACATGGGTGGGATTGTCTCTGGCGAGGAGCTTGATCCGCCGGCACAGTTCCGGCCCGTCGATCTCCGGCATCTCCCAGTCGAGAATGGCGATGGGCGGAGCATCGTCCCGCTGTAGTATTTCCCAGGCTTTTTGGCCGTCGTCGACGCTTATGACCTCGAAGGACCATTTGCCAATTATCAACTCCAACATCATTCTGGAGGTGAGATCGTCTTCGGCAATAAGGATTTTCATGCAATACTCCGGGGTATTATTATTCTCCTCTCTACTCTTACCATACCGGCAATCTGCAGTGCAAAGAGTTCTTCCGCTTCCGCGGGGAGACGAGAAGGTCGGCATTTTTTCGACAAAATTGAGTTTACGACTAAAGGAAACGGCATTGCCTGCCGATAGAGCAAAATACAAGCAGGTTTTTTGCAAGTCAAGGATGACTGCCCTGCTGTAATCCGCACCAGCCGCCAGGGAGGGCCCGCCATGATCATCGCCGATTCCGCCATTCAACTCTATTCCAGCCGTACCGCCATCGAACAATATACCAAGCGCGAAGCCCTGACTGTCTGGCAGGGTGATCGGGATCCCAAGGTTGTTCAGGCGGATAAGAATACAGACCGGGAGCTCGATCCCGTAAAGGTTCTTGCCGAGCTGCACCGCGACACCGTCAAACTCTCCCAGGGCAGAGGCCATAAGGTCCGGCAGTCGCGTCCGGCGGATGTCGAACTGACCGAGGAGCAGAAACTGCAGAAGGACCTCAATATGCTCCTGCTGCAGGAGCTGTTTGAACGCTTGACCGGCAGGAAATTCCGGGTGATCGATCCGGCCGCGCTGACGGCTGCCCCGGCCGAGACGGAGCCGGTGCCCGCCCCTGCGGAAGGGAGCGTCGAACCGGCGCCCGAGACCGAAAGCGCAGGCTACGGGCTGATCTACGATTATCACGAATCCGAATACGAATCTGAGAAGACCGAATTCACCGCCGGCGGCAAAATCGCCACCGCCGACGGCCGGGAGATCGACTTCGCCGTGAGCCTCACCATGAGCCGCGAGTTCTACCGCGAGCAGAACCTGAGCCTCCGGGCTGGCGACGCGCTGAAGGATCCGCTCGTCATCAACTTCGCCGGAACCGCCGCCCAATTGGGCGAGAGGAATTTCAGCTTCGACATCGACAGCGACGGGACCAAGGACCAGATCGCTTTCGTCGCGCCAGGCAGCGGCTTTCTCGCCCTCGACAAGAACGGCGACGGCACCGTAAGTGACGGCAGCGAACTGTTCGGCACGGCATCCGGCGACGGGTTCTCCGATCTTTCAGGCTATGACAGTGACAGCAACAGCTGGATCGACGAGAATGACGACGTCTACGACAAGCTGCGGATCTGGTCGAGGTCCGGGAACGGCGTGGAGCAACTGGTGGGGCTTGGTCAGGCGGGGGTGGGCGCCCTCTACCTGGGCCATATCGAAACTCTCTTTGCCGTGAAAGATAGCGAAAACGATCTGCGCGGTCAGG
>Ga0079306_1002261_pt1 | contig 11010 bp, 10 predicted proteins | sample Methanotroph_Enr_FD_79181 | JGI IMG/M metagenome (GOLD analysis project Ga0079306, IMG submission 79181) | Enriched soil microbial communities from Old Woman Creek wetland in Ohio, USA - Methanotroph_Enrichment_5 | ecosystem: Environmental > Terrestrial > Soil > Wetlands | place: USA: Ohio...
GAGATATTCTCAATCTCTGCAGAAGAAGAGTTTTTTACCGTCAGCGAGACTGGCCAGAGACTTACAAACCCATATTGGTTCCTAAAGCATGAGTTTGCAAACCGCCGCGAAACTGCCATGGATTATTATACATCTATATGCCACGGCGATCTTAATATGCAGAACATTCTGCTCGACCAGGATATGAATGTATATCTTATAGACTTTTCAGAAACAAGGCCACGGTCACTTGTGTCGGATTTCGCAAGACTTGAAGCAATTTTTATTGTTGATAACGCTCCTGTTGAAAACGACTCCGATATGGAAGAGTATGTGAAGTTCATTTCCGGATTCTATAATATCAACAGACTTGATGAATTACCTGTAAATTACTACAAAGGTAAACACAGTCAAAAAGTAGACAAGGCGTATTCATTAAGCCTTAAGATGAGAAAGTATGCATACAAAAGTGTAAACTGCAACCCGGACCCTCTGCCATACAATCTCGCCCTGCTTGAATGGGTACTACCTGTTGTTTGTTACAGCAGTGCTTCCGATGCACAGAAGCGCATCTCTATGATTGTAGCCGGATTGTTGTGTGGGAAGTGCCGGTAGTTTTTTTTTGCTAACTAAGTTATAACTATATGAAAAAGGTGAAATTTGGATTCGTAAGCGCATTGCGTTGCCTTGCTGTTATTTTCTCTCTTGTACAAATGTCCGGTTGTGAAAAAAGCATCGCGACTGCGTCAATAGAGATTGTTTCTGAACAGATACCAGGGAGTAAGAATCATAGTCCCAACGGAACCTGGTGGGGATACAATCAAAGCAAGATTGTGCGCTACGGGAATGTTGTCTATATGTATGTTGTCGAGAACCAAAACGTAGATTCAAACCCAAATCCAAATGCCACAAATCCCTCAAAAATAGTTCTCTACAGGAAAGATGGCGATAACACCTGGCAAAAAGGAGGTTCTTTCAACACATCGCGTCCCGGTAATATTTTAATCGATTCCGAAGGAATAGTACACCTTATTGTTTTCGAACCTACTTATACCCTGTCAACAGAAAACGGTTCGTATGGCAAACTGAAACATTACTGGTTCCCCAACTGCAAAACAGGCGACATAACAAGTTCACAGCAAGAGACAATCATAGACAACGACGGCGTTTACCAGGGAGAGACAGTAAACATAAGAGTGGGGGCATCAATTGGTAAGGACGATATGATGGCAGTTTCTTTCGGACTGAATAAAACCCACAGACTATATTGCAAAGAGAAAACAGGAGTAAGGTGGATCATGGATTATTCCAGTCCAAATATGGGAAGCGACATATATTATCCTTATGTGATTGTTACAGATTCTGGATTTGCTATCCTTGCTATTCAGGATGATTATGTTGGACAGAATCTGCCCAACATATACCAGAAAACTTTTTATTTTGAAAAGAAAAACGGTGTCTGGAAGAATGAGATTTTTATTAACCTGCAATCTCATCCTCTGGCGCAATCGCGTCCCCAATTGATAGAGAACAGCGACATCTGTCAAGATGCCTCCAAGCAAATCCACCTTCTGTATCAGATGAAATTAAATCCGTCCGATCAATATGTGAACACATTCTCACTCTCCTCTCAACTCTCTTCGGGGTGGGACAACAAGTCTGTTACTGCTACTGATAAGACAAACTGGATGCGGCTAATCGAGGTAAACGGTGAGATTTACTATTTGTGCAGCTCCTGGGACAAGCTTTACATAAAAAAAGGCGTTGCAGGAGAGCTCAAGCAGCTGAAGGTTCCAAAAGTTAGCGGTATGTATATCTATGTAGCATCACCACGCGGAGGTACCAAATCTGCGGAAAATTATGTTGATATATTGCTACTTAATGGCAACAGCAGCGATTATCCAAATGCAAAGAATTATTATGTAAGAATTGCAAAGACAGAATTTGCCAAAATTTAACAGAGTAAATTTGTTTATATTTGCCTGCTGAATTTGTACTATCGTAATGAAAACATACCTCTCACTTTTAAAACATATAATGGAAAACGGTACACTTAAAAGCGACCGTACCGGTACCGGCACAAAAAGTGTGTTCGGCTATCAGATGCGTTTCGACCTTGGTGATGGCTTTCCGTTGTTGACAACAAAAAAACTACATCTTAAGTCTATCATTTATGAACTCCTCTGGTTCATAGCCGGAGACACAAATATCAAGTACCTGAAAGACAATGGCGTTTCAATCTGGGACGAGTGGGCCGACGCCAATGGAGACCTGGGACCCGTCTATGGCAGTCAGTGGCGTTCATGGAAAAAGGCTGACGGAAGTTCGGTGGATCAGCTGTCGGCCCTCATAGAAGGAATCAAGAACAACCCCGACTCCCGCCGGCATATAATTTCTGCGTGGAACGTCGGTGAAATTGACAAGATGGCCCTGCCTCCTTGTCACGCCCTATTTCAGTTCTATGTTGCAGATGGCCAGCTGAGTTGTCAGCTTTACCAGCGAAGTGCAGATGTTTTCATTGGAGTGCCATTCAACATTGCCTCATATGCTCTCTTTACAATGATGGTAGCACAGGTGTGCGGATTGAAGCCGGGAGAGTTTGTCCACACATTCGGCGATGCTCATATCTACCTTAACCATTTTGACCAGGTTAAGCTTCAACTTTCCCGTGAACCACGCCCCCTGCCCAAAATGTTAATCAATCCGGAAGTAAAGGACATTTTCAGCTTTAAGTACGAAGACTTTCAGCTGGAGGGTTATGACCCATATCCGGGAATTAAGGCCCCGATTGCAGTATAATTATAATCAGTTCATTACGCCGTTCTCCCAATTTTTAAAACAAAAACATCTCTCAAACACATGATTTCCATAATAGTAGCTATTGCCGACAACTACGCAATCGGTTGTAAAAATCAACTTCTTTGGCACATCTCAGAGGACCTTCAGTATTTCAAGCGTGTAACCCGCGGACATCCTGTGCTGATGGGATGGAACACATGGGAGTCAATCGGAAAGGTTTTGCCCAACAGGAGAAACATGATTGTGAGCCGCACTCCTGCCTCAGCTCCGGGAGCAGAGGTTTTCCTCTCAATTCCTGATGCGCTTGCTGCTATAGATATGAAAGGTCCTGAACATAAGGATCAGGAGGTGTTTATTATTGGCGGTGGTGAGATATACCGTCAATTCCTCCCATTGGCAGACCGCCTTTACCTCACTCTTGTTCACACCTCCATTGAAGAGGCAGATACATTCTTCCCGGAAATTGACTTTGGCCAGTGGCAGGAAATATTCCGCGAATCACATCCGCGAGGCGAGAAATTCGAACACCCATTTGATTTTGTGGTACTGGAGCGTATACCTTGCAACAGTTAATTTGTTTCGAGAAATTTTTCAAAGTGCCACTCGTGTAATCCCCTATAAAAAAGATATTTGCTAAATATTACTGCAAAGTGTCGTTGAACATTCTTGTTTCTGTTCTGTTATCATAATATAACAGTAATAGAAACTATTTACACACACAATATATGAAACAATTGACATTAATGCTCGCATTGGCAATTTTGCCTTTTGTCGCTTTTGCGCAGACGGGCAACACAGATAATAACACAAAAAACAAAACAACAATGACAACAATAAATAAATTCGAACTCCCTCAGCTACCTTATGCTTACGACGCCCTTGAACCATTCATAGACAAGCAGACAATGGAGATACACTACAGCAAGCACCACAAAGCATACTTCGACAACTTCGGAAATGCAATCAAAGGCACTGAGCTGGAATCAAAAACCATCGAAGAGATTTTTGCAAACATAAGCAAATACCCTGCAGCGGTCCGCAATAACGGAGGCGGATTTTACAACCATGTAATTTACTGGGAAAGCATGAAGCTTAACAGTGGCAATTTATCGGCAAAGCTTCAAACTGCCATCAACAAGACTTTCGGATCAATTGACGAACTGAAGAAACTTTTTCTTGACGCTGGCAAGACTCGCTTTGGCAGCGGTTGGTCATGGCTAAGCGTTAACGACAAAGGAGAGCTATTTGTCTCATCTACACCAAATCAGGATAATCCTCTTATGGATATTGCAGATAAGAAGGGAACCCCAATTCTTGCAATGGACGTATGGGAGCATGCTTACTATCTGAAGTATCAGAACAGACGCCCAGACTATGTTGAGGCTTTCTGGAACATTATCAACTGGGAGTTGGTATCAAAAAAATACGAGGCACTCGTTAAATAGTTCCTCGCAAGAGCACCTACTCTGCCAAAGCACTTAGTAGTTATCAGATAATCAGCTAACTCTATATCTGTCTGATTTATAGCCCTTTTCGCAAGTGTTTGCAAATCACACACATGCTACTCCCTCTGGCAGAGACTCTGCCAGAGGCGTTAGCACCTTATTGGAAATCAGAGTTATACATATTCGTCTACTAGTCAATTATTTACTAACGGCTTTGCCGAAGTGGTTAGCAAACATTTGATTTACAGATGAATACAAAACTATGTGGAGGCAAATCTTGCCGACACATACCTTTTTGAGCTCTTTGAATCCACCTCAACACACATTTTCAACACGGGTTTTAGTAAATTTCGTATTATTCAGTGCCCTTTGCAGGTTTAAAATGGTTTTGCTGAGCATGTGGGAAACTTCAACGGAGATTTACAACAGGTCCTGAATTATATCTGCAGCACTCTCCTCCTTACGAATCATCGATGCCACCTGTCCTATTTCTAGTTCCCCCTGAGAGAGGTCTCCTTCAAAGATTCCTCTTTTTGCACGTCCACGGCCAAGTAGTTCCGAAAGCTCTTCGGCAGATGCTCCCCTGTTCTCTGCTTCAAGGACCGACATAGAAAAATCGTTGTCCACAAGGCGGGCAGGAGCGAGTTTTTTTAAAAGCAATTTTGTCTCTCCCTCTTTTAGACCCCGGCACCTGGCTTTAAAATCAGGATGCGCAGAACTCTCTGTGCAAAGTGCAAACCGGGTTCCAATCTGAACGCCCTCTGCTCCTAAGGCAAATGCGGCATTGTAACTGGCTCGGGAAGCAATCCCTCCGGCTGCAATTAGTGGTATCGTTATAACTTCGCGCACCTGCGGAACAAGACAGAATGTGGTTGTCTCCTCCCTACCATTATGCCCCCCTGCTTCAAACCCCTCTGCAACTACTGCATCCACACCTGCCTCCTGGCACTTTACCGCAAAGCCCGAACTAGAGACAACATGCGCCACTAAAATTCCGTGACTTTTAAGGAACGGAGTCCACTTTTTAGGACTTCCTGCCGATGTAAAGACAATCGGCACCTTCTCGTCGACAATAATATTCATTATCTCCTCAATCTGAGGATACATCAGTGGAACATTCACCCCAAAAGGCTTATCGGTAGCTGCCTTGCAGCTCTGAATATGGTGCCTCAACACATCCGGATGCATTGAGCCGGCACCAATTAATCCTAAACCTCCTGCTTTACTGACCGTAGAAGCCAGTCGCCATCCACTGCACCAGACCATTCCGGCCTGAATGATAGGGTATTCTATACCAAAAAGACTACAAATTCTATTTTCCATAACACCGCAAATATACAGAAAACACAAGATTTTTGTATTTTAGGTTAATGGTAATTATATTTGGATAATATCAACTCAACTATAAGTAAAGTCATGGAATACGAAAATGACAAGATAATTGAGATATTCTCAGGCACTGTCTGGGAGTGTGAGATGGTAAAATCTCTTCTTGAGAACGAAGGAATTGAATGCTTCTTCCGGAACTATCTTGGAACATCGTATGGTTATATTCCTACTTCGGCCGAATCTGTCAGAATCATGATTTCGGATTCCGATTATGAAAATGCAAAAATTGTTGTAGACTCATATATAAATTAATGTTTTCACGTTACACTCTACTATTCATTTACTTTTTAGGAAGTTTTTCAGTCGTAAAAAGTCAAAGTGCGAAAGAATCTTTTTTTTGGCACTCAGAAACATGCGACTATACAGGATATTTTGCAAAAGGAAAATATGATACTACCGCTTTAAGGAATACCTCTTTCTTCCTGACAATAAATTCAGATCAAACATTTTTACCCAAAGAACGTTTTTGGTTTTCTGACGAAAAAATAAGAGACACCACCAATATTCAGGAATTGAGGAAGAGGCTGAGGGATAGATTAAGTGTTGTAGAAAATAGAGCCGTACTAAATTTTGAACCCTGGTTAGAACTTAAGACGAGTAGTATCAACTATAGAAAGAGAATGGATGAGAAACTTGTTTTAGAATTAGAAGCATGGTCAAATCCTGCATTATTATATAATAATGCCATACTCGACTCATTGTCAAGAATATGTGTTAAAATCCTGGTTAATGCTGATGTTGATATTGTTAGCCAAACACGAAAATTATGTATCGATCTATACTCATCTACCTTGCATAAAAATAAAGAACATATGGACTATGCAATCAGTTTGATGTATCAGCGATTATGCGGTATTGATAGCACAACAAAAGCCCGAATTGAATTAATGACAATTATCAGCAGTAGAGTAAATAGTGCAATTCAAGAAAAATTTAGAACGCTTAATAATAAGGACTGGTGGTACGAAAGAGAGTTTATAAAACTCTTTGACGAGGTTGAAGAGAGTAATGTAAATGAACCATAACGTCTGATATATAATAGTCAAACACAGCTCTTAAAGCAGCCTCAGGTTTTCGAAGAAAACAGGAAAGCTAAGTAAGAGCTGTGTTTGACAATAATAATACTGACGATCTATCTCTGGACCTTGCACCTCTCCAGATAACCTGCTAGTTCTACTGCCTTGTCACCTGAATAAAAGTATATAGAAGTATATGGCTCATAAGTAAATGGAACATATTCCAACACCTGTATGGCAGCAAACTGTTTGTCCTCCGATGAGATATATTCGATTTTTGCATTTCCATCATTATCAAATTTTATTGGATTTGCATCCTTAAAACTCTCTTCCGATAATATCTTTTCGATTTGAACCAGATTGGCTTTCTCAAAAAATTTTGAATAGAACTTTATAGGACTCCCTGTTTTTTCATAAATGGTCCTTCTGTATTTAACCACTAGTATAATTAGCCCCAGAGAAATCAAAATCGCCCCGATTATATACTGAGAGAAAAACATACTGCCCACTCCCAGGTCAAAAATAAGGAAGGAGGTTACTATTGCCCAGTAGTTTACACTTGTGTTAATATCTGGATGTGTGATTGTTTTAATATTTGGTTTTTGATCTTGTGTTTTCATCTTTTTTTATAATTTATCGTAAATAACTATGATACATACACAACCAACAATCTTCATTACAATTGCTGAATGAAAATTTAATGATTGTTAACAGTAAAAGATAAAAACTCTAAATGATAATCTCCCGGAGGACAAACACGAAGTAATTGCCCGGGGTTTTGGATGAATGAACGAAGTAAGGTAAAAAAGGTTTTAATGGGACCCTTGAGAGTATTTTTTCTCTCAAGTATGAGTACGACAAAATCTTCTCAAGCAGATATGAAGAAAAAATACTTACAGTTGTCACTTCTGCCTGGGACGATCCTCCAAAGCCACTATTCAGAATAGCTGCTCCGCCATTAGGCAGGTTCCCTTTTGAAAATTCATACTGTGAGGTATATTCGCTGGTTCCTGTATTATAACCGTAAAAGTCATCAGTTATATCAGAATTGTTCAGATACGGGGTTATCAGCAACATACCGGTAATCATTACCAGTAATCCGGAGAAAATTATGTTTCTTACCTGTTGCATTTGGGCAAATATAATAAAAAACAATCAGCCCGGGAAAAAGTTACTCTTTGCGTCTTGATTTCACAATCTCCATGCCGACACCTGCAATCAGCAACAACAGCAGCAAGCCCGAACTTATCCTTGAGTACAGTGCCCCTTTTCTGAACGATTCCGGCTCAAAAACAAATTCAACCTTATGGTTTCCGGCAGGTAGCTTCATTGCTCTCAGAATGTAATTTGCTCTGAATATCGATGTTGGTTCTCCGTCGATTGTTGCTTTCCAGCCTGCCGGATAATAAACCTCGCTGAATACAGCAATTCTCTCCTTTGCAGAAATATATTCGTAATTAAGTTTGTTCGGAGCATAACCTGTCAGCCTTATTGTGTCGGAATCAGTCACAGTAGTTGTATCAGCCAAACCAAGACCTTCAACCTCTTTAGCGAAATCTTCCGATACAACAGCAGTGTTTTTTACATCAATCGCTCCTAGCAGTCCAATCTCCTCCTTTGCCCCATTTGCCAGTTTCACATCATTCACAAACCAAGCATTTCCCATTGCCCTGCTGTTTGTAAGCGGTGGGTTTTCTCCTCCCACAACAATATATTTTGTGTTTAGCATATTGAGAACCGGATAGTCGCCCAGTTTTGCCTGTGCCTCATCAAGCGTCTTGCTCCCGGTAATGTCCTGCCTCATCTTTTGCATCTGCGGTGCGATAAAGTAGTCAATCATATCCTGATACCTCTGTAACTTAACAGGACTATACCCCCCTATTGTCTTGTGATGATAGCTTACATGAGCATCGTTAAACGTATTTATGCTTATATCAAGAACTCTGTAGTTAGGGTCGCTGTCTTTAAGAATTATTTCATCAACCGCTCTTTTCGCATACTGATTTGCGAACTCCCTGTTTGGAACAAAGTGAGAATCGTTAAGGTATCTTTTGTCGACGGTCCAAAGATCGGTTAAAACAAGCAGACCCAAAATACCATAAAACCAGACTGGTTTTATCTTCTTTGTAAATGTGAACCAAAGCGCCCCCGCAGCCAGAAGAATGAAAATGATGGACCTGAATGCGTCTGTTCTGAGCAGCGACATTCTGTCAACAACCAAAGAAGGTCTCAATTGTTCAGGAAGCTGCCCGTCTGATGCTCCGACGAATGAGCCAGCAATCGAAGGGAGAAGCATAATAATCAGAGAAAACCCTACTGTCAGTGCCAATGAGATAATCATTCCTCTTTTCACCTTAAGTTTATCATACTCCTCTTTTAAAACTCTGTCAGTTGTAATAAAGGCCAATAACGGTATGGTAATCTGAAGAATAACCAGTATCATCGAAACCGTTCTGAACTTGTTGTAAAGAGGTGCGTAATTAAAGAATAATTCTGTAAAGAACAGCAAATGAGAGCCCCAGGAAAGAAATACTGCAATAAGGCTCACGACAGCAATCCACCATTTTACTGGCCCCTTTAGCAAAATCAGGCCAAGAATGAACAGGAAGAAAGAGATTGCTCCCATATACATAGGCCCGGCTGTGAATGGTTGGGGTCCCCAGTATAAAGGCATCTGTTTTATAATCTGATCGGCTCCCTGATATCCCGCGCTTTGCAGAGCCTTGTAAGTTTCCGAATTTTTAGAAAGCTCCCCCACTGTAGCTCCTCCATTGAAGTTTGGAATCATGAGGTTCGGCATCTCCTCGGGACTGTATGACCAACTTGTGGCATATGCAATGTCAAGTCCCTCCTGTTTGTTGTTTTCTGTCAGCTCCGACCCACCTCGCATAGTATACTTCGAATATTCATATGTCGGAAGCAGATGGTTTATGTTTGTTGCAATTCCAATTGCTCCTGCAACCAACAGGTAGACCGATGTTTTAAGGAACTTAAGGAAATACTTCTCTTTTATTGAAGAATACAACAGAGCTAAACCATAACCAAGAATAATGATTGCCAGATAATATGTTATCTGCGGATGATTTGCCTTTATCTGAAAACTCAGGGCCAAAGCAAAAAGGAGGGCTCCCAGCAATGGTTTTTTCTTGTATGCATAGACGACTGCCGCAAGAACCCACGGCATAAATGCAATGGCAACCATTTTTGAGTTGTGACCCACCTGTATTATCTGCGGGTTGTAGGCGCAGAATGTAATTGCCAGCGCCCCCACTGCAGAAAGGTAAATATTGACCCCAAAAGCCAGAAACAGCAAAAAAGAACCGATGAGGCTTATAAGCAAATAACTTGGCGGTCTTTGCCCGACAAATAATAAATTGTAAAGATAATCGGTATAGTCTCCCTCATACTTGACAGAAATACTGGTGGCCGGCATTCCGGAGAACATAGAGTTTGTCCAGAGAGTCGGATCCTTGTCTGGATTCGCCTCATTATATTGTATTATTTCATTGGCCATTCCTCTCCATGAGGCAATGTCGGACTGGTTTACAACCTTCCCCTGAAAAACCTGAGGGGTAAACATGTATGCCAAAATAGCAAATGCCAGAATAGCAAGCGCATGAGGCAGATATTGTTTGTAACTGTTCATATTTTGTATGGTTAATTTCTGTTTTGTATTAGTTCGTCTAGCAGTTCCGCAATGTTTTTGCAGAGGCCCCTTCTTGAATAACGGTCAATTTTCCCCGACATAACCAGAACCACTCCCCTGCGGTAAAGTTCGTACTGACCATCTATCCACTCTTTTGCTCCTTTATGGTCCGAATAGTCAAACATTGCCCCGGCTTCGCTCTCTTTAAGAGCAATGTCCATGTCTCCTCCTTTCGGACCAAATCCTATGATCGGTCTTCTGGCGGCAAGATATTCAAAAAACTTTCCTGTCAGTATACCTTTGGCTTCAGGTTCCTGACCTCCGGCCAGCAGAAGTACCCTTGCCGACTGCTGCCATTTTACAACCTTGCCGTGCGGCATGTAGTCCATTTTTATAAGATTGTTTTCCAGTCCGTTATCCGAAATGTCATTCCATACTGTTTCATCGGTCTGTCCAATTATTCTTATCCTTAAATCTTCTGCATATCCCCTGTCAGATTTCACTTTCTCACCCAAAAGCCTCCAAAGCTCCTTAGGGTTCCTGTCTTTCACAAAAAGTCCGGTATATGTAATTGTGAATTTATCTTCGGGAGATTCCCGCTCCCCTTCAAAGTCACTTTGGTCAAAGCCATTTGTTATCACCTCAATCCTCTTAGGATTAAGCTCCAGATACTCCTCCTTCATTACATTTGTAACAACAACTACTGCATCGGCCCGCTGCACGACATCCTTTTCCA
>Ga0079306_1002263_pt1 | contig 11003 bp, 6 predicted proteins | sample Methanotroph_Enr_FD_79181 | JGI IMG/M metagenome (GOLD analysis project Ga0079306, IMG submission 79181) | Enriched soil microbial communities from Old Woman Creek wetland in Ohio, USA - Methanotroph_Enrichment_5 | ecosystem: Environmental > Terrestrial > Soil > Wetlands | place: USA: Ohio...
AGCTGAGTATGGTTGAAGGCCGCCTGCAGTCGTGGCTTAACAACGATATTGAGAATGAAAAGAACGATATTTTTCGTACCTTACTCCTGAAAAGGACCCAACAGAACCCTGATGAGATCATTTATGCCGAACTCCTGCTATGGTATTCAGTTCAGCAGAAAGACTTCTCCCTGGCGCTTATACAAGCCAAAGCCCTTGACCGCCGGTATGCTGAAAACGGGCAGCGGATTTTTGACCTGGCTACTCTTTCGGTAAGCAACGACGACTTTACTGTTGCCATTGATGCGTATACCTACATCATCCGAAAGAATGCCGATCCGGACCTGGTGCTCGAAAGCCGGATTGAATTGCTCAACACCGAATTTGAACAACTCACGGCTTCTTATCAAAAGGATCACACCCAGATCGCGGGACTGGAATTAAAATACAAGTCGTTGTTGAACGAACTTGGCAAAGGTCCGGCTACCCTGCCCCTGATGCAGAACCTGGCACATCTGCAGGCGTTTTATCTTGATAAGACTGAAGAAGCTATTGAGTTGCTGGATGAGGCTGTCAAAATTCCCAATGTACAGGTAAAACTGCAGGCACAGTGCAAACTGGAATTGGCAGACATATACCTGTTTTCAAGTGAGCAATGGGAAGCAACCTTGCTGTATTCGCAAGTAGAAAAGGCTTTCAAGAACGAACCACTTGGTCATGAGGCCAAGTATCGCAACGCGAAGTTGTCATATTACATCGGCGAATTTGACTGGGCGAAGACACAGCTCGATATCCTCAAAGCTGCCACCTCCAAGCTGATTGCCAACGATGCCATGGAACTGTCGCTGCTGATCAGCGACAATACGGATGCAGACAGTAACACCACTGCCTTGTCAATGTATTCCCGTGCCGACCTCCTGGTATATCGAAACCAGTACGACCAGGCAATGATTGTGCTTGATTCGTTGGAAGCAGATTACCCCGGTCACCCGATAAAAGATGATGTGCTTTTCAAGAAGGCAGAAATCAGCATGAAGGAAGGGCTCTTTGACAAAGCTGCTACATATTATACTAGCATTGTGAAGGATTTCACCTTTGGACTCCTGGGTGATGATGCAACTTTCAACCTTGCCAGCCTTTATGAAAACCAACTCAACGACAAGACGAAGGCCATGCAGTTCTACGAAAACCTAATGACCAACTACCCCGGAAGCCTTTACGTGGTTGAGGCAAGGAAACGATTCAGGATGTTAAGGAATGACCCGGTGAATTGATTGCGGATTGTAGGTTGTGCAATATGATTAAGAGGCTGGTTTCAAAAAAAAAAATACTGCCTATGGTATAAGAAATTGTCGCCATAAAATCCCCTCGCAATAACAACCAATCAAGCACTGTATTTTCTCGATTCGTATTTGCTTCCGAATTTCTTAAATTGCTAATAATCAAATTTCCGAAATCCGATATCCGATATCCGATATCCGATATCCGAAATCTAAAATTAATTAAATGTACCAAGTCCGCGCCAAGAAACACCTCGGTCAGCATTTCCTGAAGGATGACAATATCGCCTGTAAGATTGCCGACAGCCTTTCAGGCTCAGTAACGAATGTACTGGAAGTTGGACCGGGCACGGGAGTACTCACAAAATTCCTGTTGAAAAAGGGGTTTGATAACCTCATAGTTGTGGAACTGGACCGGGAATCGGTAGAATTCCTGAAATCAAACTATCCAGAGCTTGGTGCAGGCCTAATAGCGGGAGATTTTCTCCGCATTGACATCTGCAATTTTTTTACTGGTAAATTCGCAATCGTCGGAAACTTCCCCTACAATATCTCCAGCCAGATTTTCTTCAAAGCCATTGAAAACAGGGATTCTGTTTCGGAACTGGTGGGAATGATACAAGAGGAGGTAGCAAGAAGGATTGTAGCCGGACCCGGCAGCAAAACCTATGGAATTCTCAGTGTCTTGTTGCAAGCGTGGTTCAATATTGAATATTTGTTTACTGTACCGCCAACAGTGTTTGTACCAGCCCCTAAAGTGACTTCTGCCGTAATAAAGTTTACGAGGAATGAAGTGACCGATCTGGGCTGCGATCCTGTGTTTTTCCATACAGTCGTGAAAACGGCTTTCAACCAGCGAAGGAAAACCCTGCACAATGCCTTGAAGCCCATCGCTGAATATAACGGGGAACATGCCGGCAAACGGGCGGAACAGCTAAGTGTTGCCCAGTTTATTGCACTAACCAATGAGATCATTACTGCCAAATAGATTTCCCCGGGAAAAATGACACTTGAAGTATTGGCTGCTATTTTAAGACTCTTCCAGGAGTTGGGCCAAATAATTACCATATTTCTATTATGCTTTCTGTCGTGATGTATTGCGCCTATTGTGTTTCAATTTCTACCCCAACAGACACATAGTACACAATAGGAATGCACAATAGAGGATTACTGGCAAGTCAATCGTGGTTCACTTTGGAGCCGGAGGGTTAAATCGTTTTATCGGTCCGGCAGAAATAGTATCTTTGTCCATTCACTTACCCAATTATGCTGGAACTGACCCTTCCTGAACATTTACGTCATGCGGCTTCCGAGTATCCCCGGCTCGGAATAAATTACATCCGGGAGAATGGGTCCGTTGATTTTCAATCTTACCCGGAACTGCTGAAGGAAGCTACCGGACTGGCCTGCGGACTTATTTCCGGCGGGATGGAGCCCGGCAGCAAAGCTATCATTGCAACCAATGATAACCGGCAGACAATCACCCTTCTGTGGGCATGTTTTATTTCAGGAATTATCCCGACTATTTTACAGCCGCCGGTCACCTTCACGGACTTTAATCCTTCGGCCACCAAACTGTTGAATGTATTCAGGCAACTTGGCAACCCGGTTGTTTTCACGTCCATTGTAACCCATTCATCTGATGAACAGCTATCTGCAAAGATTGTCGTTTATTCGGCCATTCCTTTTGAAAAAGGAGAGCCGGAAATAAAGTCTTCATTCGAGGACCTGGCTTTTATCCAATTTTCCTCGGGAAGCACGGGCGAGCCCAAGGGCATCATGCTTACCCACCGAAACCTGGCCATGAACATTGAAGCCATCATTGCCGGTCTTGACCTCCAGCCTCACGATCATGGCGGGAATTGGATGCCTTTATATCATGACATGGGATTGATTGGGTACCATCTCACCCCTATATACTGCCCCTGCCAGCAATATCACATCGATACGGTTGATTTTATTAAAAACCCGGGACTTTGGCTGGATATGATGAGCCAGCAAAAGATCACAGTGACCGGTTGTCCCAACTTCGGGCAGGCATTGGTACTAAGGTATCTTAAGCGCAAGTCCGAAGGGCAGAACTGGGATTTCTCCCCGGTCAAGGCAATGCTGAACGGGGCAGAACCCATTTCAGTGAAGATCATTGAAGAATTCATCCGGGCGATGAAGAAATATGGTTTTGCCGACGAAGCCATGATGCCTGTATATGGTATGGCTGAAGCTACACTTGCCATTTCTTTCTCACCACTGATGAAACCAACTACGATTACAGCTTTTGATGCTGAAATGCTTGATAATCATAATATAGCCCTGAAAATTCCAATGGGCCATAACAGCAGGCAATGCAGGGCAGTTATCAGCGTCGGGGCTGCCCTGAAATATGTGGACATTCGAATCGTGGATGAGCAGGAAAATGAACTCGGCGAAAACAGTGTCGGCCATATCCAGGTAAAAGGGGGATCTGTAACAAAGGGATATTTTGAGAACCCGGAAGCCTCAGCAAATGCCTTTGACGGCGAGTGGCTCAGGACCGGCGACATGGGTTTCATCTTCGAGAAAAACCTTTACATAAGCGGCAGGTACAAGGATATAATCTTTATGAACGGCAAGAATTATTTTGCCCATGACCTTGAAAACTTGGCAGGTAGACTGGAGGAAGTCAATTATGGCAAGATCTCCTTTGGAGGGATAACGGATCAGAAAACCGGCAAAGAAAAAGTGCTGGTCTTTCTTGCAGGCATCCCTGAGACAAAAGCTCCCGATATGTTGCACCAAATAAGGGTGCTGCTCCGGAAGAATTTAGGCATTCAACTGGATGAACTCATCCTCATCCGCTCTAATGAGATTCCGAAGACATCAAGTGGCAAGATTCAGCGCTTCAGGTTGATTCAGCGCTACCAGCAAGGTGAGTTTAAGGAGCACCGGTTTAAATGAGATAATTTGAAAATTCGGCAATGAGTTAATTCGGCAATGAGACAATTGGACAATTCGGCAATGGGTCCTTTCGACAATTAGACAATTAGACAATTAGACAATTGGACAATTCGGCAATGGGTTAATTCGGTAATGAGACAATTAGACAATTCGGCAATGGGTCCTTTCGACAATTAGACAATTGGACAATTCGGCAATGATTACTTTCGGCAATTCAATGATGACAAACATTTTTTGCCGGTAGGGCATACATCCCAACAGAAAACCAACGTTAACAACTCCCTCTTTCCCCGTAAGGAACAGAGATCATGAACAGGGAGTCATCCAGGTTAAAATTCCAAACCGAACCGTTATTTAAGGCCCTCCTCAAGGATATAACATTTTGATAGCTGAGTGGTATTGTCTTATTTTGCATACCCAATTAAAGTGGAAATGGCGAAGAAAATAATAACCAAGGCTAAGGATATTGCTCCCCTTGAACCGGAGAAGACACGGAAATCCTTGCCTGATCTTTGGTTTAAGGTAATCCTTTTTGTTTTTGCCTTTGTGTTGTATGGCAATACACTTAAAAACGGCTATTCGCTGGATGATCTTTATGTAACTTACAACAACCCTGTGGTCAAGCAGGGGATAAAGGCTATCCCGCGTATATTCACATCCCTTTATATCAATATCAGTGCCGAGGAAGGCGGCAATCTGAACTTCGGGTATCGTCCTGTTGCAAAGGCCATGTTTGCCGTAGAGCATGAAATATTCGGTGACAATCCCGGGCCCAGTCACCTGGTGAATGTCATTCTTTATGGGCTCAACATACTGTTGCTCTTCGTGATCCTGCGAAAACTGCTTCCAAAATATTCTCCCTGGTTCCCTTTCATAGCCTCTCTCCTTTGGGCGGCGCATCCTTTGCATACAGAGGTGGTAGCCAGTTTGAAGAACAGAGAGGAAATATTGAGCTTTCTTTTCGGCTTGCTGTCCATTTATTATTTCCTTCGTTATACCAAAAAACCTTCGGCATGGCTCATTTTTGCAGGAGCTTTTGCCTTCCTGTTCAGCCTCATTTCAAAGCCGGGGACGCTCACTTTTATCGTGGCAATCCCTTTGACACTATACTTCTTTACCGATGCAAAACCTAAGACCCTGGTCTGGTCGGTGGTGTCATTACTGGCGATTTTCTATATCGCACTCCAGGTTGTCAAATTCTCCATGCCATTTGTAAACCGCCCTGTGTTGTTCATCGAAAACCCCCTGCTTTTTGAAAAGAACTTCCTCCTTAAAATATCCACGTGCTTCTATGTATTGCTTTTCTACATTAAAATGATGCTTTATCCCCACCCCCTGGCTTTTTATTATGGGTATGACATGATCCCGGTTGTAAATTTTGCAAACCCCTGGGTGATAATTTCCATACTGATTCATATTGCCCTGTTTGCCTTTGCACTGTGGAAGATCCGCGAAAAACACATCCTGTCTTTCTGCATCCTTTTCTACTTTGTAACCATTTCGATGTATGCCAATTTCGTAAAGCAGCCGACGGGTATAGTCGCGGAACGCTTCCTTTACATACCTTCCATGGCATTCAGCATCGCACTGGCCTACCTGCTTTTCAAAGCGCTCAAACAACCAGTAGATAACTTGCTGACGAAAAAAGGAGCATTGACAGTGCTGGGCATAGTGGTCATACTGCTGGTTCCGGCCACTGCCAAGACCATCGTGCGCAACAAAGACTGGAAATCGGAAATTAGCCTCTTCTCACACGACATCAAGTATCTTGGCAAATCGGCGAAGGCTCATTATATCTACGCCAATGCTCTAAAGAGCAATATGATCCAGGAGATCAGGAATACAGGGGTCAAGACCGGGTATGACCGGCAAATCAATGAAATCAATGGCTTACTGACACAAACCGTCGCAATCTACCCGGGCTACTTTGAAGCATGGAATACCATGGGCGAAATCAGCAGTATGATGCAACAGGACTACACACAATCGCTAAACTATTTTAAGAAAGCTTCCAATGTTCGCCCAAAATATGCACCGGCCTGGTTCAACATGGGGTATGCCCATCAACAATTATATCAATTTGCCGAAGCAATTCCTTGTTACCTGAAAGCCTTCGAACTCGATACCACTGACGTGAAGGCTTTGTCGAACCTGGGCACATGTTACAGTAAAGTCGACAAGGTTGATTCAGCCATCTATGTGAATAAACGCATCCTGCAAATCAGGCCAAAAATGAAGCTGCCTTACCTGAATATCATTGCTTATTATATGCAGCATCACGACACTGCAAGTGCTGTTCCCTGGCTGGAACAGATCGACCAGATCCACCCGGGAGACCGAAGAATAGCCTCTGTATTGTACAGGTATTACTTAGGAAAGAGAAACAAGGAAAAAACTGAATATTACAAACAGGTACTGATCAGCAGCCAGCAAAACAATCAGGATCCCAATAAGAACCAGGACCAGCAAAACAACCCGAAAACTGATGAGCAACAAAAGCCATACTGAGTCAATCAGCAGGGTTTTTGACCTGTTGCCGTTTATTAATCAAAAATACAACAGGCAAATTGCCTTTGGATTCCGAAGGAACGGTGAATGGAAGACCATTTCCACTAAAGAATACATCCTTTCATCTGAACTGCTGAGTTATGCCCTCCTGGAAAGCGGGATAGGCAAAGGCGATAATATTGTTACCATCACGCCTAACCGGCCGGAGTTCAATATTGTGGACATGGGATTGCTCCAGGTTGGGGCTGTTCACGTTCCCTTGTATACCGGTTTAACTGACAGTAAACTTTTCGACATCCTGCTTGAAACAAAATGCAGGATCATTTTCGTGGCCGGAAATACCACCTATAGGAAGATACAATCTCTTCGCGACCGCTTGCCCGGTTTGGAGCATATCATAACCTTTGACCGTGTTGACGGAGCCACTTTTTTCGAAGATTTCCTGGAGCAGAGGAAGAATCTTGCCAACCCGGCCTTGCTTGAAAAGATCAAATCGGATGTTCAGCCCACTGATCCGGCATCCATTATATACATTTCAGGGGCTTCAACTCCCATTAATGGGGTTGTCCTGACCCATAGGAACCATGTATCCAATTTTCTTAACTATTCTGAATTATCCCACCTTGAAGGAAACACAACTGCTGTTAGCTTGCTCCCTCTCTCCCACAGCTATGAGCGGATGATCAATTATTCGCAACAGTACTTTGGACTCTCTATTTATTACAATGAGAAAATTCCCGGGATGTTCAGGGATTTCAGCGAGGTAAAACCTGAAACTGTAGTGATGGTGCCATTGCTGATTCAACGGATGTTTGCAACATTTGAGCAAAATAGTATTCAGTCAAGCCCTTCCCTGCGAAGACTAATTTCAGGGGCAATAAAAGCAGCAAAGCGGAAGGTGCCCGGTAAGCCTTCCTCATTGCCCGATTGGTTCGCCATTCGTTTGGCAGGATGGTTTGTTTTCCCCGGATGGCGGAAAGCGCTTGGCGGGCGCATCCGGGTCATTCTCTGCGGTGGAGCTGCCCTAAACCCCGAATTGCTGAATTTATCGCTGGCTGCCGGTATCACTATTTATGAAGGTTATGGTTTAACTGAAGCAGGGCCGCTTGTTTCTTACAATATCAATACCGGATTCAGGAAATATACGGTAGGCAAGCCAATGCCGGGAGTTGAAATAAAAATTGCCCCGGATGGAGAAGTATTGGTAAAAAGCCCAAGTATCATGCCCGGATATTACAAAAAGGAGGAGGAATCCCGAAAAGTGATTGATGAAGAGGGCTGGCTCCATACAGGAGACCTGGGTAAAATGGATAGTGAAGGCTTCCTGACTCTTACCGGGGTAAAAAAAGAAATATTCAAGCTATCATCGGGTTTGTATGTAAGCCCTGCAGTTATTGAAGAAAAGCTAAAGCAATCTCCATTAATACGGCAGGCCTGGGTTTACGGGCATAACAGGGAATATCTTGCAGCAATCCTGATTCCTGATTTTGATGAAATTGCAGTACAATTCTCTGGTTTAGCCGGCATGGCCGATCCTGGTAAGTTGCCTATAATAGATTCAATTATCCCTGAACTTGAAGGAGAAATTAAAAAATATAATAACCAGGGCCGGGGACCTGACCAGATCGTAAAGTTTGCTTTAGTTGCAGATGAATGGACCCTGGAAAATGGTTTACTGAACGAAAGTGGAGATTTGAACCGGCAGAAGTTGCTTCAATTCTACCATGACCGAATTGTTTCCTTATATTGAAACCATCTCTCGGTTCCAGAGTTTCTTAGCCAGCAGTTCAAACAATTTGCATGGATTTTCCTTTATATAGAATCCGAATCCCATCAATGGGCATGAAGCCTCATTTCATTGAAATAATCAAGGTAATCAAGCAATCAATCAGGGGGGATGAGCAGGATTATACCCTGGGAAGCATCCGGAAAGCCGTGTTTTTGCTTGCTATCCCGATGATCCTGGAATTAAGCCTCGAAAGTGTTTTTGCCTTGGTGGATATGTTTTTCGTCGGCAAACTCGGAGAGAATGCGATTGCTACGGTCGGTCTCACTGAATCGGTCGTGAGCCTGGTATATTCTCTTGCTATTGGTTTAAGTACAGCAGCCACTGCTATTGTTGCCCGTCGGATAGGAGAAAAAAATCCAGCAGCAGCTTCTCATGCCGGTGCACAGTCCTTGATAGTTTCATTAATAGGAACCCTAATAATTAGTTTTGCCGGCGCTGTGTATGCAGGCGATATCCTGGCATTGATGGGAGCAAGCACTGAAGTAGTGGCCGAGGGAACAATATTTACCCGTATCATGTTTGCCGGGAGTGGGGCTATTATATTGCTATTCCTCATCAACGGTATTTTCAGGGGTGCAGGTGATGCAGCCATGGCTATGAAAAGCCTTTGGATTGCAAGCCTGACCAATATTATCCTTTGTCCCATAATGATTCATTATTTCGGGTTGAAAGGTGCTGCTATAGCAACCGTTACAGGTCGGAGTTCAGGGGTTGCATATCAATGTTATCACCTCTTTAAAGGTAAAGGGATAATTAAATTCAGCAGGACTCAGTTCAATTTCGATCTTCCAGTTGTCAAATCACTCATCAACCTAGGCTGGCCTGCAACACTGCAATTCATCATAGCCAGTGGAAGTTGGATCATCCTGGCTCGATTGGTTGCAGAGACCGGCGGAACAACGGCCTTAGCAGGGTACCAAATTGCAATCCGGAATGTTGTATTTTTTATATTACCAGCCTGGGGTTTGAGTAATGCTGCAGCCACCCTGGTGGGCCAGAACTTAGGGGCAAAACAGATGCTGAGAGCGGAACAGAGTGCAATGCTTACCGCGAAATATAATGCTGTTTTTATGAGCCTGGTGATGTTGATCTTCCTCTTTTTTGCCTCCCCTATTATTCGTTTCTTTTCTGAAGATGAAAAGGTGATTGCCTATGGAGTCCGTTCCTTGCAGATTATCGGGACAGGATTTATTTTCTACGGATTAGGAATGGTAATGAACCAGGCACTGAATGGCGCAGGGGACACACGAACTCCAACGCTCATCAACTTCGTGGGCTTCTGGTTGTGCCAGATCCCTTTTGCCTATTTCCTGGCCATTGGGTTGAATCTTAAAGCAACAGGGGCTTTTATTGCCATCCCCGTAGCTGAGACCTTCATAGCGCTTATGGCATGGTATTTCTTTAAGAGAGGGAAATGGAAGGAAGTGAAGGTGTAGAGCGCATTTTCTTTAAAGGAAGAATTCGTCTTTATTCCAATTATCAGGATTGTTTCGGATATATTCCGTAATCCGTTGAAATGAAGATGAACTCCAGATGATACTGCCGTGGAAACCAGATTGCCATGCAAACCCGATTTGGTGGATTCTAGCATATTGGGTAACAGCAGATTTGAATCCCCGCATTATGGATGCCAGGTTTTTTGACTGGGAACCAAACCGGTTTTTTTTATGGATTTTTAATTGAATGCAATCATCGATAAATTCAATGTTGGATTCCGATTCATCCCTGTTTTGAATTGCGGGCACACCATCGATTGGGTGAAAACCATCGGTATGCGTCGTACCATCGGTATGCGTCGTACCATCGGTAGAAACGCGATGCATCGCGTTTCTACCGATGGTATCATTACATTGATCCTTGTTATATTGATTTTTACCAATGATGATAATTGCATGAAAATGGTTTGGCATTATAACAAATGCCCCCAATTCCAAATTCATATCTGGTCTGATTTCTGGTGTTTTTAACCATTCGGATTCAACAATCTGCCCGATTTCCGATAATTGCATTTTGTATTCCCTGATTTTCAATTCAGATTGATTCAGAAATTTATAGCCGGGGATGATTCCAACGTCAACAATTCTTCCAAAATAATGATTTCGGTTTTTTGTGCAAATGGTAACAAAATATGCCTTGTTGGAACCATAATCCCAATTTTGTAAACGTGCCGATGCGATGCGGTATTTGTTTTGAAATTTATCAGTCATAGCAATGAATAAATAATACAAATAGCCTTGTTTGGTCTATATTCAGATGAATTATAAAATCGCAAAACTCAAAATTCCCGTCAACCAAGGGTTTTGGGATAATAAATGCAATTTTGGGTCAAATAAATGGAAATAAGAGTCTCTTTCTGTATCAAATAATTAATAAACAAATCTTCTGTTTCTATACGAAGAATTACAAATTTAGAATATTTTATTCACCCCCGGGATTTGCAGGAACAACCATGATACAACAAATGTAGCAACCAGGGCGGTTGGGGCAACAATGCTGAATTTGAGCGAGGGATG
>Ga0079306_1002264_pt1 | contig 10998 bp, 8 predicted proteins | sample Methanotroph_Enr_FD_79181 | JGI IMG/M metagenome (GOLD analysis project Ga0079306, IMG submission 79181) | Enriched soil microbial communities from Old Woman Creek wetland in Ohio, USA - Methanotroph_Enrichment_5 | ecosystem: Environmental > Terrestrial > Soil > Wetlands | place: USA: Ohio...
AGTTTCTTGAATAGTGTACTCATAAGATTCACATACTGCCTTTTCGATTTTGCCAGGCAATTGAGTTCCTATCAATGCTTGACAAGTTAATTCATCAAAGGTTGACGAGATTGTTGTTTTTCTTGCAGTTACATAAAACTTGCCTGTTTCTTGGGATTTAACCATTTCAATCCCACCTTGTAATTCTAATACAAAGAAATCTTTCCCTTCCTCTGTAGTTCTTTTAATGTAGTTACTAATTCTTACCATGTTTTAATGTTTTTGAGTTGAATAAATAAATGTTGTTCAGGTTAGATCAAACCAGCAGTAAAATATTCTATACGTCAATATGATATTACCTGCTGGTAAAGATTGTTCCTGTCTAGTAATGGGTGGGGGTTTTGAGTTGGGCTAAGTGGGGGGGCATACTTTGTACGGGGTAGATTGAACATTCAAAAATTTTAGAATTTTAGAATTTTTTTTAGAATTTTTTTAATCCCAAATACTAAATAAATTGCACTATTTTTACAATTCAATAAAATTTTAAGATTATGCCTACACTCCACTGGATAGGAAAAGACAAAGTAATAAATCATCATCAAGATGTACCGTATAAAATTTTAGAACCTCAATATACTTTTGTTGATGGTAAGGAAAACAACAGTACTATTAGTGAAAACAAAATCATTCACGGAGATAACCTCGAAGCTCTTAAAAGCTTACTGCCAGAATATGAGGGCAGAATAAAATGTATTTATATAGACCCCCCATATAATACAGGCAATGAAGGCTGGATTTATAACGACAATGTAAATGACTCAAAGATAAAAAAATGGTTAGGTCAAGTTGTAGGTAAAGAGAGTGACGATTTAACAAGACATGACAAATGGCTTTGTATGATGTATCCACGTATAAAATTATTGCAAAAATTGTTGGCTTCCGATGGTCTTATTTTTATGAGTCTTGACGACAACGAATTAGAAAATGGTTTACATCTGCTTAATGAAATCTTTGGCAAAAAAAATAAACTAGCTTGTGCTCCTTGGCTAGCAGAACCTAGCGGAGGTAAAGAAAAGACAAAACTAAGAAATGGTCACGAATATGTTTTAATTTATAGCAATGGAGATAGTAGTGGGATAACACAAGAAGAAAGGTCTGCTGGTACTTTAAATTTAAAAGATAAATGGGGAAAATATAAAAAAGGGAGAGAATTGAGAAAATGGGGAGGAACGTCTTTGAGAGAAGATAGACCAGGACAATGGTTTCCACTTAAAACACAAACTGGAGAAGAAGTTTATCCTTATAGGAATGACGGGAAAGAAGGTCATTGGAGATGGGGTGAAAAACAGAAGATGAAGCCCATAATAGATGATCTAGAAGTTGCGCATTGGGAATTATGTTCGTATGATAGTGGCGTAATTGTTAATGGAGAGACTGAAAGATGGGTGCCATTTGAAAAAATTAGGGATTCTAAAAAAATGGTGGGATGGACAACCTGGTTAAATTCAGTAGGTTATAATTCTGATGGTACCGAAGTGTTAAAATCAATTTTTGGGTCTAAATTATTTGATACTCCTAAGCCTGTTTCATTAATTGAATGGTTAATTTCCCTACACGATGATAATGATGGGATTGTTCTTGATTCCTTTGCTGGCTCTGGCACCACTGCCCATGCAGTCTTAAATCTGAACAAACAAGATGGTGGCAGTAGAAAATTCATTTTAATTGAAATGGAAGACTATGCTAACACTATTACAGCTGAAAGAGTTAAAAGAGTTATTAAAGGATATGGAAATGATTCTAAACCTATAGAGGGGACAGATGGAGATTTTACTTTCTATAAACTTGGAGAGCCTATATTCTTAGATAACGATTTGCTTAATGAAACTATTGGTGTAGAAAGAATCAATGAGTATGTATGGTTTTCTGAAACCAAATCTAAATATTGTAAACAAATAGAAGACTGTTTGTTAGGTGTAAAAGAGCAAACAGCTTATTATTTCTATTATGATAAAAACAAAGCAACAACATTATCAGAAAGCTTTTTGAGACAAATAAAAACTAAAGCAGAACAGTATATCATTTATGCCGACAATTGTTTACTAGAAGAAAATCTAATGAGCAAGTATCACATTATTTTCAAGAAAATTCCAAGAGACATAACAAGGTTTTAAAAATAAATAAATGGAGTTAAAACCATATCAACAAGAAGTTATCAAAGATTTAGAAAATTACCTTTCTTATCTTCAAAAAAATAATTCCCCGGCTAAAGCTTTCAATGAATTTTGGAAAGATAGGGTTGGTGAATACAATCCGCTAACACAAATAGGAATGAAACCTTATAAGGATAATATCCCAGGAGCTGTTCACGTAGCTATGAAAGTTCCAACAGCAGGAGGAAAAACCTTTATAGCTTGTAATGCATTGCATATAGTAAACAAATATTTTAACCAAGGTAATACAAAAGCAGTGGTATGGCTAGTGCCTTGGTCAAACTTGTTGCAACAAACCTATAATAACTTATCTAATCCAAATCATCCCTATAGGGAAAAACTTAATAGTTTATTTGGTCATAAGGTAGAGGTATATCAAAAAGACCAACTCCTTCAAGGAACAAATTTCAATCCTACTTCCGTAACAGAACAACTCAATATCTTTGTTCTCAATTACAGTAGTTTACGAATTGATAAAGCCAAAAAAGAGGATAGGAAAATATTTCAGGAAAACGGACAATTAGAATCCTTTAGAGATTTAATAGATAAAGATTTAGTTCTTGATGGCACAGATGAAACTGCTTTAATCAATGTAATCCGAAGTTTGAATCCAATTGTCATAGTTGATGAAAGTCACAATGCTGAAAGTGATTTAAGTGTCGAAATGCTTAAAAATCTAAATCCCTCCTTAGTATTGGATTTGACAGCAACACCAAAACAGAACAGTAATATTATCAGTTTTGTAAGTGCTATAAAACTCAAGCAAGAACATATGGTAAAATTGCCTGTAGTTGTATATAATCATCACCGAAAAGAAGAAGTTATTAGCAGCGCATTGCATTTACAAAGACAGCTTGAATTGTTGGCAAAAGAAGAAGAGAAGATTACAGGTAAATATATAAGACCAATTATATTATTTCAGGCTCAATCTAATATTAAAGGAAAAGATAACACAACTTTTCAAAAAATAAAAGAGCAGTTAGTAAAATTAAGGATTCCCGAAGAACAAATAAAAATAAAAGTTAGCGGAATTGATGAGCTAAAAGGGATAAACTTAATGGCTAAAAATTGCCCTGTAAAATATATCATAACAGTTAATGCATTGAAAGAGGGTTGGGATTGTCCAAATGCTTATATTTTGGCATCATTGGCAGATAAATCCTCTGCTGTTGAAGTAGAGCAAATTTTAGGTAGGGTTTTAAGACAACCTTATGTAACTAAACATATAAGCCCTTTATTAAATATGTCATTTGTGCTTACTGCCTCGAGTAAATTTAATGAAACACTAGACAACATTGTAAGAGGTTTGCAAGATGCAGGATTTAGTAAAGAAGATTATTATGCAGAAGAAATCCCTGAACCAAAACTAACTCCAGATGAAATTTTACAACACGATTTATTTGAAACTCCAATTAATGGAGAAGCAAAATCTGATGAAGAATTTAATGTTGATGCCATAGATTTTAATCCTGATGAAGAAGTTACATTAGAAAGTTATACAGAAGGAAATTCAATTAATGGACAATTGATAAAAAATGCAATTATAGATGGACTTGCATTTGAGCAGAAAATAAGTACTATTGAAATAGATGAAACCACCACTTTTTTTACTGAAGTAATGAAGCAATCACCAAAGAGATACAGCATAGACAGACAATTTCAAGATGTTGCAAAATCTATTATTTTACCTCAATTTTTTATAAGAGTAGATAAAACAGAAATCCACGAAAACATACTTTTTGAGGAATTAGCGGAATATGAAAGACCATTAAACAAAAATAGTTTGTTGGAGGGATTTAATTTGTTGAAATGTGACACAGAAATTTCTTTCGATGATATTTCTGCTGATATATATGCAGTAGATTTTGAATTGAGCAAAGGAACAGCTACGGCAAGCAAAGTTTCTATTAGAGCTAAAAATATTTTAATTGACACTATTTTATCTAAACCTAAAGAAACTCAAATAAGTCAAGTGAGTAGTTTGATAGTTTCTAAATTAGGTGATATGACACCCATAAAAGACCAAGATTTAAAAAAATATGTTAGTCGAGTTTTTGATAGTTTATCTAATGACCAAATTAGGGATGTTGTAAATAACGATTACATCTATATCCAAAAAATTAAAAATAAAATCAGTGAATTAACTAGTATCTATTCAAGGGATATATTCAAGAAATTACTCGATTCAAATACAATTTATGTAAGTGAAAACTTTGCATTTAATGACGTGATTTCACCAATAAGCACTAGTACTCCTATTGCTAAATCATTATATGAAAAGGAAGATGCAATGAATAAGTTTGAGCAAGATATGATAATGAGTATTGCTTCATTGGAAAATATTGTTTTTTGGCACAGAAACTTAACCAGAGGTAGAGGTTTTTTTATCAATGGATATAGTTCTGACCATTACCCAGATTTTATTATCTATACTCAAAAGGGGAATGTGATTTTGGTAGAAACCAAAGGAGACCATTTGGATAATGATGATAGTAAGGATAAAAATAGGCTTGGTAAAATTTGGGCAGAAAAATCAGGAGAAAAGTATAAGTATTTTATGGTTTTCCAAACAAAACAAATAGATGATTGTTATTCGGCAAATAGTATGATAGACGTTTTAAAGAGGTTGTAAAAAAATTAACAAAAAAATAAATTTTATTAACACTTACTGTTAATAAAAAAATATACATTTGCAATGGAAATTACGTTTGACGATAACAAATTAAGAAAGTATGCTAATGATGACAGATTAGCAGAAAAAAAACTTGGGAAACGAGAAGCTGGATTATTCAAACAGCGACTAGATGATTTAACAGCAGCAAAAACTTTAGAAGATGTTAGATATTTACCGGGCAATTACCATGAACTAGTTGAGAACAGAAAAGGACAATGGGCTTGTAATCTAGTCTATCCTTATAGATTAATTTTTGAACCTCACGAAGACCCAATCCCAATAAACGAGGATGGTCAATATCTCTGGATAGAGATAAAAGGAGTTGAAATAATTGAAATTGAAGATTATCATTGACAAACAACAACAAAATGGCAACAATTAACCAATATTACCCACAATCAGTTTCACATCCAGGCACAACTTTATCAGAAATTTTATCTGAAAAGGAAATGGGTGGGAAAGAATTTGCAGTAAGAACTGGAAAACCTGAAAAAACAATTTCAGATGTTTTGAATGGAAAAAGTGGAATTACTCCTGAAATGGGAATTTTATTTGAGCAAGTATTAAAAATTCCTGCTCATTTCTGGATTAATAGGCAAAGAACTTATGATGAGTATTTAGCAAGGGTTGAATATCAAAAAACCATAGAAGAAGGTATTGAATGGTCTAAAACCTTTCCATATGCTAAAATGGCTTCATTGGGTTGGATTGAACCAACATTAAAACCTGAAGTTAAAGTTATAAACTTATACGACTATTTTGAAGTTTCTAATGTAAAAGGGTACTACGATTTTTATTACAATCAAAAGTTATTAGTAAATTTTAGAATATCTTTAAAAGACAATGAAAATGCTGGGGCAATAGCAGCTTGGTTAAGGCAAGGCGAAATACAAGCAGATGCTCTGAAAGTACCTGAATTTGATAAAAATAAGTTAAAAGAAATTTTACCAAAACTTAAACAAATTATGGCGTCGCAACCAGATGATTTTTTTAGTCAGATACAAGAGTTATGTAATAATGCTGGCGTAAAAGTTGTACATACACCTTGTTTACCAAAAGCGCCAATACACGGCTCAACGAGGTGGTTGGGAGATATTCCATTGATTCAACTAAGTGGGCGTTACAGAAGAAACGATATATTTTGGTTTACATTTTTTCACGAAATTGGACATATTTTACTTCACGGTAAGAAATACATTTCCATTGAAAATATTGAGTATGATGGAGAAAACCAAGTATATGAAGATGAAGCAAATGAATTTTCAGCAAATTTACTTTTGACCAGAGAACAAGAAAAGGAAATTATTGAAAATCATAGTTTATCAGAATACGATGTGGTTAGATATGCTGAAAAATTTAAAACGCACCCTGCAATTATAATCGGAAGATTACAACATATAAAATTAGTTCCTTTCGGTTTAGGTAATAACTTATGCAAACCAATAGATTTTTGTTCGTAATTATATCTACTCTATTTACATTTAGAAATGATGAATAGAAACCATATTACTAAAAGTATGCTAAATGCAGTATTTCTTTAATATGCCTTTAGCCTATCAAGTTGTGACTGCAATGATATTTTGATTTTAGGTCTGTTTGAAAGTTTCTGTTTTATTTTGTCAAAGCACGTATCAATATTTAATAAGTCTGTGTCAGTAAATGTTATTGTTGTAATGCCAAATGTTTCAAAATATTTATTTCGTTTTGCCATTTCCTTTTCCCATTTATTTTTTAGATCTACGTTTACTGCATTTTGTCTTGCTTTTAGTTTAGCAACACTCATATGGCTAGATGCCGGACTAATTTCAAATCCTAAAAACTCACTTGTATGCTGATTTAAAATTGTAAAATCAAGTCTATGTTCGTGTGCTTTTTGCAATCCAGCATAGCGAAACTCTGGAATTAATAAAGGTTCGTTTTCTACATCTGAAGAGGTTTTTAAGTAGTCAATATATAGATCGAAAATTTGTTTTTCATATGGTGAGTTAGAAAGCCGTTTAATCACGCTTTGATAGAATGTAAAGAACTCGTTTACATTTGAAAAATGGACAGGAGTGTCTAAATTTGGGTCTATTAATCCTGTGTTTAAAATATGTCCAACTGTCCAATAGTTATACTTTACTTTTCTAATTTCACTTTTATCATTAGTCCAAGTACCACCTCTTTTTACAGGCGCGATTATTACGCCATATGTTAAACTATAACCAAACCAAATTGACCACAAACTTTCTTCAGGTTTCATTCGTACCCTTGCATCAAGGTTTTTAAAGTAGTTTCTTTCTAAAAACTTCTTTACTTGTTGATAAATTTCATCATTCTTTAATAGATTTATCATACGAAAGGTTGACTTAGCATTCCAATCTATTGTTTTATTATATCTTAAGTATATTTTTTTTTCAAATTCAAACATATCGTTTAGCCCCATCATCCAACTTGCAAAAAAACTGTCAAAATCAAGAAATTGATTCCTGACGCTGTCAATAAAAGTGTTGTTTTTGCTTCCAAAAATCCCATTAAAGTGATAGGCATTAATTTCTTTACCCAAAACAGCTTTCATTTTTCTAAAAACACTTTTTTCATTACTACTTATTTCTAAAGATAATTCTGAAATGATATCTTTTAATATTTTTTCTTCATCTGTTAATATTTTTTTAGCCATAATATTTTTTTAAATTTCAAATAACGACAATTTGCCTAAAAACCTTCTTTAGAGCTTATTTTTGTTGTTAAGTACGTAAATATAACCGATTTGAACTACAAAATGAATGCTTTTTATAAAAAGAAATTTTGTTTGTATAAACGTAGAAGGCGTAAAATTATTTAAAAAAGACTTTTATAGTCCTAATAATAAACTTCTTTATTTTCATCTAAATAAAACCCTGTGTTTGTAAACCATTTTGTTAAAAACAGGAGTTAGTGTTAAAAAACAATTCCCAACCCCAAAGAGGTTGGGAGATTGTCAACTCAAAAACCAAGCATAGTTGGTAGAACTACCACTTAGTACTTTTGAAATCCCTTGAGTAAACTCAAAGGCATTAACTCCCCTGTCGAGGAAGGTGTCTACATAAGAAGATTTATTACTGCCTGTGAGCAAGTTGTAAAACTCCCACATATTTATGTCACCATTAGAGTTCCTACAGAAACTTTCATCTTGATAATAATCCTTGGCAACTGTATTGATGTGACCATCATTTAATAATAACTCTGGCAGTAGCATTTTCTCTTTTTTAGGTAAGTAATTATACAATCTTGCTTTCCCTATGATTTGTGCAAACTGTTTCTCAGTCAATGTGTAATCTACGAGGTCACGCATTGTCTTTAGATGCTGGTCTATGTTGTATGCCTGAATGACTTCTGTTATCTTACTTTCTAACTCAAGAGGACTAGTAGCTTTAATTTCTTCTTTAAAGCCATCTGTTGAAACACATAAATTGCAACACACCATATTCTGAAATCCTATAAAGAACTTGAACTTTTCAAAACTCTTCTTGTTATATAGATTTTCAAGGTTATAAGAGCGAACTCCTCCAATAGTTAAAGCAAGTTTGTTGCCATTGATAGTTTCTGTAATAGAAGGTATTCTAATAATAAAAGCCATTCTTTCATAATACATAGTCCTTTGGTGGTCAAGCAATTCATTTGCTGGTACACGAAGAGCATCAGGAGTTCTCCCTTTAACAAGGTGGCTTGTTCTAATCTCTGGCTCATCAACATCTTCATTTGGAAAAATCCTTCTCAGACCAGCACTTGAAATATCTATGAAGTCCTGGTGTGATAGGGTGATTTCATTGTCCTTTGACCAAACAGGTATGATACACCTCTCTTTTAAATGAGACAGGCTAACACTTTCGGTATTAGCCTCTATAAAGGGGGATGTTTGTAAAGGTTTTGTAAAGGGGATTCTGTTCCTCGCATTCCCTAATATATTAGATGCTGGTACAAGATAGCTTGTATCAACTGTTTGCAGTTCCATTTCCATTACTTGTAATATTTTTAGTTAATTGTTGTAAAAGGTTTTTCTTCTCTACAAAATCTTGCTCTATGGTTTTTGCCAAGTCAAAATTCTTGTTGTACAGTTCTGCAAGCTCTGAAATGGTGTTGCATTCAGTAACTTTAATATGAAGTTCTGCTTTTGTCATAGTACTATTGCACCAATCCAGTATCTTTTTACCAGTGCTGGAGTTGATTATAAACTGAGGTTTTCCTTCGAACAAGTTGGTCCTATCTTTAGATGCTGTTGCAAAATGCTTGTAGTCAATATCAAAAACTATTGTAAACTCGTAACTAATCTCGTCTCTTTGAATTGCCTTTAAACCTACTTTCTCAGGAACCATCTTTCCGTTTCTATCACTCAACACATAATCTTGTTTAACACGCATTGTGCAAATGATATGTACATCACTTTGGAGTATTTTATCAACAAATGATTTCTGTCTTGGAGTTACCTTATTCCAGTTGGTGAAGCTGTTACCAGCAAGTGATGAATGATAATCTAGTAGGAAGTCCCAGCAATGTGAAATGCTATCTATTATGACAACTTCCATACCTGACTTAATACATAAGTCTATTGCTTCAATGTATCTTTCTGGAGAATGTGGATTGTCAAGTTTCAAAACATTGTAACCTCCTAAATGAGCATAGAGATTGCTTGAGCCTGCTTCTGTATCAATTACAGCGACCTTGGTTAAATCTCCATTTGTTAATCCCTGAGCAAGCAACAAGGCACTGTAGCTCTTTCCACTTCCTGATGGTGCTTGTAAAGCCATTTTTATCTTGGCTTTACTTCTTTGACTTTTTTTTAATTCCATAATGTATAATTATTTAGATTAATATTTATTTTTGTTCTTAATCAGATTGAAAATAAATTTCGTTCAGATTGGAATGAAAAAGCGACTGCTGCATTATTTTATGCAGCAATCGCTCGAAGTAAATTTTAGATGAGAATTTATATAACTAGATATTCATCAACTAATTGTTTTATTAATTCAAACCCTTTGGGTGTAATAAATACTTGATTGGTATATCTCTCAAAACCTCCAATTTTCCTGTTTGTTTCAGAATTCACAAAATACCCTTCATCTATGTATTTTTGTTTTGCATAGTTGTTGGATTCAAGATATTCTAAAGTTCTTAATAACTTATATAGTCTGTTTCTTCCTATGCCTTTTAGGTTAACAATATTTGCTGTCTTTTTAATTGTAATAAGCATATTATTATTATTATTCCATTCGATAAAATCACTTACAGTTACATTTCCTATTTTAAACATTCTATTTTCCATAAAGTTTTTTTAAAAGATTAACAATTTTTCATTTGCATCATCTATTACGTTGTTTTCAAATTCCTTCAAATAACTATTTGTAATATCCAAATTTGCGTGACCCATACTTGCTGATATAAGGTCGGTTGCTACGCCAAGTTGTTTTAAGTTGGTGGCAAAAGAATGGCGGATAACATAAGTGGTGACATTTTTATCAACTTTCGCCAATGCAGCAAGTTCTTTCAAGTTCTTGTTAAACTTACTCAATGTCTTGTGCTTTCTGTTTTCAATTTGATTAGGCGTTAAATCATTTTTTAGTAAGATGGGAAAGATGTAATCAGTCTTACTATTGTTTGAATAATAATCTAATACAGTGCGTACAGGAGGCATAATCTTTATAATAAATCTTCCCTTCGTTTTTGACCTTATGTATTCAATGTTCTCCCCTTGAATACTATCTTTTGTTAATTTCATCATATCCACGAAATTGATACCCCGAGAGAAATAGGAAAAGATAAAATAGTTTTTGGTATCTATCAAGTCAGGTCGTTCAGATAAATCAGCATCCAATATCTTTTTGATTTCTTCCCTTGACAAAGCACGTTTTAATCCTTTCCCTTTCAATTTAGAGAGTTTGTATTTATCGAAAGGGTAATATTCAGGTCTTACAATTCCGTTTCTTATGGCAGAGTTATAAATTGCCCTGATACTTCGCATTCTAAATGCAATTCCTGAATCTTGATTGTTTCTGCTACGCAAATAGGCTTCATATTTTTCAAGCAATCCGACATTTAGGTTTTTAAAACTTAAATCCTTGTCCTGATGAAAACTAAAAAAGGAATTACGAGTATCTTTATAGCTTCTTGCATTTC
>Ga0079306_1002265_pt1 | contig 10997 bp, 5 predicted proteins | sample Methanotroph_Enr_FD_79181 | JGI IMG/M metagenome (GOLD analysis project Ga0079306, IMG submission 79181) | Enriched soil microbial communities from Old Woman Creek wetland in Ohio, USA - Methanotroph_Enrichment_5 | ecosystem: Environmental > Terrestrial > Soil > Wetlands | place: USA: Ohio...
CAAGCTGCTAAAAAAGAAGGATTACGCTTTGGTGTTTCCGAACATCTGGGCGCCAGTTATACCTGGTTTCAAGCCGCGCGTGGAGCCGACAAAACCGGGCCATTGGCCGGAGTTCCTTATGATGGGAATGACGAACAATATGCAGATTTGTACCATCCCAAAGCCATTCCTGACGACAAAGACTGGTTGACCAAAGATCCTGAAAACCAGAAAAACTGGCTGGCATGTATCACCGAACTGATCGATATGTATCAACCCGACCTGCTGTATTCTGATAGCGAACTGCCTTTTGGAGAAATCGGACGAACCATGTTGGCGCATTATTACAATCAGGACATGGCTAAAAACGGTGGAAAACTAGATGCGGTTTACACTGCTAAATTACGTCCGTCACAAGGCCGCTGGGTGCAGGATGTTGAACGTGGTGCTTTGGATTCTATCAGTCCGTTCCCTTGGCAAACCGACACCTCCATTGGCGACTGGTTTTACCGTACTGGCCAGAAATACATGACCGGAACCGAAGTGATTCAAATGTTAGTTGATATCGTCAGTAAAAACGGCAATTTACTACTCAACGTAGTTCAAACTCCTGAAGGTGATCTCGAACCCGATGTTCTGAATATTCTGGATGAAATCGCCAAATGGACACCAGCAAACGGTGAAGCTATTTATGGCACCCGTCCATGGAAAGTGTACGGAGAAGGTCCAACAACTGCAAAAAATCAGGAAAAGGGACAATTTGGAGGTGTGAAAGATGTCAGAGCTTATGGAGCTACCGATATTCGTTTTACGACCAAAGGAGAAACACTTTATGCTTTTTGCATGAGTAAACCTTCAGGTGAAATTAAAATTAATTCGCTGGGGAAAAACTCGAAGTTGAATGACAAGTCAATTGCTTCAGTTAAAATACTTGGTAGTAATGAGAAACTGGTCTGGAATCAGCAGGCCGATGGGCTTGTAATTAATAAACCAGCCAACTTACCCGAATGGCAGGTATTAACTTTTAAGGTTGAGTTTAAAAAATAGAATTACCGATCGCACTGTTTTTCCCTGGAAAAGAAAATGCCCATACGAAGTCAATTCATACGGGCATTTTTCATTGCCTTATATTCAAAATCACTTGATGAATTTTTCCAACCCAATAACCTGCTTCCCAGAAATCATTCTGCAGATGTAAACCCCATTCCGCAGTGAATTCACATTCAAACTAATGTTCTGCCCTGAATCTACGTCAAAAACCTTTTGATTCGAAACGCTTTTTCCGGTAATATCACTGATTTCAATCTGCATCTCATTGAGCTTTTTCCCTGAATATTTAATATTCAATACATCTTTTACCGGGTTCGGGAAAAGCTTAACCGAGGACAAAAGCTTATCGGGGCTGATGCGGGTAGCCAGTGTTTTTAGCGAGATATTTTCGGTGTAAACTACATTCCCGGCCGCATCTTTCAATATCATATTCGATTCTTTTGCTCCGCAGTTGATCGAATTCAAAGGAATACTGTCGCTTTGTACGATCGTTCCGTCGCAAAGGCGCCATTCAACAGTGAAGTCCTTATTCGAGTCGAACTGAATGAGCTGATTATTACGATCACCGGTAATGTACCAGGAAGTCGGAATTTCGGTCACAGTTCCATCTGAGTTAAATACGAATGTATTCGAAACGTAGCTTCCATCAGATGTGATCGCTTTTACACTGTAGGTTTGGGTTGGGCAAAGTCCTTTCACATCCTGACCTTGCTCCCCGGTTGACCACACATAATTATCGGCATTAATCAGGGAGTTATTCATATAAACCTGGGCATGTGCAGTTCCGGCGCAAGACGACATCTGAATCGGGAAACTACCTGTGACATGCATGGAATAATATGCTACTGGTTTTGTAACATAACCTGTATCGACATTCGTTCCTGAAACATAGATTATATCGCACCAGGTACTTGAGCAACCATCTGCCGTATTGATTGTCAGACAAACTTTTTGGGTTGGTTTCATGAAGTCAAAGCTAACCAATGGTTCAAGTTCGGTGCTTGTTGTTCCATCTTCGAATTGCCATAACCGGCTAACCACATTCCCTTCCGAACCATCCAGCAATTTGAAAGGAACAACCTCCGGAATTGTAATAATATCAATAGGCCGGTAATATTTAAACCAGGCATGGCACTGAGTTGAAGGATCAGTTGGAGGAACTGTATTCATATAAAGATCGATTGTTTCGCAATAGGTCGACATGCACCCGGTTGCTGTCGTAACCGTTAAGCAAACCTTCCTGAAAGGATTTTGATCGGTCATTGCACTGTCTTGAGCTAATGGAAGATTAAAAATATGCATCGGGTTCTGATCGGGACTGGTCGTTCCGTCACCAAAATCCCAGTTCCATTGGGTTGCGTCAGGCGGTGATTTTGCATAGAAATCTAAAACCAGGGCAGGAGCAAAAGTTTTAACTGTGTAATTAACCGTGTAACCAAAGGCAGTAAAACATTTTGTACTATCTACCTCAATCGGCTGATAAATTATTGGTCCGTCTAAATAAACAGCATCCCAGAATGTGTCCGAGCAATTCTTTCCCTGTACAGTCAGGCTGGCTTTGAGTGGAAGCTGCTTAATATCGAATGTTATTATTGGCTCTTTTTCGGTACTGATTATGCCGTTATCAAAAAACCAGGAATAACTCAGCGAATCACCTTCAGAATAATTATTAAACTCGAAGGAAACTGTTCCTGCAACCGAGTCCAGAGAAGTCTGGTGATATTTATACCTGGCTGCGCATGCGAGTGGAGGTTCAACCGGATTAGTATTCATGTAGATGTTGATGGTCTCGCAACGACTGGTCACACATCCTGAGATAGTTTTGACAGTCAGACAAACATTCCTGAAAGGATTTGCATCTCCGGGATTAGTTTCATTCCCAACCGGGAAATTAAAAATATGTGTCGGATTCTGCTCGTTGCTGGTTCCTCCGTCGTCAAAAGTCCAGTTCCATTCGGTTGCATCGGGAGTTGCTTTCGAATAAAAATCCAAAACCAGTGCAGGAGCAAAAGTTTGAATATTGTAATTAACAGAGTACCCAAAAGCAGTCTCACATTCAGGCGGGTAAATAACCGGAGTATTTGGATCGATAAAGTTGATTGTTTCATTGAAAGTATCGGTACAGTTATTTTTACCCGTAACTGTCAGGCTGGCCTGATGTGCGGCAGGTTTAATATCGAATGTAATAACAGGTTCCTTTTCGGTACTTGTTGTTCCATTGTCGAATTGCCATAAATAACTAAGCGAATCACCTTCCGAAAGGTTAGTCATTTGAAATGAAGCAGTGCCAACCAACGAATCATAAGCAGCCTGGTAGTACTTGAATCCTGCTTTGCAGGATGGAGCTGTGTATGTAGTTCCATCCATGATATTGATCATTTCGGAATACATACTTTTACAGTCGTCAGAAGTTAATATGGTCAGACTAACTGTCCGGTATGGGCTGAATTTTGCTGTTGGATCGGGAACCGGATGAATAAATACATTCGTTGGATTTTGTTCCTGGCTGGTATTTCCATCGCCAAAATCCCAAAACCAGGCGGTTACATTTCCTTCCGATTTGTCGTAAAAGTTAATGGCTGTTGCCGGTACCGGCGACATCAGGACATCATTCACTGCATACTTAAAGTCAGCTTTGCAGTTACCATTGGTAATAACAGTCTGGGCACTGGTCATCAGACCCGATAACATCAGCGCAAAAAGTAAATATTTTCTCATAGATGCAGTTTTTGAATAGTAGTATATCCTAGACGTGAAAAGGCTGAAAAAGGTTGCGCCTTGATGTCGGAGAATATTTTAAATTACTGAAAGTGATTGAATTAGAGAAGAATAAACACTTTCATGGTCTGCTTTGCGCTTCAATTTCGCTAAACAAAGCTTTGAAGGTTTTAGTTTGTGAGTTGGGCCCTTCTTTTGTATCAGTTTTTCGTCCGTAAAACTCGTCCATAAACTGGCCTGTACCTGACCAGATGGTTTGGACCATTCCCTGAAAACGATCTTTCATTTCAGGAGTGACCGAAGCCCGGTAACGAAACATATCCTGTGTTTGTTTGATTGCATTTTCAGGATCCCGCCAGGGACAGGTTGCCACATTGAAACCCTTGGTTGCAAAATATACGGCAGTCTGATCGGGGCGTTCGTAGTGCCAGTCACAAATCATCACGTCTTTGGATATCAGGTCGATGGCACGATAGGTGTTGTTCATGCTGGCTTCCCACATTCCCATTCCGGTAGTTTTACCATCGATCAGACGATCTCCCCAAATCCAGAGCTGCCGTTTTTTCAAAGCCAGGTGATTACGAATCAGATTTACCTCTCCGGCAAACAGTTCAGCTTTGTCGCGACCCGAACAGCGCGGGCATTTGTCGTCACCGATGTAAAATACTTCGTCCATTCCGGCATGGAAAGCATCAGTTTCAAAGACATCACAAATCTCATCAATCACATCGAATATAATCTGATGTACCTCCGGGTGAAGCGGACAATAGCTTTTGCAATATAACCCGTCAGCATTGGGCCATTCATACTTTTCCGGCATTTTCACCTGAGGGGTTTCGTCGAATTGGGGATAAACTTTCAGTAATTTTCCGGGAGTATTTGCCCATGATTGATGCCCGAGCAGATTGATCTGCGGGACAATGCGAATTTGGTTTCTACGGCAAACATCTACCAGTCTTTTCACTTCAGCTTTTGAAAGAGCCAATGAATCGCCCAATTCCGGACGTCTCTCATACCGGTAATTGTAATCAATCCGAAGTATCAGCGTGTTGACTTTCCGGGGAGCAAGTTCTTCCGAAATAAACCGGATAAAAGGTTCAACTTCGGTAGGGTTTGGAGCTCCAATGCAGAAACCTCTGACCGGAAGAGTGTTTTCAGAAGAGGATTGAGAAAAGACTGAATTTCCACAAAAAAGTAAAGTGAAAACAAATAAAATAGCAAGTGGCTTTGTCATGACTTTGGTTAGTTTATGATTTCCTGATTCAGCATACAAGTTGACGAAAATTAAGGAATTAAACAATCCCTGTGAATTACTGTCAATTGGTCACCACAATTTTCCTGGTTTGTTTTTTTCCTTTTTTTTCTACTTCAACCAGATAAATTCCTTTTCTCAGTTCATTGATTTCAATCCGGGAGTCTATAGACCTGAGTGTCCCAGATAAGATCGTTCTTCCTGTTAAATCAACAATCCGAAAGGTTTCATTTCCTGAAAAAACAGACAGGATCACCCGTATTCTTTTTAAATCATATTCAGGAATAATTTCGATTTGCTCAGGTTTTGAAATTTCATTAACCGGTAAAATCTGGTCTGTTTTGGCAATCAACCATTTATCGGGATCGAACTGGATCGAATCTATCTTTTCGCCAGAAATAACAAACTCTTGGTTTTGACTTGTATTATACAAACGCAAATCCTTGTAGTTTCCGTCTTTCCATACCCTGATCGGGATATGCATTTCGAAAAAATCAACCGAAGAATGCGACGGTGTTTGACTAATCCGGAGAATTTGTTTGGCTGGATTTGATGAATCCGGAAAATAGACAAAATGGTAAGTCGGGTACCCTTCACCATAATACCAATCCCTGAAAAATTCGGCAAATGTGGTGTCTGCAGCAGTCTCCATGTGATTCACAAATTTTTCCTGGCTGGCAAATCCATTGGCAATAGTCGGATCGTTCAGATAGTTCTTCATACCCCTGAAAAACAACTCATCTCCCATTTCCCATCGCAGCATGTGGAGTAATGCCGACCCTTTGCTATAACTAAGCCGGCTATTGAATATCCGGTTAATATTAGTAGTATCCGCTACATATACTGAACCTTCAGGAGAGGAGGTAACTTTTTTAACCTGATAGTTTTTCCAGATTGGCCACCAATACCCATTTTGAAGATTTTCGAAAACTAAACCAGTAAGATAGGTTGCAAAACCTTCGTTGAGCCAGATATCATGCCAGCTCGCTAATGTAATGTAGTCGCCAAACCATTGATGGGCCATTTCGTGAGCTACCAGTTGATAATCAAGGGTTGTCATAAAACTCATAGTTTGGTGTTCCATCCCTCCACCCCAGTCAAATTGTGCATGCCCGTATTTTTCGTCAGCAAACGGATAGGTGATGAATTTCGAATTATAAAATTGCAGGATGCTCAGAATCTCAGCTGACTTGGTTTTGGCAGTGTCTAGGTATTCCGGATAAATATAGTTTAATACTTCAATTTTCTTTCCACCGGGGGTATCCAGAAAGTCGGAATATGTTTCGTAGTTGGTAACAGCAATAGCAACCAGGTAAGTTGCGATCGGGTAGCGATGTTTCCAGTGCGCAGTCCGTGTATCTCCGGAAATCTGATCGCTAATAAGTTTCCCGTTACTTGCAGCCTTGTACTCACCTGGACAAGTGATAAAAACATCGATTGAATCAATTTTATCGGTCAGACTTTCTTTGCATGGCCACCAGGTTTTCGCGCCGTAAGGTTCCGATAAAGTCCAGATTTCAGGCACATTGTTGTGTTGCTTTACAGTAAAAGAACCATATCCACTTTGAGGAGGTGCCCCGTGGTAAAAAATCTCTACCGGACTGATGCTGTTTTTTTGCATCGGCATGAGTAGTGAAATGTTGATTTTGTCTGCTGAATGCTGAAAAGTTGTTTTTTCACCATTGCATTTAACTGAATCTACAGTCAAAACATCAATCAAATCGAATCTGATCTGATTATCGGCATATTCCAGATATTTGACCAATGAATAAACCGAACCTGAAATGAAATTCACGGCCGGATCAACGGTGAAATTGAGTCGCTGATAAATAAGGTCAAACGAAGCATTACCCGCAGACTCGGTAAACGAAGCCGATTTCTGATGCGCTTGACCTTCACTAATGGCCATTTTATCGTTGAAATCAGGATCAGGAGCCTGTGACATTGCGTTGTGGAAAGCAACAATCAGAGCGAAAAGCAGAAGGTTCTTCATTGTACTCAGATATTTGGTAAAACTTCAGGAAATGAAAGCCAAAAGTTTAGTTCATACGAAACTACGAAATTAAAAATTGTCTTCCCAAAACAACACAATTCTTACATCAGGACTTCGATGTTAAACAAATCATTTGGCCTAAAAATGTTGACATTTAGGCTGTTAATCAAATAGAAAACTCGTAAATTTGATAGTACTTGTGGTATTTTGTTTTTTAATAAACTTTAAACTGTTAAAAATGAAAACAAAAGGGATTTTCCCAAAATCACGAAATTGCTTTTATGCCTTGCCTTTGATCATGACAATTGGCATTTTGCTAATCACTTATTCCTGCAAGGATGAACTTCAAAATCCTCCGGACCAGGGAAACACTTTAAAAGCAGCTACTTTAGTTCAAAGTGGCACTGCTGTAAATCTAATTGAGTCGATTAGATTTGTTCGAGAAAATGGTAAGCCACTGACCGAATTGAAATCTATTCCAGGTTTCAATCCTGATATTTTTGAAAGTTCATTTCAACTTAAAATTAAAAATGGCATTAAACCAAAGTTGTCAGTTAATTCCGCAGTCATAAAAATTGACGGAAAAATAGTTGTGAGCAGTCGCGATTTTAGCCAAAATCCGGAATTAATCACAAAAGAGGTTTCCCTAAAACCTGAAGGCTCTCTTCTTGAAGTGCAGTTAGCTGGTAAACCGGGCTCTTTTTTAGATTTGTGGATTGAAGGTGTCAAAAAAGAAACGGGATTAGTCGCTTATTATCCGTTTAACGGAAATGCAAATGATGAAAGCGGGAACAATAATCATGGTACTCTGTATGGACCCTTGTTGTGCGCCGATAGATTTGGCAATGCAAATTCTGCCTATTTATTTGATGGAATTAACGATTTTATTCGGATTGAAGAAAGTCCATCATTAAAAGTTTCAACCGGGTTATCGGTTTGCGCTTGGGTGAATTGTTTTCATATTTCAGATCATGGAAGAATTGTGAGCAAATGGGGAGGAGGTTCTGAGTATTATTGTTCGTATGATATCTCCTTTTTAGCTTCGTCAGATGCTCTTTTTGAAGTACTTGATTTGCCGGAAAATAGTCCTACCGGAATCGGGTATGGGCCAGTGACAACGAATGAATGGTATTTCCTCGTTGGTACATTTGATGGTGTAAATATTTACTTCTACATCAATGGTGAATTAAAAGGCACTGCATCATTTCCCAAGGTCCTTTATCAAGGATTACCGATATTTATTGGATGTGAAAATGGAACATGGCTTTACTTCAATGGGATAATTGACGATGTAAGAATCTATAACAGAGCATTGTCTGAAACTGAAATTCTCGCGTTATATAATTAGAAATGTAAAAACATATATTAACTAATTCAATCCAATAAGAATATATACCACAAATTCAATAACTCGTTTAGTTGAATAATAATCAACTTTTAAATGACTAGTCCTAAAAAGCGATACTGATTTTAATAGGACTAGTCATTTTTAAATCAAAGTCTGGATTAATCCGAAAGTTCCGTTAATTTTATAGTTCCTGTCTTTTCAATGGAAATAGTCTGCTTGCTATCGTACGTTCCGGAAATGTTTCCTACCTTCAACTAAAATTTAACAACACAATAAATGGCCAAAAAGAAAAAGCATAAAATTGCAAAACTGGTTGAATCATTTAATAAGCCAAAGCTTAAAAATGCCATCCTACCCTTGTTTTACGATCATCCTGAACGAACTTACAACTACAAACAAATAGCCGAACTCCTAAAGATACACGATCCTGAAATTACCAAATTAGTCTTTGTTGTTCTGGAAGAGCTCACCGAAAACGGGAACCTTCAAAGTGTTCAGCGGGGAAAATATAAACTGAAATCGCGCGGCGGAACGATTACCGGAATAGTTGACATGAAACGTGAGGGTTATGCCTACGTTCTGTCGGAGGAAGTTGAAAAGCCGGTTCTGGTTTCAGCTCGAAACCTGAATCATGCCATGGATGGCGATAAGGTAAAAGTGAGTTTGTATGCCATGCGCAAAAACCTGCCGCCCGAAGGCGAAGTCGTTGAAATTGTTGAACGGGCCAAATCTACTTTTGTTGGTGTAATTTCCAAATCGCGTAATTTTGCATTTTGTATTCCTTCCGGAAAAGTTGGGTTCGACTTGTTCATTCCAAATGAAAACCTGAATGGGGCGAAAGACGGACAGAAAGTCGTTGCCAAAATAATTGAATGGCCAGCCTCGGCAAAAAATCCGATTGGTGAAATCACTGAAGTTTTGGGCGACGTGGGCGATAACAATGCCGAAATGCATGCCATCCTCGCTGAATATGACCTGCCGTTACGTTTCCCGGAGAATGTTTTAAAAGCTGCTGAGAAAATTCCCGAGGTTATTTCGGATGATGAAATAGAACGTCGGCGTGATATGCGCGGCGTGACGACCATTACTATCGACCCTCAGGATGCCAAAGACTTTGATGATGCTATTTCGATTCGCAAAATTGACAATGGTTTCTGGGAAGTTGGCGTTCACATTGCCGATGTTTCGCATTACGTGAAACCGGGCAGCATACTTGATGAGGAAGCTTATGAGCGGGGCACCTCGGTTTACCTGGTTGACCGGGTAGTTCCAATGCTTCCTGAAAAACTCTCAAATGGAGTTTGTTCGCTTCGCCCCAACGAAGATAAACTTTGTTTTTCTGCTATATTTCAGCTGAATGATCAAGCTGAACTTCAGAAACAGTGGTTTGGGCGTACCGTGATTCACTCCAACAAACGATTTGCTTACGAAGATGCCCAGGCAATTATCGAAACCGGCGATGGCGAGTTAAAAGACGAGGTTCTGAATTTATACCGATTATCCGTCAAACTTCGTGAAGCCCGGTTTAAAAAAGGTTCACTCGCATTTGAGCGTATCGAGGTAAAATTCAACATCGACGAAAACGGCAAACCACTTTCTGTTTATTTCAAGGAGGCAAAGGAAAGTAATCAGCTGGTAGAGGAATTTATGTTGCTTGCCAATAAACGGGTAGCCGAATTTATAGGTAATCCTGAAGATCACAAAACTCCACGAACATTCGTTTACCGCATCCATGACAAACCGGACCCGGATAAACTGATGAATTTCAATCATTTCATTCATAAGTTTGGCTATGGACTATTGCTTGGGACCCCCGTGCAAATCACCAATTCAATGAATCAGCTCATGACCAATGTCAGGGGCAAGAAAGAACAGAATGTGATTGAAACACTCGCAATTCGTACAATGGCCAAAGCGGTTTATTCAACCCGGAACATTGGTCATTACGGTCTTTCGTTCGAATATTATACTCATTTTACTTCTCCAATCAGGCGCTATCCCGATGTAATGGTACACCGGCTTCTCGAACGGTATCTGGAAGGAGGCAAAACAACTAATGCCCAGAAGTATGAAGACATGTGCAAACATTCTTCCGACATGGAAAACAAGGCCGCCAATGCCGAACGTTCCTCGATTAAATACAAACAGGTTGAGTTTATGCAGGATAAAATCGGGCAGGAATTTTCCGGCGTTATTTCCGGAGTAACCGATTGGGGTATTTATGTGGAGCTTGAGAATAAATGCGAAGGAATGGTCTCGGTTAATTCGCTTGATGATGACTTTTATATCTTCGATGAAAAAAATTATTGCCTTGTTGGCCGTCATTCGCATCGTACATATCAACTTGGCGATGATGTGAAAGTTGAGATTGCAAGAGCCAACCTGGAGAAAAAACAACTCGATTTCCGCCTGATTAACGGGAACTCAAAACATGTAGAATTTGATATTTCCCGAAATGGATATAAAAAAAAGGGACGAAGATGATAAAATATAGAAAACGAACAGTTTCTTTGTAGCATAACGGGAGTTACCCCACTTTGAAAATTATTTTTATATTTGTTTACTGATAAAAAATCTTTTGGATATGGCGATGAACATTGAAATCCCATCGAACAAGAAAGACGCAAACCGCGAAAGTATTTTAAAAATTGCCCAGG
>Ga0079306_1002266_pt1 | contig 10995 bp, 9 predicted proteins | sample Methanotroph_Enr_FD_79181 | JGI IMG/M metagenome (GOLD analysis project Ga0079306, IMG submission 79181) | Enriched soil microbial communities from Old Woman Creek wetland in Ohio, USA - Methanotroph_Enrichment_5 | ecosystem: Environmental > Terrestrial > Soil > Wetlands | place: USA: Ohio...
AACGCAAATGCGAATGTCTCTGTGCCGGTACCGATAAGCATTGCTTTCGGTGAACTTTTCCACGCATTGATTGCGCCCTGCCAGACATATTTGCGAATGACGCCTGATTCCGTGCCGCCAGTTTCAAGAACTGGACCAGTTGGTGCAACTTCTGCGGATGTTGTAGCTTCATTTTTGTTTTCTGCGTGCGAAGCCGCGTTTGACGCCGTGAGCTGTTCACGAAGCCCGGAAAATGTGGTGTACCTATCAATTGCAGGATTATTTGTGCCAGTGAAAAAGAATAAGATTGCGAGGATGAGATGAAAAACCACCAGTGGTGCAACTTGTTGTTTTATCGCCAGGTTTTTATGTTCTTTGGATTGTTTGGATGGGGTAAATGTACATCCCCAAAATATCAAGTCGACTACACCAAAGGCGATCAGTCCTGAACGGGATCTGGTATAGAGGAGGGTGAGAAAATAGAGGAATGTCAACACTGTTGGAAGGATGGCGTTCGGCCAGTTTATTTTTCTTATGTACGCAATGCCAAGTGTGATTGGGATGAGTGCAACGACATATGCTGCGAGCCAATTTGGTTGTCCAAGTGTAGAAAATACTCGCGCCTGCACGTCCTGCACCCAGAGGTGTTTATCGATGCCAAAATGTTCGAGTACTCCATAGGTAGAAACGATGGCCGCGGTGCTGAAAAGAAATTTTGCTAGTTTTGGCAAGAATGTTTTTTGGATATTGGAGATAAACGCATAATAGAGAAGCGTGTAGCAAAAAACAGAGAGCATGCCACCATTAAATCTGGAATAGTAGCCAAACCAGGAAATGTGGGGGTCGATGGAGAACAGTGTGCTGATAAGCTGGGAAAGAACAAATAAAATGATAGGGATATCAAACGGTGTTTTCGCAACAGAAATCTTCTTTTGAGCAATTATTTTACTCACCCATGCGCCGACGATTATCGCAGTTATTCCGTAGACTGCCATCATCTTATTGTATTCAAAAAGCTCATAGTTGACTGGGGTGAGGAGGAGCGGAACCAAGAGTGCGAGGAGGGCAAAGCCGACATGGATGATTTTGTCGGCAATTGTGTTGGTTTTTTGCATACAAATGTAAGTATAGCATAGGAAGTGGAAAATTTGACTCAGGAGGCTAAAAGTTATAGGATATAATCCTCATACGGCTCGTTTGCCTCAAAAGGCATATTTGGCCGTTTTTGAGGTGTGTTTTAGCACATTACCATGCGGTTTTGTACGTTACAGGGGCAGTTGAACCTTTTTGTCATTTTGTAAGAAGGTTGTACCGCCCCTGCACCATCAGCCAACCATATTATCTATAGGGAGAGAATACATATCATGAAAGCAACAAGCATGCCAATCGAAGAAAGACTTAAAAATGAAGTTTGCATGGCACAATACAGTGGTTTGCTCAGAACGTTGATGACAGACAAAGAATTATTAGAAGCTGCTCAACTAACTGACGCAAGAAAAGCTGAATGGGTGAACGATTCGGTTTTTGGATGGAAATTAGTTCCAAAGACAGAAACTGACACCGTTTCTTAAACGTACAATACGCAGGGCGCTGAAGCATAGGTGGAATCTGATAAACGCAAATAGACATGTCTGCGCTTATCTCCGCTTATGTGGATGAAAATTGTCAAAGATGGAGCAAGTCTCATCTTTGTTAATGGACTACGTTTTGTCTGTCATTCATGGATTTTTTTATGAACCAGACGGACACAACCTAGTCTTTTTGCAATCTTAACATAGTGAATGAAGAATATTTTACTCGTAGAGGAGAAGACTTAGTGGTAGCGATAAACGGATATTTTACTGAAGTTGAAAAGGCTTTATCACTGTTAACTGCAACACTGAAAGATGCATTAGAAGAAGTTTGTTCTGATGATCCGTTACAAGATAACAACGTAATCACAGATAAAAAAGATTGTCCAAATCATATAGAGAATTCTTCAAAAACGGAGAATTAAGGGAGAAGAGAAAATGAGTGAAAATGATGGAATAAGATGTCCAAACTGTGGCACGGTTGCTACAGAAAATACATGGCACGTAAATGAAGGGAAATGCTTGAACTGCGGATACGTCATTCTGTTAAATTCAGAAGAACCACAGAATGTTACGTATTCTGGAATTTTTGGACAGAAACCCGCGATGACGTCATCACAGAATCAGCAGTCAAATCCCGATGATGTACCAATTTTCACTTCCATGGAACGGGGAACACATAGTTTTCCATGGAGATTGCTTATCTCTGTTTTAGTGTTAGCCGGAATTTTGTGTGCAGCCATGTTTGCTGTTGATACGTTGTTTAAGAAGTCACCTGCTACATTTTCACAAACGCGTGGAACAGAAGTCAGTGTTGATATTGCAACACTTTCTGAAGAGACTCCGGCGGCCCAAAGTCCTCAAGTCTTTATTGAAGGAGGAATACCGGAAAAACAACAAACTCCTGCAACAATCACTCTGAAACATATATGGAGTGGCGATGAAAAAATGGATAGAGTCATACTGATATTTCTTATCGTTTTTCTCATCGTTGTAATAGTTGTTGGATTTCTCGATGCGAAACGTTCAATACAGATGAGTGACGCTGTTATTTCACTATTAGTAGTAGCAGCATATCTCATACTAGGTTTACCAATTATTAGAGATTGGATGCTTAGTCATACGACGATTATGTGGTGTACTATTGTTGGATGTTTTTGTATCCTGCTTGGCGCTGTTTTTTCCGGGAAATTTGACATGACACCCGTAGCGATGCTGCTTACAGCATTGGCAGTTGTGAGTATCGCATTCAATTACGGTGGTATTATCCAAGCGGCCGTTCATGTGCCTTCTGGTTTACTGTTGACGTTTGGATCATTATGGCAAGTGTATAAATATGGTTTGTTTGCGACGATATCTGTTAAATTTACACTTTTTGTCGATGTGATCTTGTTGATCGCGCAGTTAATCAGTTTTATCGAAAATATACGTCCGACCAAAAAAGGGAAACACATCAGTATTCATAACTTTTTTGGGGTGTTTTATGCATATATAACAGTGGGCATATTTTTGATTTTGAGCGCGACGATTAAAGTTTCTTGGCCAGCATGGGTGCTGCCAGTCGTGATGATGCTCGTTGTGCTGCTTGTCGATTTTCTCCTCGCAAGTATTTTTCGGGAGCAGATGGATGGGTACGGGAATAACTATACACAATATGTATTTGGTCGTCTTCGTATCGCGGCTCCGTATGACGTTATCATGTATCAACTACTGCTGGCAGTATTTTTAATGATTCAATTTGGAACGATATGATTTTCTTCATTCACTCAGCTTAGGCTGAAAGACCGACGACGAACAGTCAAATTAATTGTTGCTTAAAAACAACGGTTTTTATGATGTTCGAATGCTTCGGTATGAGCAAGGTGTAGATTGATTGACCGTTTCTTGGTCGCTCTAATCGTTTACACCTGCTCTTTTTCCTTTCCACAAATTTTTTTGTGGGCAGAGAAGAGAGTAGATACAATTTAATAGACGTTTTCGTAGTGATTGATGCGGGAGACGGTATTATCGTCAGCAAGGACGATCGCAACAACGTCAATGCGACAGGGAACTTCAACGCCCTTCATATATATGGTGGCCATATGGCGGACCTTGTAGAGTTTTTTCGGTCCCGCCATTTCCTCAGGACTCCCAAACAATTCTCCAACTTTTGTTTTCACTTCCACAAATACTAAAATCCCATCTTTTTTTGCAATGATATCAATCTCTCCAAATTTATTGCGCCAATTCCGTTCAAGAATAGTGTACCCCTTGTTTTTTAACAGTTCTGCCCCGAGATCTTCGCCATATTTTCCCGTGACACTATTGAACATTTTCATACGAGCTGTTTGTATTGCAGGGCTTCTGCAATATGCGTCGGAAGAATATCTTTTTTGTGGTCAAGATCAGCTATGGTTCTGGCAACTTTGATGATGCGGATGTAGGACCTGGCTGAAAAATTATATGTATCTGAGGCAAGTTTTAAAATATTTTCCGACTCAGGGGTTAGCACACAAAACTGTTTGACATCTTTATTTTTCATTTGGGAATTCGTATAGATATTCGTTCCCGTAAATCGTTTTGTCTGGATGGCACGTGCGGCGACCACCATTGTTTTTGCAGTCGCCGACGTAATGGCATTGGGATTATTTTTGAGGGAAAGCGATAATTTATCAACGGCAATTACGGAGACAGACACATGGAGATCAATGCGGTCCAAAATCGGTCCGGAGATGCGATGACGATACCGTTCGATTTGTCGTTGACTGCAGGTACATTGCCGTTTCGGGTGTCCTAAATACCCGCACGGGCAAGGATTAATTGCGGCCAACAGTGTGAAACTGGCAGGGTACCGCACATGTCCCGCGACGCGGACAATTTCCACATTTCCATCTTCCATGGGTTGCCGTAAACTCTCGAGAGCTGACCGTGGAAATTCGGGCATTTCATCTAAGAACAACACACCTAAATGCGCAAGACTGACCTCACCTGGCATCGGATTACTGCCGCCGCCAATAAGTCCGACCGTTGAAACGCCATGATGCGGTGCGCGAAACGGACGTTTTGTCACAAGCGATGCACCGGGTGGAAGCAGTCCTGAAATAGAATAAATGCGGGTCACTTCCAGTGCTTCTTGCTCGTTTAAGGGCGGTAAAATGCCGGGGAGACTGCGGGCAAGCATGGTTTTTCCCGTACCGGGTGGGCCAAACATCAGCATATTATGTCCGCCAGCAGCTGCAATAATGAGCGCCCGTTTTGCCTGTTCCTGTCCTGCAACTTCTGCGATATCAAATTCCGGCGGTTCAATATCCAGTGCTTTTTGTGTGGAAATATAGTCAATCTTCGTCAGTAATTTTGTTTTTATAATATGTTGAATCAACCGGTGCAGTGTCGGGACAGGGAAGACAGGAATGTTAACTACGGACGCTTCATTTGCTGATGTATCTGGAACAAAGAGTTCTGCGCCGGATTCCTGCCTGCCGGCAGGCAGGTTTTTGGCAAACAGCGCGAGGAGTAACACTCCACGGGTTGGTCGTAATGTCCCGTCGAGTGATAATTCCCCATAAAAAAATTGTTTTTTCAAATCAAATGCCGCTTCTTTTGGCAGCTGTTCACTTGCAATCAGAATGCCGACTGCAATCGGGAGGTCATATGCTGCGCCGTCTTTTGGAATATCGGCTGGCGCTAAATTCACTGTAATTTTTTTTGGGGGAAAATCAAAACCGGAATTAATTATGGCAGTTTTGACACGTTCTCTCGCTTCTTCCACTGCTTTACTGGCAAGTCCTACAATCGTAAATCCTGGGAACCCGGCGGATGCGACATCGACCTCAACATCAATGGGGATTGTCTCAAGTCCGATATTGGCAGCAGACCGGATTTTGGTGAGCATGTTACTTTTTAAAGTATACACCTTCATGTTCTGAAATTGTTCCGGATAAAAGAAGCAGAGAAAGAGAAGCGCCAAGTGTGACAACGGATTGATTTAAATTTCTTGCAAGTTGGTCGATGGTAAGTGGTTCCTGTTCAAGAAGATGCAAGATTGGATCGTTAGATGGCTTTGTATTTGATTGCTGTTGCGTTCCCAGCCACATAGTTGCAAGACCAGATGCGATAAGATGATTTGTTCCCTCAGAAACTCGGCTCGTAATCGGTCCGGGAACAGCAAACAAGTTGCGTTTTAATTTTATTGCCCAGTTTGCGGTAATGAGCGATCCACTTTTGAGTCCTGCTTCAATGACATAGACGTCACTAGCAAGCGCGGCAACAATTCTGTTCCTGACAGGAAACGTCCACAGTGTGGCTACCTGTGTGTTCCATTCTGAAAGTAATACGCCACCGTTTTTAACAATATCGTCTCGGAGTTTAGTGTCCTCTGAAGTTAAAGGAGTATTGATACCCCAACCAAGGACGGCAATTGTTTTTCCGCCTTGTTGACAGCAGATTTTGTGAACGTATTGGTCGACACCCCGCATAAATCCTGACACAATCGTTTTTTTCTCAAACACCAGTTTCGGGACCAGTTGTTCAATCACGCGTTTCCCATATTCCGTCATGGCACGTGCACCGACAATGGCCACACAATGAGCAAATAATTGTTTTGATGGATGGCCGATAAAAAAAAGTTCTTTTGGAATGTTTGGTAAATCGTGCAGCTGTTTTATTTCATTCGGATCCATAGTATTAAGCGTATCACATAATTTGTGCTAGAATAACTCATACATGTTCGACTTTTTTTTTGGACTACTTTCTCATGACCTCGGTATCGATTTAGGTACCGCAAATACCCTCGTGTATGTCAAAGGAAAAGGGATTTTGATCCGTGAACCATCCGTCGTTGCAAGACAAAAACGATCGAAACAAATTGTCGCAATAGGCAGGGAAGCGAAAAAAATGCTTGGGAAAACGCCAGCGACCATTGAAGCCCTCAGGCCCCTCAAAGACGGTGTCATTTCAGATTTTGATGCAACTGCTGCGATGCTCAAATATTATATTGGCATTGTCCATGAACATCCCAAGACTCGATTATTACCGAATATTCCCCGCCCCAAAGTCGTCATTGGAATTCCTTCAGGAGTGACGGAAGTGGAGCGTCGTGCTGTGCAGGAAGCCGCACTCATGGCAGGTGCGCGTGAAGCATATTTGATTGAGGAACCAATGGCTGCAGCAATCGGTTCAAAATTGCCAATTCAGGATTCTGCTGGAAGTTTCATTTGTGACATTGGTGGTGGCACAACAGAAATTGCTGTGCTTTCTTTGGGTGGTATTGTGGTCAATCGAAGTATCAGAACGGCAGGAGATGAAATGGATGAAGCAATTCAAACATTTGTTCGCGTCAAATATGGGATGCTTATCGGTGATCAAACGGCCGAGGCGGTAAAAATCGCAGTTGGCAGTGCATACCCAGTGGGAAAAAGTGATAGACAAACAGTGGTACGAGGTCGGGATATTGAAACAGGATTACCTCGGTCCATCCGTATCAGTGAATCAGAAGTCAGGGAAGCACTTGCGCCAGTCATTCAAGAAATCGTTGAGGCAATTTCAGAGACCATGGAAGAAACACCGCCAGAGTTGGTCGGTGATATTCTAGAACACGGCATTGTGCTTGCAGGTGGAGGGTCACTTATTCGTGGTATTGATAAACTCATTGCGACGGAAACGAAAATGCCAGTGTGGATCACCGAAGATCCACAAACCGCTGTTGTCCGTGGGTGTGGTATATTACTTGATGATGCAGCACTCCTTTCTCATGTGAAAGTTGCACAGAGAAAAGTGTAACGCGGCACATTTTACCATCTGTATGTCATTTGCCTTACTTATTTCTCGCATTTTTGAACCGCTTGTCTTACTGATTTTTATTCTCGTTATGGTATTTGTACGGGCACATCTTCCGGTTGCCACGGTAGTGTGGCAAGGCAGTATTATTCTTTTTGTTATCATTGTGCCGCCGATACTTTTGCTTATTCGGGCTATAAAGAAGAAAAAAATTTCCAATTGGGATATGAGTGATAGACGAGAGCGGGTGGGTGCATTGTTGGTTTTTCTTGGATTTTTTACATTGGGTATTTTTTTGCTTTCATTGTTTCATGTTCCTGTCATTACCAATTTTTTCCTATATTTGTTTGGTGTATTTCTTCTATTTTTTGCGGTGACACTCCAATATAAAATGTCCGGTCATCTGACGGGTCTCGCAATCTGGATTATGTGCGTTACTTCTTGGTTTGGTTGGTTTACAAATTGTCTTTTTTTGGTGTTGCCGCTCTTATGTTGGTCTCGCGTTGTGTTGAAACGTCATACAATAGGACAAGTACTTTTAGGAACTGTGTTTGGACTTGCTGTTGGGTATATCGGTATTCGATTTGGATATATTCCACACTAATTGTATGAAACTCGGGGAGGCATTTTCAGATAATGTGACAGGTGGCGGGAGAGCTGATAAACGATTATTTCGTGAAGTCGCTGATTCTTGGTGGAGTGGTTCGGGACGATTTTTATTGTTTACTTCATTTTTATGTATTTCGCTGTTTGCACTTGTGTGGCGATTGTTTGATTTGACGGTTGTACAAGGACATCAATATCGAAATCTTGCTGACGGGAATAGAACACGGGAACTCGTTCGTCATGCACCTCGCGGGCTTTTACTCGATCGTACCGGAAAACCCCTCGTTGCAAATATTCCTGAGTATCGATTAATTCGTCCATGTGAAGGGGCTGGTTCTGCAAACGAATGTACAACGCGTATCTCGGCTAGTGAAGGTGATGCACTACAAAAAACAGGGTTACCACTTGGAAGTTTTTTGGAAGTCGATTACAAACGAGTGTATTTATATCCAGAAGCAACCGCGCATGTGTTGGGCTATATTAACGAATTGACAGATGCAGAAGTGCATGATGAATATTATGCACTTCGGGGATATGGATCAGGAGATCGGATTGGAAGAACAGGAGTTGAGGAAGTGTTTGAAGAGCGGCTTCGTGGAAAAAATGGCAAAGAACTGGTCGAAGTAGATTCAACTGGAAAAATTCTTCGTGTGTTAGGATCTGATCCTGCAATTTCTGGGGAAAATATTACATTGTCTCTTGATATTGGGGTTGCTGTTGCGGCGCAAACTGCATTCCCTGAGGGACAAAAAGGTGCAGTGGTTGTTTCAAAACCATCAACTGGAGAAATTCTTGCGTTGTATTCAAGTCCTTCCTATAACCCAAATTTATTTACATCCGGTATGACTGCCGAACAGTATACCGCGCTTGTGAATAATCCGGATTTGCCGATGTTTAACCGAAGCATTGGTGGCGTCTATCCTCCTGGTTCAACATTTAAAATTGTGACTGCGCTTGCAGCACTTGAAGAAAAGTCGATTGATAAAAATACGACAGTTGAAGACACGGGTGTCATCACGATTGGTCCTTATACATTTCCAAATTGGTTTTTTCTTGAGTATGGAAAGACAGACGGTACGGTCAATGTGGCAAAAGCATTGCAACGGTCAAATGACATCTTTTTTTATAAAGCAGGTGAATGGCTCGGGATTTCTAAACTTGCCGAGTGGGCGAAAAAGGTCGGTATCGGAAAACCGCTTGGCATTGAACTGTTTGGTGAGGCGAGCGGTCTGATGCCTGATCAGTCTTGGAAAAATGCACAGTTTCAAACTCCGGATGATTTAGAAAAACGAAACAACGATTGGTATTTAGGAGATACGTATCATGTCGCAATTGGACAAGGATATTTGTTGACGACGCCACTCCAAGTAAATACATGGACAGATGTGATTGCCAATGGTGGAAATTTTTGTACACCGACAATTAAAAAAGTGACAGACAGCAGATTTTCCGGTTCGTCATGTAAGACGCTGCATATAGAAAAAAGTACGATTGACACGATTACGACAGGTATGGAGGCGGCATGTGCAACAGGTGGAACCGGTTGGCCGCTGTTTGATTTCCATGTACAAGCCTCGGGATCAGCTGATCTTACGTACATTCCTGTTGCGTGCAAAACAGGAACCGCTGAATTTGGAGATTCTGCTACCAAACCGCATGCATGGTTTACTGCATTCGCGCCAATCCCTGAAAATTATAACAAAGCAGTAATAGATGCAGGAAAAAAAGTTATTTCAGGGGATCCAGAGCTTGCCATATCAGTGCTCATTGAGGGGGCAGGTCAAGGAAGTGATCAAGCCTCACCCGTTGCGAAAAAAATATTGGAAGCGTGGTTCTTACGGTGAAAGAGTATTTATGGAGCATATACATATCGTTATTCTTGGTGCAGGTCCATGTGGACTTGGCGCTGCGTGGAAACTGAAAGAACTGGGAATAACTTCATTTCATGTCTATGAGGCCGAGGATCACGTCGGCGGATTATCTTCATCACTAACCGATGCGAAAGGATTTACTTGGGATATCGGTGGACATGTCTTTCATGCACGTGATAAAAAAATGCAGAAATTATTTTTCCTGCTTCTTGGTGACAAGTATTGCACCTATACAAGAAATGCATCTGTGTTGGTTGGTAACACGATGATTCCATATCCGTTTCAATATAACGTATCTTTGCTTCCGGAAAAAATTCGAAATGCGTGTCTTGTCGGTATTGGAAAGCTACAAATTACGAAAGAACCAATTACATTCCGCGATTGGATTCTCAAAAATTTTGGTGTTGGGATGGCGAAATATTTTTTCTTCCCATATAACAAAAAATTATGGAGATATTCACTTTCTAAAATGAATTGGCAATGGATTGATGAGCGGGTTGCAACAGCACATGATACACATAAAGGGACATCTTGGGGGAGAAACGCTACATTTTTTGTTCCGCAAAGCGGCGGGATTGGCACATTGTGGTCAACATTCGGAGATACCTTATCGCAGTATATTTCTTTTGACAAACGTGCAATTGCAATTGACGCAAAAAATCATGTGGTGACATTTCAAGACGGATCATGTGTCGGGTATGATCATTTGCTTTCAACGATGTCATTGAAAGCGTTGTCTGACTTGATGACTGTTTCGTTGCCGTTGGTTTCGTGTTTGCAATCAGTTGGCGTATATGTGGTCGGGGTTGGTATACGTGGGGATGTACCGGACCAGTTGAAGCATCTTCACTGGATGTATGTTCCTTCTTCTCGTGTGCCATTTTTTCGTGTAAGTGTATATTCCAATTACGGAACGAATAATGCACCGAAGGGAACATGGTCATTGTTATTTGAAGTATCGTATGACGGAAAAAAGAAGCTTGATCCAAACGATTGTATTTGTGACGTCATCAAGAGTGCAAAAGCTATTCAGTGCATTCCAGAAGATGCTGACATTATTGATACATTTTTTACTGCGGCACCACTTGCATATCCGATTCCCACGATTGGTCGGGATGCAATTCTCTCAAAAATTCTGTCGAAACTGAAGGGCTATCGTATCAGTTCACTCGGACGGTTCGGTGCATGGAAATATGAAACTGGAAACATGGATC
>Ga0079306_1002267_pt1 | contig 10994 bp, 8 predicted proteins | sample Methanotroph_Enr_FD_79181 | JGI IMG/M metagenome (GOLD analysis project Ga0079306, IMG submission 79181) | Enriched soil microbial communities from Old Woman Creek wetland in Ohio, USA - Methanotroph_Enrichment_5 | ecosystem: Environmental > Terrestrial > Soil > Wetlands | place: USA: Ohio...
AAGCGAATTCGCCAACTCCACCTCGTACGGCGTGACGCTGCCCTCCTCGAGCCGCACGCCAAGCCCGCGCGCGATGCCCTCACTCACGGCGGTTTGCAGCTCACGAGCTGACGGGCGATCGGCGAGCGAATCCGTGAGCGTTGCCGTCTCCCCGGCCAACCGCACGGCGTCTGCAGCGGACAGTCTGAAGACACGCGCCTCGCGCTCGACGTCGCGTGTTAGCGTGAACGATCCGTGCTGCAAGACCGTCGAGCCGCTCCACACCTGTGCCGATCCGGACAGCTTCAGCGCTCCGAGCGAAAGGTCCGCTGCGGTCGCGTGCAGGTAGCACGCCGCCGATGAGCCGTCGCCCCTCGGGCGCGACGTGAGCCCCGCGTCGACGCCGAGCGCGCGGTACGCCTCGACGAGCCCGCCGCACAGCATCCTGTACGAAGCCGAGGTACCACGCGGCACGCCGTCGGCAAGCGCCGCTACGATCGAGTAGGTGAGCTCGTCGTCGTGCAGCACGCCGCGGCCGCCCGTGAACCGCCGAACGACGTCGATCCCCTCTGCCTCGCACACCTCGCGATCGATACCGGCTACGTCCTGAAAACGGCCGAGCGTCACGGTAGGCCGAACCCATGAGTAGAGCCTGAGGGTCGGGGGTACCTCCCCCGCCTCGCGGGCAAGCTGAACGGCCCGGTCGAGCGCCATGTTCCAGGCGCCTTCGGCCGGGCCGTCATCGATCAGTAGTCGCCAGGTGGCGGTCACGTGGTGCGGCTCACTCCCCTGCGGGCTTCCAGCGGAGATCGGGGTTGCGGGCAGCGCCGGCCTCGTCGAGACGACGAACCGGCGTCGTGTAGGGCGCCGCCTTCACGAGCTCGGGATCGCGTGCGACCTCATCGGCGATCGTGAGCATGACCTCAGCGAACGCGTCGAGCGCCGCAAGCGGCTCAGTCTCGGTGGGCTCGATCATCATCGCTTCCTCAACGAGCAGCGGGAAGTAGATCGTCGGCGGGTGGAAGCCGTAGTCGAGCAGGCGCTTCGCCATGTCGAGCGTGCGCACGCCATGCTCTCGCTTCTGGCGGCTGCCGCTCATCACGAACTCGTGCATGCACGTACGCCCATACGGGACGTCGAATGCCCCCTCGAGCTTGCACTTCAGGTAGTTCGCCGAGAGGACCGCCTGCTCGGCGACCTCTTTGAGCCCTTCGCCCCCCAGCGCACGGACGTAGGCGAAGGCGCGCACGATCACGCCGAAGTTCCCGTAGAAGCTGCGCACGCGGCCGATGGTGTGCTCAGGCCACCCGAGACCGAACGAGCCGTCCTCGAACTCGACGGGCAGTGGACCGGGAAGGAAGCCGGCGAGCTCCTCGGAGACACAGATGGGGCCAGCGCCGGGACCGCCGCCGCCGTGGGGCGTGGAGAACGTCTTGTGCAGGTTGATGTGCATCGCGTCGAAGCCCATGTCGCCCGGGCGAGCCTTGCCAAGAATCGCGTTGAGATTCGCGCCGTCGCAGTACGCGTACGCTCCGACCGCGTGGACGGCTTCTGTGATCTCAACGATGTTCTCATCGAAAAGGCCCACCGTGTTCGGGTTCGTGAGCATGAACGCCGCGACGTCCTCGTCCAGCGCCGCCTTGAGTGCCTCGACGTCGACCTGACCCTTCTCATCCGAGAGGATCGTGACAGTCTCGTAGCCGCACATCGTGACGGACGCTGGGTTCGTGCCGTGCGCGGTGTCGGGGATGATTACCTTCTTGCGCGCGTCTCCCCGCGCCGTGTGAGCAGCACGGATGACCATGAGCGCCGTGAGTTCGCCGTGCGCACCCGCGGCGGGCTGCAGCGTCACACCGGGCAGTCCGCTGATCTCGGCGAGAGCGTCGGCCAGACCGACCATGAGCTCGAGCGCGCCCTGGACGGTCTCCTCGGGCTGATACGGGTGGATTCCCGCAAAGCCGGGCAGGCGGCAAGCGAGCTCGTTGACGCGAGGGTTGTACTTCATGGTGCAACTACCGAGCGGGTACATCCCCGAGTCCACGCCGAAGTTCATCGACGCCAGGTGCGAGTAGTGACGCATGATATCGATCTCGGTGACGGACGGCAGCGCAGGAGCGGTGGTGCGGGCCCGGCCGCCGAGCAAATCGTCGACCGCTGTGAGCGGCACATCGAGTGCGGGCGCTTCGACGCAGCGGGACTCGGGAGCACCGGCCTCGAAGATCAGGTTGCGTGGACCGCGTACGGGCGCAGCGCCCGGCGTGTTCGCAAGCTTCTCGGTCACAGGGACGCCACCTCCTCCACGAACGCGTCCATCTCTTCCTTCGTGCGCTTCTCGGTGACCGCGAAGACAACCAGGTTCTCCGCGTCGGCGACGCCAGTGGGCCATTCGGCCTCGACGTCGGCCACACTCACGCCAGCGAGAAAGCCCCGAGCGAGCATCGCATCGTGCATCTCGGCGACGTCGCCGTTGTACGCCAACGTGAACTCGTAGCCGAAGTGCGCGTCCCACGGGGCCACGAACTTGCCCGTCGCCAGGAGCGCATCGCGCAGGTAGTGCGCCTTCGCGAGGGCCGCGCGAGCGATACCTTCTAGGCCGTGCGGGCCGACTGCAGCCATGTACACGCAGGCTGTGAGCGCGTTGAGCGCGTGGTTGCTGCAGATGTTGCTCGTCGCCTTTTCCCGGCGAATGTGCTGCTCGCGGGTGGACAACGTCAGCACGAATGCCATCGCGCCGTCGACGTCCGTAGTGCGCCCGACGACGCGCCCGGGCATCTGCCGCACGAACTTCTCGGCGCAGGCGAAGAAGCCGAGCCCCGGACCGCCGTAGCTTGCGGCGTTGCCCAGCGGCTGCCCCTCGCCCACCACGATATCGGCGCCATACGCGCTCGGCGGCTCGACAATGCCGAGGAGGATCGGATTGACCGCGACCACGAACAGCGCGCCGGCATCGTGCGCGAGCTTGCCGAGGGCAGCGAGGTCCTCGAAGTTGCCGAAGAAGTTCGGTGACTGCACGAGCAGCGCCCCGATATCGCCGGCGGACAGGCGCGCCTCGACATCGGCGAGGTTGACGACGCCTCCGGTGACCTGCGGGAACTCCGCGATTTCGAGCGTGCCCGCGTCGGCATACGTAGCGAGGGTGTTCTGCCACTCGGGATGCACCGTCGACGCGCACAACATCGTGTGTCGCTTCGTGATGCGAGCGGCCATGAGCGCCGCCTCGACGAATGCCGTCGCCCCGTCGTACATCGACGCGTTTGACACGTCCATGCCCGTGAGCTGGCAGATCATCGACTGGTACTCGTAGATCGCCTGGAGTGTGCCCTGCGAGACTTCCGGCTGGTAGGGCGTGTACGCCGTGAAGAACTCGGGCTTGCTGACGACGGAGTCGACAACGCTGGGGATGTAGTGGTCGTAGCATCCGGCGCCCAAGAAGCTCACCAGGTCTGCCGCGCCCTCGTTCTCGCCGGCGAGCGATCGGAGCAGAGCGTCCAGTTCGATTTCCGAGAGCCCGTCCGGTAGGTCGAGCGCCGAATCGAACCGCACGGACTCCGGAATCATCGAGAACAGTTCATCGATTGTAGAAACGCCGACAGCGCGAAGCATGGCCTCGCGCTGTTCGCACGTAACAGGTATGTAGCGCATAAAGGACTAACCCTCGGTGATGAAAGCGTCGTAGTCCTCGGCAGAGAGAAGCGCGCTGAGCTCGCCCGCGTCCTCCATGCGGAGCTTGATCATCCAGCCATCGCCGTGAGGATCGGAGTTGACCGTCTCGGGCGAGTCGGAGAGTGCCGAGTTGACCTCGACGACCTCGCCGGAGACCGGCGCGAAGAGCTCCGAGACAGACTTGACCGACTCGATCTCACCGAAGCTGTCGCCAGCGGAGAGCGAATCGCCCTCGGAGGGCAGGTCGACATAGACGACCTCGCCGAGCTGGTCCTGCGCGAACGAAGAGATACCGATGGTCGCGATGTCACCATCGGCTACCACCCACTCGTGCTCCTTGGAGTACACACGATCGTTCGGGTGTGCCATATCCAGCGCGCTCCTTTCGAATGACGGATACGCCGGCGCGTCTACGCCGACAGCGAAGTTGACGACACGAACGGCGGTTTCACAACGACTGCCGAGACGGTCTTCTTGCGGATCTCGATCTCGAACGGCGTCCCGGGCGCGGCAAGCGCGACGGGCACGTACGCGGTCGCTATCCCAGTCTCAAGCGTCGGCGAGAAGGTGCCGCTCGCTACCTTACCGACCACGACGCCCTCGTGCAATACGCTCATTCCCGGGCGCGGAATGGCGCCGGGGACGGTGAGCCCCACGAGCTTGGTCGCCGGCCCGGCCTCCCTGACCGACGCTACGGCATCTGCGCCGATGTAGCCGGTCTTGGCCTTCGGCACGACCCATCCGAGGCCTGCCGAAATCGGATCGATCGTGCGGTCCATATCGTTGCCGTAGAGCGGGTAGCCCATCTCGAGACGCAGCGTGTCACGTGCGCCGAGGCCCGCCGGCGTGACCTCAGGGAACGAGAGAATCGCGCGCCACAGACGGGCCGCGTTGGCCGCTCCACAGACGATCTCGACTCCGTCCTCGCCCGTGTAGCCGGTCCGAGCGACGAGCACGGGGACCGTGTCGAGCACCGCCTCACCGATCGCAAACCGTGTAGGCGCCTCCCACCCGTCGCCCGCGAGCTCGGTCACGATGCGGATCGCCTCCGGACCCTGCAGGGCGATGAGGGCGGTCCTATCGGACTCGTCGACGATCTCGAGGTCGGCGGGGGCGTGCGCGGTTATCCAGGCCCAATCGGCTTCGTGGTTGCCCGCGTTCGCGATGATCATGTACTCGAGATCACCCGTGTGATAGACGATGAGGTCGTCGATGATGTGACCGTCATCGTCGAGCATGAGCGTGTACTGCGCGTGCCCGAGTTCGGTGATGCGGTGAAGGTCGTTCGTGAGCAGTCCCTGCAGGAAGTCGAACGCCCCGAAACCGAAGATGCGGAACTCGGCCATGTGGCACACATCGAACACGCCCGCCGAGGAGCGTACGGCGCGGTGTTCCTCGATGATGCCGGCGTACTGAACCGGCATCTCCCAGCCGGCGAATGGCACCATCCGGGCGCCGAGAGCAAGGTGTTCTTCGTAGAGCGGGGTGCGCTTGAGCGCCTCGGACATGCTGGTCTCCACCTTTCTTCGAAACGCCGCGCGAACGCGCGACGACGACTACCATAGCGCACATGCTGGAGTACGTACCCCCCTACTGCGGCCGGCGCGCCGTACCGTCGACGGACGGCATCAGACGGGCGCGAGCAGCCCGAACAGCGCCCGCCAGCCGCGCACGACGCCGATCCAGAGCGCGAGGAAGACATTCGGCTTGCCCACGTCTTGCGTTGCAACGAGCGGCATCCCCGCGATCTGGGCTCCCGCCTGGGTGTACGTCACGACACCGACCGTGTCGCCCACCTTGATCGGCGCCTTGACCGGCGCAATCGTCACCGTGCGCCGGATCGAGCCGTTCAAGTCGAGCACGGACGCCGTCGCGTCACGCGAGATGGCCGCCGGGACCGAGACGTCGAGGTAGTCCACGACAGGCGCCTCACCCACCACCGTACCAGCGGTGGCAAGCTCCTGCGGTCGGAAGTGGGCAAACCCCCAGTCGAGGAGCTCCTTGGCGTCCTGGAAGCGCTGCGCATCGGAAACCGTTCCGAGCACCACGGCGTACAGCACCACCCCGCTGCGCTGCGCCGCCGAGACCACCGAATAGCCTGCACCGTCGGTGTTGCCGGTCTTGACGCCTATCGCTCCGTCGTAGTTGCCGAGCAGCAGGTCCGTGCTCTGGAGCTTGTGCCGATTGCCAGCCGAGCCGATCGTCGCCTTCTTCAGCCGGACGATGTTCGCGAACGCCGGGATGCCCATCGCGTAGCGCGCCATGACGGAGAGATCCCGCGCGGTCGAGTAGTGGCCCTTCGCGTCGAGTCCGTGCGGGTTCTTGAACTGCGTGTTCGTCAGCCCCAGCTCACGGGCCTTCTCGTTCATCATGTCGACGAAGTGGGACTCGGTCCCCCCGACATGGATGGCGATCGTCACGGCGGCGTCGTTGCCCGACTGGACGAGCATGGCGGTGAGCAACTCCTTCATGCTCAGACGCTCGCCTGCCACCAGATACGCGGTCGACTGCCCGACTGACGCTGCCGCAGCCGGCACGACAACGACATCACTGAGCTTCGAGTTCTCGAGTGCGACGATCGCGGTCATGATCTTCGTGATGCTCGCCATGGGGCGGCGCACGTCCGGATTGCGCGCCCAGATGATGCGGCCCTCACTGTCGGAGATCAGGCCCGCCTTCATCGTGATATCCGGCAATGCGGCGGTAGAGATATTGCGCGAGGCAGCCGTCTGGCCGTCCACAAGATCGCTTGAGCGCGCAACCGCCAATGCCGATGTAGTCTGCAGCGCACTCGCCAGCGCAACAGCGACGAGCAGCGCGAACAGACGCCGCGTCAGAGTGAAGCGATGTGTGATCACTGAGCGCATAGCCATCCTGACCGGGAGGCAAGACAATTGAACGGGCGCGGCAGTACGGCGGAAGCGGTCTTCCTTCGCTGCGGTGGCAGTTTACTACTACCCGCGCGATCGCATCGGCGGATCGGCGCAGGTCATGGCACAGGAGAATGCGCATGAACTACTCGAGCTTCGAGCGTCTCATCCTCTCGGCAGCTGCGGTGCTCGTCTTGGGTACGCTCGCCGCCACCATAGCGACCGGCGCGGCAGGGTACGCGGGGATCGTCGGCCAGCTCGCGGTGCTCGTCGTCATGTTCGCCGCGGTCCGGTGGGGCCGCAAAGCGGGAACGATCGCCGCTATCGCCGCAAGCCTTCTCTACCTGGGCCTGCAGCTCCCGCTGATCTCCACGTCGCCGAGCGTCAAGCCCGCCATCCTCGTGGTGACACGTCTCGCCGGCTACTGCCTCATCGGCATCGTGGGTGGAGAGCTGTTCGCCCGCATGAAGTACTTCATGGCCGCCTCGGAAGACTCAGGCATGATCGACCAGTGGAGCGGCGTGTACAACCAGCGCTATATCGCCAGCGCGCTCGAGCAGGCCGAGGCTCGCAGGCAGCGCTATGGCGAGCCCTTCTCGGTCGTGCTCCTCGAGCTGGATGTGTCTCTCCCGGCCGAACAACGGGCGGACAAGCTGCGAGGCATCGTTCGCGCCGCGGCGAGTTTCATGCGCGACGACGTGCGCATGATCGACGATGTCGCCCGGCTCGACGACGGCCGCTTCCTCATTCTGCTGCCCCACACATCGGGCGCGAACGCCCCGGTTGTGGCCGACAGACTGTCGGAGGGAGTGTGCAGGGCGCTCGAGAGGAAGCCCGGATGCGCGAAGACAAAGTGCCTCGGCTCCGAGGACGACGCCGAAGCGCTCTCGCTGCTCAGGTCTGCGTTGGCTCCCGACGAGGAAGAGGCTCAGGCGGAGTCCGGCGCGTAGAGGTCCTCGGGGAAGAGCACCCGGAACCCCGCTCCCGTCAGCGCCTGCTCGGCGTCCACGTTGTCGATCTTGAAGACGTCGATAGCGCCCTCGCCGTTGGGTTCGACGAAGCAGTAGGCGTATTCGATGTTGATGTCCGCATTGCCGAGCGTCTCGACCACATCGGCTAGGCCACCGGGCCGATCCGGCACCTCCACGGCGACGACGGGCGTCAGCGTCGCCGAGAAACCCATCTCGTCGAGAATGTCCTTCGCGCGGTGTGGCGAGTCCGCGATGATGCGGACGACGCCGAACTGCTCGGTGTCAGCGACCATCAGCGCGTGCATGTTGATGCCCGCATCACCGAGCGCGCGCGTGAGCTGGCCGAGACGGCCCTTGCTGTTCTCGAGAAACACGCTGAGCTGCTGAATCATGTTCAGGCACCCCCCTGCTCGTTGCGAAGGTCCACGACGCGCTTGGCCTTGCCTTCGCTGCGCGCGATCGACTTCGGCTCGACCAGCTTGACGGCGAGCGAGATCGCAAGCGCCGACTGGATCTCGTTCTTGACGGCGCGCTGCAGCCGCTCGAGTTCGCGCACCTCGTCGAAGTTGAACTCGGGAGCAACCTCGACCCTGACCTCGACGTCGTCGAGCGAGCCCTTCTTGGTGAGAACGACCTCGTAGTGGCGCGCCACGCCGGGGATGCCCGCGAGGACCTGTTCGATCTGGTTTGGGAAGACGTTCACGCCGCGGATGATGAGCATGTCGTCCGTACGTCCCGTGATGCGCTCCATACGGCGAAACGTGCGGCCACAGGGACACTGGCCGGGGACGATCCGCGAGACGTCGCGGGTCCGGTAGCGGACGATCGGGATGCCTTCCTTCGTCAGCGTCGTGAAGACGACTTCGCCGTACTCGCCGTCGGGCACGGGCTCGAGGGTCTCAGCATCGACGATTTCCACGAGGAAGTGGTCCTCGAAGACGTGCAGCCCCGTCTGGTGGACACATTCCGACGCAACACCGGGTCCCATGACCTCGGACAACCCGTAGATGTCGATTGCCGTGATGCCGAGGAGATCCTCGATCTGCCGACGCATGTTCTCGCTCCACGGCTCGGCGCCGAACACGCCGATACGCAGAGGTAGCGTCTTGGGATCGATGCCCATCTCCAGCGCGGTCTCGCCGATGAGCACCGCGTAGCTCGGCGTGCAGGCAAGAACCGTCACGCCGAAGTCCTTCAGAATCTGGACCTGCCGTTTGGTGTTGCCGCCGGACACCGGCACTGTGAGCGCGCCAAGCCGCTCGGAACCGTAGTGCGCGCCGAGGCCGCCGGTGAACAGACCGTAGCCATACGCGACCTGAACGACGTCGTCGGGTGTCGTGCCGCCCGACGCGAAGGTGCGCGCCATCAGATCCGACCAGCGGTCGATGTCACCCTTGGTGTACCCGACCACCGTGATCTGGCCTGTCGTGCCCGACGACGAGTGGACGCGGACGATATCGCGCAGCGGCGCTGCGAACATCCCGTACGGGTAGGCCGAGCGCATGTCGTCCTTCACGGTGAACGGCACCCGCCGCAGATCGTCGAGCGACGTCACGCTCGCCGGGTCGAACCCTGCGGCATCGAACTTCTCGCGGTACAGCGGTACGCGCTCGTAGACGGTCGCTAGAAGCTTCTGCAGCCGCTCAAGCTGTAGTGCCTCAAGCTCCGGGCGCGCCATCGACTCCAACTCCGGCTGGTACACGCTGCCCCTCTCCCTTCGGTCCACTCTTGCCGCGCGGTCCTCAGTTCGCCGTATCCGTAGGCGACGTTGACGACTTCGGTTTGGTGCCCAGTCTGACAACTTCCGTCTTGGGACGGTAGATGGACTTGAAGGTGTCGGTGCGCACGACCGTGCCGCCTTTCGAGACCGTGCGTGTGACGACGCACGTCCGACCGTCCAGGCCGGGATCTTCCACGACCCTGTCACCCGCGGGGATCTTCGCGTCTTTGACCGTCTCGGTGGTGAAGGGCTTGGTGTTCGTGAAGTCACCGGTGGTGTAGTCGACCTCGTAGCCGGGGTCGGTGCCGTAGAGCGAAATCGTGATCGAACCGCTCGTGTACGACACCGAGATCAGCACCCAATTCTTCGAGTCGTTCTTGAACTTCAGGTCGGGCCCGCCCCACGATACCGTCGCATCGCGCCCCTTCGGGTAGTGCGAGATGTAGAACGAGTGGTTGTGACGCTCGACGACCGGGAATCCCGAGAAGAACACCGAGTTGAATAGGGTCGTCCCCACCTGGCAGATGCCACCGCCGAGCTGAGGGACGAGCTTGCCCTTCACGATAGCCGGAGCCTCGACGTAGCCTTTGGCGGCCGTTCGTTCGCCCACCGCGCCGTTGAACGAGAACGTGTCGCCGGGCGCGATGAGCTTCCCGTCAAGCGCATCGCCGAGAAGGTGGATGTTGTTCACGCGTGGCTTGTTACTCGCCACGTACAGCGTCGTGAACGTAGAGATGCGCTCCTTGATGCCCATCCCGCGCGCCATCGCTGTGGTGACCTTCGGCAGCGTCTTTCGGGTGTGCAGCTCGACGGCTTTCGCCACCGCCGAGGTGTCCTTGAGCACCGCCGTGAGATTCTCGCTCAACAGCTCGATATCGGGGCCGATGCCCGTCTGCGATGGGATGATGGTCACGGCACCGTTTCGCGTCTTGAATGAGGCGTCGACCGCGGGATGCCCGATGTTGACGCCGAGCTTGGGCGCAATGGTCTTGGATGCTTCCGCCGCCGCGACATACGGCTCCAGCATGAACGTGCCCGAAGGCTCTCCGGAGGCCTGCACCTTGCGAAACGCCAGCATCCCCGCAAGCTCCTCAGTCGAAAGCGTCCACTTCTTGGTGCCCCACGTCACCGTCGCCGGCGTCTTGACCATCGATTCGGCCTGGCCCTTCGCAGCCTCGGCGAGCTCGTCCGAGATGGCGGCCTGCGCAACCGCGACCGGCACCTCGACCGCACTCGGTCCGCCAGAGAATGCGCCCAGCAGGCTCGACGCCAGCGCGGCCCGGTCGACAAGCAGACCGGCCTTCGCCGGCTTGACCGTCCACCCGGAATCCTCGATTGCGACCTTGGCGTCGCGCGGCTGCACGTCGATCTCGGCGGCGATATCCGCGATGACCCCGTCGAGCTTGGTCTGATCGGCAAGTGCTGGGGCGGGCAGTCTGATTCCGAACCACGCCCGCGCCCGTTGGCCCAGGTTCGCGAGAACGCCCGACGACCGGCCGACGCCCATCGCTGCGTCCGCTAGTGCAGTCGCGTCGAACGAGACTGCGATATCCTTGGCCGAGACCGGCCACGAACTGCCCTTGTACCTCGCCGTCGCCTCGGTACCCGACTGCTCGGGCAGCCGCAGCTCCAGCGTCGCCTGAGCACGTTCGCGAGTCATGCCGCCGACCTTCACGGTTCCCACGCTCACGCCGGGGTGCACCTTGCCGGAGCTGGCTACGACCTCGATCCCCACCGCCAGAACGATGCCGACGGCGATCACGCCAGCAATGATGGCGCCCGCGTGCTGCT
>Ga0079306_1002268_pt1 | contig 10994 bp, 5 predicted proteins | sample Methanotroph_Enr_FD_79181 | JGI IMG/M metagenome (GOLD analysis project Ga0079306, IMG submission 79181) | Enriched soil microbial communities from Old Woman Creek wetland in Ohio, USA - Methanotroph_Enrichment_5 | ecosystem: Environmental > Terrestrial > Soil > Wetlands | place: USA: Ohio...
CGAGCATTTCAAGAAATTGGCATTGGAAGCACGCACCCGTAAGGAGCATAATTTTTACAAGAAAGATAAAGTTATTCCGGGCGAAGTCAGAAAGTACATGCCCGTTCGTGCCGGGTTTTATGTGAACTGGGATATTCAATCAAAATATTCGCTTGATCAGAATGCTTCGAAAATGAATATGATTCTTCCTGAATGGTTGTTTATTCAGGATACAGCCGATGTGGTTTCAACTGATATTGATTTATCGGCACTTGAAATTATGCGACGAAATCATTTGGCCATTGTTCCCATGCTGTCGAACTATTTTAAAAATGTATGGAACGGGAAAAATGTGCATCGCATCATCACTTCGCCTGAGAGACGTGCGAAATTGATTAAAAGCCTGATCGATGTTCTGGATAAATACAAGTTTAATGGTGTAAACATCGACTTCGAAGAATTGACGGATGAAAAAACCGATGAATACCTTGTTACTTTCATGAAAGAATTGCATCACGAATTGAGTAGCAGAGGTTATTTGGTGACCCAGGATATTGCTCCGTTTAACGAAGATTACAATGTGACAGAACTGGCAAAGTACACTGATTTCCTGTTTCTGATGGGTTACGATCAGCACAATTCAACATCCGAGGCTGGGCCTGTAGCGGCTCAAACGTGGCTCGAAGCAGGTTTGGGCGATTTATGCAAGAAAGTTCCTTCTGATAAAGTGGTACTTTGTCTTGCCGCTTTCGGGTACGATTGGCAGGATGGTTTTCAGGGCGAAGATGTGACTTATCAGGAAGCGATTTCAACGGCGCTCGAAAGTGAAGGTGAAGTGAAGTATGATAACAATTCCTACAACCTTGACTATTCTTACTACGATGATAACGATAAGGTTCATCTTGTTTATTTTGCCGATGCTGCAACAGCTTTTAACGGCATGCGCACAGCAGCCAATTTCGAAACTTCAGGAGTGGCAATCTGGCGGTTAGGTTCTGAAGATCCGCGATTGTGGAAATTCTATAGCGAAGATCTTTCAGCCGCGACCCTCACGAATAAGTCTTTCGATGCGAATTTGCTCCAAGATGAACAATCGTCGTATAGCGTTGACTATGTTGGCGCTGGTGAAGTACTGAATATTCTCTCTGTTCCTCATCCCGGAAAATTCAATATTGAATACAATAAAGCCGACAACCTGGTGGCCGAAGAAGAATATATCAGTTTGCCTTCAGGATATGTGATTAACAAAGCAGGTGAGAAGAAAAAGCAGGTTGTGCTTACCTTCGACGATGGTCCAGATGAACGCTTTACTCCGCGGATTCTGGATATTCTGAGCGAATACAAAGTTCCGGCTGCCTTTTTTGTAACCGGAATTAATGCTGAACAGAATCTTCCTTTGGTAAAGCGTCTCTATCGCGAAGGTCACGAGATTGGCAATCATACCTTTTTGCATCCAAATCTGACTCTGACATCAGACGATCGACTGAAACTTGAATTGCGGTCGACCGGATATATCATTGAAAGTATAACCGGTCATGCGACTACCTTGTTTCGTCCACCATACGACACCGATGCTGAACCGACAAATCCGATTCAGATACGTCCGATATATACCGCCAAACAGGAAGGATATTTGACCATTGGTTCCTCAATCGATCCGCGCGACTGGGAAGAGGGTGTTTCGGCTGACACGATTGTCGCCAGAGCCAAAAGACAGAGCGGACTAGGAAACATTATATTGTTGCATGATGCGGGAGGAGAGCGGGAACAAACTGTTGCTGCATTGCCCCGAATCATTGAATATTATAAAATGCATGGTTATCAGTTTGTGAGCCTTGCATCGTTAATGGATAAAAAGCGCGACGACATTATGCCACAAGCTGTTGGTTCATTCAATAAATATCTTCAGACGGCTGATGCAACCGTTTTTAAAACAGGTTATTATTTCAATCGCGTGGTATCTGCTATTTTCTTTCTGGCAATGATCCTTTCGTTGCTAAAACTGAAAAGTATTGCCATTCTGGCAATTCATCAACGAAGAAAATCAAAGAAACTGGGGATAAATCCAATATTGTCAGTAAATTACAAAGTCAGTGTTATTGTTCCGGGTTACAACGAAGAAATTACAGCGCCTAAAACAGTCGGGAACCTTCTTCTTTCCGATTATCCGGATATTGAGATTGTGTTTGTCGACGATGGCTCGAAGGACAATACCTTCAGGAATATACAATCGCTTTATGGCGATCATCCGAAAGTTAAAGCGCTTACCAAGCCCAATGGAGGCAAAGCTTCTGCTTTGAATTACGGAATCGGATTTGCTACTGGCGATATTCTGGTGTGCATCGATGCCGATACGGTTCTTAATCCGGATGCTATTTCCCGCATGGTCGCCGGTTTTGACGATCCTAAAGTGGCGGCAGTTGCCGGAAACGTGAAAGTCGGAAACCGTAAGAATCTGTTGACACGATGGCAATCGATCGAATACATTACCAGCCAGAATTTCGACAGGCGTGGCTACGACGTTGTGAATGCCATTATGGTGGTTCCCGGTGCAATTGGCGCTTTTAGACGTGACGCCGTAATGAAAGTTGGAATGTTTACAACCGATACGCTTGCCGAAGATTGCGACCTGACATTGCGTTTGCTAAGTGCAGGTTATAAAGTGCGAACCTGTAACGAAGCCCTCGCTTTTACTGAGGTGCCGGAAACTTTGCATATGTTGCTCAAACAGCGCTTCCGCTGGACATTTGGAATTATGCAGTCGTTCTGGAAACATCGGGGCAATCTTTTTGTGCGCCGGAATCCTAACTTGGGATGGATTGTCCTGCCCAATATGTTGATATTCCAGCTTATCTTGCCGCTTTTATCACCTTTAGTTGACATCACGCTGTTGATTTCGATTTTCATGCCAAAAGGTGGGATAATTGTGTTGCTCTATTTTGCGTATTATGTATTGGATTTAGGTATTTCAATTCTTGCTTTTCGGTTCGATGGCGAAAAGTTTACCCTGCGCGTAGCTGGAAATCTGTTTTTGCAGCGAATCATTTACCGTCAGCTTTTATGGTATGTTTTGGTGAAAGGTTATGTTCGGGCACTGAAAGGTGAACTTGCAGCATGGGGTTTTCTGAAACGGACAGGAAGTGTGGAAATGGCACAATAGGTAAGTATTCTTTAATTTTATAACTTTGAGACAAAGCCTAAAACAGTTATTCAGTATGAAGTTTTTCCAAATTTTTATTTTTTGTAGTTTTTTTGTTCTTGAAATATCAGCGCAACCCTGGAGCATTTTTCGTGGCAATCAACAGCTTACAGGTGCCACTTCTGCCAGCATTCCGGAAAAGCCCAAATTACTCAACTCCTATCAAACCGGTGATGATATAAAAGCCACACCAGTAATGGATGGGCAAACCATATTTTGCGGATCGACTGATGGAACAATGTATGCGATTGGTTTCGACGGAAAGCTGAAATGGAAATTTGCTTCCGGAAATTCAATCGAGGCTCCGGCATTGGTCATGGATGGATCGGTGTTGTTTGGTCAGCTCGATGGATTGTTTTACCGTCTGGATGAAAAAACCGGCAAGGAAATTTGGAAATACAAAACAGATAACCAGATTATGGGTTCGGCCAACTGGTTGAAAGTGGCTGGAAAATTGCGTCTTTTTGTTGGAAGTTATGACTACAATTTGCATTGCTTCGGTTTCGACAAGGGCGACAGCATCTGGCGCTACGAATCGGATAATTACATCAACGGAGCTCCTGCTTTGTATGGAAAATATGCGGTTTTCGGCGGTTGCGATGGTTTTTTGCATCTGGTAAATGTCGAGACAGGAAAGGTGTTTAAAAAGATTCATTTAGAGACTTATATCGCATCGTCGCCGGTGATTGAAGGTAAGTTCGCTTATGTGGGCGATTACGAAGGTAAATTTTTTGGTATTGATTTGGATGCTGGTAAAATCGCATGGACCTATCACGAAAAAGATAATAACCTACCGTTTATTGCATCACCAGCATTGAGTGGTAACTACATTGTGATAGGAAATCAGAATAAGTTTATTTACTGTTTTGATAAATCCAATGGTAAAGTCGTTTGGAAAGTAAAAACCAGCAATCGGGTTGAGTCGTCATCGGTGATTGCTTCAGGAAAAGTAATTACCGGAACCATGGACGGAATGTTGTACATTCATGATCTGAAAACCGGTGCTGAACTTTGGAAATACGAATTGGGCAGCCCAATTGTTGGCAGTCCGGCAGTTGTTTCAGGAAAGATTGTGGTTGGAGCAGGGGACGGGAGAATCTATGTGTTTGGATAAAGAGGCCCCACCCAAACCCTCCCCGAAGGGGGAGGACTTAAAGAATGCAGCTTTGAAATGTATCTTAAATATATTCGTGAATAGCATGGAAAAAAGCATTTTTACTCTTCCCCTTCGGGGGAGTTGGAGGGGGTTGTTATGAAAATCGCACACATCATTCCGGGTTCGGGCGGTAGTTTTTACTGCGGAAACTGCCTTCGCGACAGCAAATACATCCGTGCGCTCAAAGATTTAGGTCATCAGGTGATTAAGGTGCCGCTATACTTACCGATTTTCGACGATGCTCACGATTTGGATGATGTGCCTGTTTTTTATGGGGCGGTGAATCTTTATCTCAAACAGCAATTCCCGATTTTCAGGCACATGCCGGCTTTTGTCGAACATGCGCTCGATTCAAAAAGTGTGCTGGAGATGGCTGCCCGAAAAGCCGGATCAACACGTGCAAAAGGATTGGAAGGAATGACCATATCGATGTTGCTTGGTGAAGATGGTGGCCAAAAAGAAGAGCTAGAACGTTTGGTCGATTGGTTGGCTGATGAGGCTAAACCTGACGTTGTGCATTTGTCGAACGCTTTATTGCTGGGTTTGGCTCACCGGATAAAAGAACGAATGAATGTGGCGGTGGTTTGCTCGCTTCAGGATGAAGATGTTTGGGTAGATGCCATGGAAGATCATTTCCGTAAAGAGGTTTGGGATTTGATGAGCGAACGCGGTAAAGATGTGGATGTGTTTATACCTGTCAGCAATTATTTTGCGACTGAAATACATCAACGTATGACCATTCCTGAAAGTAAAATGAAAACCGTTCATTTGGGTGTTGATACGGCAGATTATTCTCCAAGACCAATAACCGAAAAGAAACCTGTGATTGGCTATCTCTCGCGAATGTGTGAAGAAAACGGACTGGCAGTTTTGGTCGATGCCTTTATTTTGCTACGAAAAAATCCGAAATATTCGGCAGTTCAGCTTAAAATTACCGGTGGAAAAACAGGCGATGATCTGCATTTCATCAAAGAACAAAAGCAGAAGATATCGAAAGCCGGATTGGAAAACGATGTGTTTTGGGCTGAAGAATTTGAAGGTGAAGAGCGACAGAAATTCTTCGATTCGGTTCGCCTGATCTCGGTTCCGGTGCTGATTGGCGAAGCTTTCGGATTGTACATGCTTGAAGCGATGGCTTCAGGAATACCGATGGTTCAGCCTGCTTTGGGAGCTTTTCCTGAAGTGATTGAGATGAGTGGTGGCGGATTAGTATATGGCGATAATAAACCCGAATTGCTGGCGCAGGCACTCGGTGAACTCATTTTCAACGATGCCCGGCTTCAGGAATTGAGCGATGCTGGAATTGCCGGTGTGAAAGCCCATTTCGATATTCATGCCCAGGCCAAAAAGATGGTAGCTGTGTATGAAGACGCATTAAAGTCATCCTGAACTTGTTTCAGGATCTCCGCGAAATTCAACAGACCCCGAAATAAATTCGGGGTGACGTTTAAAATATAGAGATATGCTTCTTAAACTTGAAAAAATAACGAAATCCTACTCCAAAGATCGAATAATACTTGATCAGCTTGATTTGGAAATTAAAGCTGGAGAACGGATTGCCATTGTTGGTCCATCGGGCTCTGGCAAAACAACATTGCTGAATCTGATCGGAACTTTAGATCGTCCGGATTCGGGCAAAATGTTCTTCGAAAGTCAGGATTTATCGGCATTTTCCGATCAGCAACTGGCTGCATTCCGAAACGAAAAAATCGGATTCGTTTTCCAGATGCACCATTTGTTACCTCAGCTCACTTTGCTCGAAAATATACTTTTACCAACATTGACGGATAAAAAGCTTCAGGGAAAGGAAACGTTGGAACGAGCGCAGAAATTGATTTCCAGAATGGGACTGGCAGAAGTGGCACATCAAAAACCTTCGGAATTGTCGGGTGGCGAATGTCAGCGGACCGCGGTTGCCCGTGCGCTGATCAACCGTCCTGGACTAATTTTGGCCGACGAGCCAACCGGTGCACTCGATCAGAAATCGGCTTTTAACCTGACCGATTTGTTGGTTGAATTGAATCAGGAAGAAGGAGTGACGCTGATTGTTGTGACTCATTCGATGGACGTGGCCAAAAAAATGGACCGGATTTATCGGCTCGAAAACGGCAAATTGGTTGAATCCTGATTCGGGAACCACAATAGACACATAGGTCACAATAGTTTTTTAATTTCCAAATTTCCAAATTTCCACATCATGCGCTATATCGCTATTCTTCGCGGAATTAATGTGGGGTCGGGCCGGAAAGTACCGATGACCGATCTGAAAAAGCTGTGTGAGTCACTCGGATTGCAGAATGTACAAAACTATATTCAAAGCGGAAATGTGGTGTTCGAACTGGGCGGACCGGAGGCAATTCCGATGTTGGAAATGCGTTTGCAGCAGGCTTTCACCGAAGCGTTCGGATTCGATATCCCGGTTCTTATCCGTACTTCAGGTGAATGGGCTGAATCCATTGCCCAAAACCCTTTTCTGAAAGAGAAAAATGTGGATATCGACCGCTTGCATCTCACTTGCTTGAAGGAAATTCCTTTGCCGGACTTGCTCGAAAGAATTAAAATGTTTCAGTATTTGCCCGATCGTTATGAAATCATCGGGAAAAATGTATTTGTTTTTTGCGCTGCAGGATATGGCACATCGAAACTGGTCAATTCGTTTTTCGAGTCGAAGCTGAAAGTGCCTGCCACCACCCGAAACTGGAAAACCGTACTGAAATTGCATGAAATGCTTCAATAATATCGAACCACAAAGTACACGAAGTAAAACCACAAAGAACGCTAAGAATAATTTTGTGTTCTTTGTGACTCCTTAGTGTACTTCGTGGTTAAAAATAAAAAACATGTCGCTATACAAACTCATACTGAAATCGGCCTGGTTCTACCGGAAACTGAACCTGACGATTATCCTCGGAATTGCTTTAAGCACTGCAATTCTGGTTGGTGCGCTCATTATCGGCGATTCGGTGAAATACAGCTTGCAACAAATAACCGTTCAACGGTTGGGAAAAACCTCACAGGTGATTACTGCTGGCGAACGCTTGTTTAGGCAGGAATTGGCCACCGAATTGGCCGAAAAAACCGGTACCGAAACGGCAGCTTTGCTTCGCGCCAATGGCTTTGGGGTAATCGATGGCGGCGATCTTCGCATCAATCAGTTGGCCATTTGGGGCGTTGATGCCACGATCGGGAATTTTGCCAGCTATCCTGAAGTCTTTCAACTCCAAAACAATGAGGTGGCGATCAACGAAAACCTGGCTTCTTTGTCAGGCCTGAAAGTGGGCGACGAATTCTTGCTTCGGGTCGATAAATTAAATACATTTCCGGCCAATACGCCTTTTGTTTCTGAAAAAGAGGCGACCGTTTCGTTTCGGGTTTCGGTTGCCCGAATCCTGAGGCCGGATGAGTTAGGAAATTTTAATCTGCGTAACATACAATCCGCTCCACGCAATGTTTTCCTGAATCTGGAATGGCTCAACCAACAGATGGGACTTCAGCAAAAGGCCAATGTGTTATTGGTCGGTGAAGGCATTTCTGATGCAGATTTGATTCAGAATTTGCAAAAATCCTGGACTTTGGATGATGTGAATCTGAAAATCAGGGAAAATCAGGAATTAAATTATACTGAACTGATTTCGGATCGGGTATTTGTTGAACCGGCTGTTTCGCAGTTTTGCCTGAACAAAATACCGGGTTCGCAGGCTATTTTCAGCTATTTCATTAATCAATTTAGCCTGAACGGGAAGCAAACTCCATATTCGTTTGTTTCGTCTGACCCGAAACTTACCGGAAATCAAATGACGGTGAGCAAATGGCTGGCCGATGATATTCATGCCAAAGTGAATGATACCATCCGAGTTTCGTATTTCGAGGTTGGCCCACTTCGGAAACTGGTTTTGAAAGATACAGCCTTTGTAGTTAAAGCTATTTATACGATGGCCGGAGAAAAGGCCGATCAGAATTTGATGCCGGTGATTCCCGGACTTTCAGACGCAGGGAATTGCCGCGACTGGAAAACCGGTGTGCCTGTCGATTTGAAGCAAATCCGCCCTCAGGATGAAGCCTACTGGAAAGCTTACAAAGGCGCGCCGAAAGCGTTTGTTTCGCTCGAAACGGCGCAAAAACTGTGGGGAAACCGCTTCGGCCAATCAACCGCGATTCGTGTCTCCGGACTGAAAAAAGCGGAATTTGAAACCCAGTTGCTCACTGGACTTCTGCCTGCTCAATTGGGCTTCGAACTGAAAGATGTAAAAACCGACGGACTCGCTGCTGCCAGTGGTGGAACCGACTTTGGCGGCTTGTTTATCGGTTTGAGCTTTTTCGCGCTGTTTGCAGCGGTATTGCTGGTTTTCCTGTTGTTCAGATTGTATCTCAATTTTCGCAAATCCGAAATTGGCACGCTCACAGCTATGGGTTTTTCATTTAAACTGCTTCGGAAATTATTTTTGGCCGAAGCCGCAATATTGGTTTTTGGTGGAATTTTGCTCGGATTACCGTTTGCGGTTATCTACAACAACCTGATTTTAAATGCTGTCAATACGATATGGGTCGACATTGTGCGTACGTCTATTGTTAATATTTACATCCGTCCTGAATCATTGCTGGTAGGAAGTTTGTCGGTTGCGCTTATTGCATTTGTTGCCATTTGGTTTTTGCTCAACCGTTTCCTGAAAAACGAAGCGATTGCCTTGCAACGGAAATCAGTTTCCGGAAAAATTAAAAGCGGGCGATGGTCGCTCAGCATTGGCCTTTTCCTGATTGCTTTTTCTTTTCTCCTTCTTTTTACCATGGGTTTCCGCAGTGGCGAAATCAATCCGGAGATGTTTTTTATCAGTGGTTTTGGTTTATTGCCGGGACTGATTTTGTTGTTCGATTTCTGGATGCGGCGATTGGCTGTTCAGGAAAAAACGATGCGCTTTTCGATACGCACGCTTTTGCTCAAACGGATTGCAGGCGAACACCGCCGCAATGTGATGATTGTGAGTTTCCTGTCGGTGGGCGTGTTTATGGTTGTTTCTACCGGATTGAACCGCAAAGACCTGACTTCGAATGCCGAATTGCCATCGTCGGGAACGGGTGGTTACGACTATTTTGTAGAAACCACTGTGCCGGTGCTTTTCGACGCCAACAGCAAGCAGGGTAGGGAAGACCTGAATATTCCGGAAACTGCCGAACTGGTGCAGTTCCAGTCGCAACCGGGCGACGATGCCAGTTGCCTGAACCTGAACAAAATTTCGCGTCCACGATTGATTGCCTGCAATCCGGCGGCTTTCGATCGGCGCGGTGCTTTTACTTTTGCCACCCAAACCGACGAACTCGATGCGCAACATCCGTGGATGACGCTGAACAAAACCCTGGCAGATGATGTGATTCCGGCGATTGCCGACCAAACGGTGATTCAATGGGGACTAATGAAAAGCATTGGCGATACCATTCTGTATAAAACCGAGGACGGCAAGGATTTGAAACTGAAACTGGTGGGCGGATTAGCCAATTCTGTTTTTCAGGGCAATGTAATTATTACTGAAGATCCTTTCAACCGGGCATTCCCGTCGGTGAGCGGCTCGAATATTTTCCTGATTGATGCGCCTGACACCACATCGGTTGCAAACGATTTACAAACCGGAATGCGTAATTACGGCCCGGAAATCAGCAAAACGACAGATCGGTTATTGAATTTTTATACCATCGAAAATACTTACCTGAATATTTTCCTGATGCTGGGTGCGCTGGGACTTTTAATCGGCACACTCGGTTTGGGAATCCTGATTTTCCGGATCACTTTTGAGCAGATTCCCGAATATGCATTGCTGTTGTCGTTGGGTTTTTCCAAATCCATTATTCAGAGATTGGTGATGCGCGAAAAGTTCTTCCTCATGGTAGTTGCCGTTTTAATCGGCCTGATTCCCGCCGTTTTGAGCGGCTTGCCAACCCTAATGTCGTCGCTCTACGCTAGCCTGTGGATTTGGCTACCAGCCATTTCAATTCTGGTTATTTTGAGTGGAACTATTTTCAGCCTAATCGCTATCCGTATGGCTTTCAAACAGAATTTGGTGCAGGCGCTGAGGAATGAATAGGAAACTATTCGGTTTCGCCTTCATCCAATTCTATGATTTTCTTTGATTCAGGTAAAAAATTATCAGATGTAATTACTTTTTCGCCACTTTCTTTTTCCAATTCTTTCAAGGCATTTCCGGCTATTTTACCTCCAATTCGCGCGGCAGCCTTACTCTCGATAAATCCTTTTGCATTCTTTGCGCGGGTAACTTTTGTGGTTGAGGCTTCTCCAAGCATCGAAAACAGCAACTCAAGGTCAGTCATGTGGTCTCTCAGATTTTGATTTTTCAGACCTTTTACCTTTTTGTATTCTGAAGGAGTGAGGCCAAAGGTGGCTTTTGAAATCTCCGCAGTCAATATCGCGTATTCCAACTGTTCTTTTACTCCCCGATTTTTCCATTCTTCGGTTAGTTCCTCACGAATGGCAATGCTGCGCATACGCTTTTCAATCCAATCATCAGGATAACCTTTGAGCTTGTAAAGTTCGCGTGTACGCTGTGTGGCTAGTTCAGGATTTTCAATTTCGTCCAACCTGTCGGATCCTACCTGTGCCAGCCACTGTTTAAATGGCTCTGCTTTGGGCGACGGAATGGATTGTATAATGCG
>Ga0079306_1002269_pt1 | contig 10990 bp, 10 predicted proteins | sample Methanotroph_Enr_FD_79181 | JGI IMG/M metagenome (GOLD analysis project Ga0079306, IMG submission 79181) | Enriched soil microbial communities from Old Woman Creek wetland in Ohio, USA - Methanotroph_Enrichment_5 | ecosystem: Environmental > Terrestrial > Soil > Wetlands | place: USA: Ohio...
CAGGGGATAGGCGTTGCCTATCTTCTGCACTTTCTGCCGTTCGACCCTTGGCACGACACAGTACATCATGGGCCCCCTCGACCGTGTCGAGTTCATTGAGTCGCGCAGTGCCGAGACGCCCTGGCTGGCCATTGCCGGCGGCAGCTACCGGGGGGTGGGGCTACCCAACTGCATCGAGAGCGGCGAGGCGGCTGCGCGCAAGGTTCTCGGCGACTTTGGAATCGCGCTCGCCGAGGATGCCGAGCCCGCGCCGCGGACACACTAGACTGCCGGCCGCGGCTACCCGTCCCGGGCGCCGCGCCCTAGCGGGGTACGCTGGCGATGAGTGAGAGCATCTCGGCGTGTAGCCGAGGGTTAGCGCAGCAGATGCTTTCGCTGTGCGTGCTCCACGTCGTGCCTTCCATGTCGGTCACGACCGCTCCGGCCTCACGCAGAATGATGACGCCGCCTGCGGTGTCCCACGGCTTGAGATAGGACTCCCAGAAACCGTCAGCACGCGAGCCGGCGACGTGGCAGCAGTCCAGCGCCGCCGAGCCGTCTCGGCGAATGCCGTGAACGGGCGCGCGCAGGAAGGCGGCGAGGACGTTGAGCTGGCGATCGAGCGGTGCGCCACGGTCGTAAGGGAAGCCGGTGATCAGCAAGGCGTCGCGAACGCTCTCGGCGCTGCCGACGTGCAGCAGGGCGCCGTCGCGCGTGGCTCCGAGGCCACTGGCTGCGGCGTTGAGTTCGTCGAGCGCGGCGTTGTAGACGGCGCCGGCCACGGGCTGGCCACTGCGGACGCAGGCGACGGAGACAGAGTAGTTGGGGTACCCGTGCAGGAACGACGTCGTACCGTCGAGTGGATCGATCACCCAGACCTCGTCGTCGTCGATCGAGCCGCGCGCGGCCGGAGCGAGGTCGTAGACCTCGTCCTCCTCGATGACGAAGCGAGCGTCGGGGAACTCCTTCGTGATCGCGCGAGCGCACGCCACGCCGGAAGCGAGGTCGGCCTCGGTGACGAAATCGGTCGACCAGCCCTTGGAGCGCACGGCGCCCATGTCTTCTCGGCGAGCCACAAGTTCGCGCCCACCTGCACGGGCGGCCTCGATGGCGCAGTCCAGCAATCGTCGCACGGGCAATGCCTCCTCGGGGAATACTCCGGTAGTAGGCCCAGTGTACCTGTCTTGGACGGCTGCCCGGGCGAAGCGCGCACCCCCAGAGGAGTCCCGATGGCCGATTTCCGTCTCGAAGAACAACTCGATACTCCTGAGTGCGACGAGCTTGCCGAGCGCGCCCGGCGCGCCCGCGGCAACGTTCTCACCGCGACCTCGCTGGCCGCGTCGGGCCATCCCGGCGGCTCCTTCTCGTCGATGGAGATCTACACCCTTCTCTACTCGATGGCGCGGATCCGCCCCGCCGAGCCTCGTTGGGCCGGCCGCGACCGGATCGTCATCTCTCACGGCCACACCTCGCCCGGCGTCTATGCGGCACTCGCGGAGGCGGGATTCTTCTCCGCCGACGAGTTCGTGGCGCACTTTCGGCAGGCCGGAAGCGTGTTCGAAGGCCACGTTGAACGTTCTGTGCCGGGGATCGAGTGGTCGTCGGGAAATCTTGGCCAGGGTCTCTCGGCGGGCGTCGGCATGGCGCTCGGCGCGCGGCTCTCGGGCGGCGACTGGCACACCTTCGTTGCGATGAGCGACGGCGAGCAGCACAAGGGACAGGTCGCCGAGGCGCGTCGCCTTGCGGTCCGTCAGAAGCTTGGGAACCTGACCGCCGTCATCGACTGCAACGGTGTCCAGATATCGGGCCACACCAGAGACGTGATGCCGGTCCACATTGCCGCCGACTGGGCTGCGGATGGTTGGCGCGTTGTGGAGTGCGACGGGCACCACCTGACCGCGCTGCACGACGCACTACGCGACGCCGCCATGTCCGGCGAGCCCACCGTGGTCGTGGCCCGCACCGTGATCGGCAAGGGTGTCTCGTTCATGGAGGACGAGCCGGAGTTCCACGGACGAGGACTGACCGCCGAGGAGTACGTCGTCGCGATGGCCGAGCTGGGCCTGGACTCCGGCGCGCTCGAAAGGGCCAGAGCGCGGCGTGCCGAGGCCTGCGCGGTCGAGCCGCTCGACCATCGAACGCCCGTGGTCAGTGTCGCGACAGGCGTCGCCAGGACGTACACAGCCGACAAGCGTACCGACAACCGTTCGGCATGGGGCACGGCCCTGACCGACATCGCCGAGGCGAACCCGGGGCTACCCATCGGCGTGCTCGACTGCGATCTGGCCGTGTCGGTCAAGACTGACGGCTTCGCCGCCGCCCATCCACAAGGATTCATCGAATGCGGGGTGGGGGAGCACAACGCGGCAACCGCCGGCGGTGCCCTCTCCACGGTGCCCGGTGTGCTTGCGTTCTGGAGCGACTTCGGCGTGTTCGGAATCGACGAGGTCTACAACCAGCAGCGGCTCAACGACATCAACGGCGCAGCCCTCAAGCTCATCGTCACGCATTGCGGGCTCGACGTGGGAGAGGACGGCAAGACCCACCAGTGCCTCGATTACGTGGGCGCTTTCCGCGAGTTGTTCGGATGGTCGGTGCTGGTGCCAGCCGATCCCAACCAGACCGATCGGGCCGTTCGCTACGCCTGCATGATGCAGGGCAACGTCTGCGTGGCGATGGGCCGGAGCAAGCTGCCGGTGCTCCTGCGCGAGGACGGTGAGCCGCTGTTCGCGGGCTCCTACGAGTTCTCCTACGGCGAGATCGTATGGGCGCGCGAAGGATCAGACGTGGCAGTCCTGGCGATGGGCACCCTCGCTGGGGGCGCAGTCGAGGCCGCGGACAAGCTCGCGCAGCGCGGGGTGTCGGCTCAAGTGGGGATCGTCGCGTGTCCCCTGGATCTGGACGATGCCGCGATGGAGCTTGCCGCGGCGGCTCCGCTCATCGTCACAGTCGAAGACCACAACGCCCGAACGGGGCTCGGAGCGTCGGTGGGCGAGTGGCTTTCTGCCCATGGGCGCGGCACGCGGCACGTCCGGCTCGGCGTTGAAGGCTACCAGTCGTCGGGCACGGCAAAGGACCTGTTCGCGGCCGTGGGACTCGACTCGGAGGGCGTTGCGACGACGATAGGCCATGCGCTCCGCTAGCCGAACGCGGTGGTCCTAAGCGTCGCCCGCCGTGTCGGGGGACTGGTCCGGCATGGGGGCGTAGGAACGCAGCGCGCCGATGATCTGTGAATCCACGTCGGCGTCGTCGCAGGCGAGAGGCTCGATGCCATATGCCCTGAGTTCCTCCAGGACCGCCGCCGCTGCGAGGGGCACGGCGGCTTCGACGGGTTCGGACAGCTCGAGCACCCATTCCTCGATCGCTTCTATCTGGACGCCAAAGGCAATCGTCTCAGGCGTACTTCCCATGAGTTCGGCAGCCTGCAGGACATCGACCAAGCGCACGTCGTGCAGGGAGTGTGCGATCTGGTTCGGCGCGATCTCGTCGGGCGTCATGCGAAACACCGTGCCGGGGGGCTCGTCTGTGTCGCGGACGGCGTCGATGATGATCAGCCGGTCCACCCCACGGAGCAAATCCAGAATCATGAAGCTCATCGTTCCAGCGTCGACCACTTCGACGCCCTCGGGAAATGTGAAGCCGGCTCTGAGCAGCTCTATGACGCGCGGACCGACACCGTCGTCGCGCATGAGCGGATTTCCGACGCCCAGCACGAGCGTCTTCTCGAGGGCGGCCACCATGGGGCTCCTGTCCTCGCCGGATAGGCGGTTCGAAAGAGGGACTCTGGGAAGTGTAGCCGAAGGGGCGCGCTCAGCCGACGGCGAGCGCCGGCGAGCTCTCGAGAAGTGCGGACGTGTCGCCCTCAAGAAGGAGAATCCTCTCTTCAAGCGGCAGTTCGGCCCGGGCCTTGTCGCGGGCGTCGTTACTGGCCGCAAGGGTCTCCCTCATCATCACGAGAAGCAGGTAGCGGCCCTTGTCGGTCAGGGTGATCTCCTCAGACGTGTTCGTGGCTATCGCGCCCACGAGTGTGAGGAAGGTGATCTCTGCCGCAAGTCCGAGTTCGACGGGGACTCCGAAGTCCTTGCGGAACCGCCGCTTGTCGAGACGCAGGCCAAAGAGGTCGGTCACGAAGCGGTATCTCATCGAGGCGAAGAAGCCGTACTTGTGCCCACGCTTCACGATCCCCATGGAGCCCGCATCGATGCGCTCGTTGTAGCCGGCCAGTGAGAAGGTGTTGCCGTAGATGGTGCCGTCGAGGAATGAAAGCGCTCCGGAGCCGACACCCACGTATTCGGGGAAGTCCACGATGTACTCGTCGATCATCGCGTTCCGGTCGCGGGAGAACGTCCACGCGCTGGCGGGCTCGTAGTCGGGCGCGAGAGCGTCGGTCACGAGGCGGTAGTAGCGCGCCTCGCGTTCGAAGTCGATCTTGCCGACCGTCTCGGCGAGTTCTCGGCGGCGGAGCGGGGAGGCCATCAGGGGGTAGAACGTGACCTGGTTGGCGCCGGTCGCCTTGACCATCTCGATGTCGTGCCGCAGCACCTCTTCAGTCTGGCTCGGGAAGTTGAAGATCATGTCCACGTTGAAGGAGGGGAACGAACCCGCCATCGCCGAGACGCGCTCGAAGACCTCTTGGCCGGTCCCGTACTTGCCGTAGCGGTCCATCTGGCGCAGGAGGCGGTCGTCGAAGCTCTGGACGCCGCACGATAGTCGCTGGACCCTACCGGTCAGCGTTTCAATCAGCTCCGGGCCCAGATGGTTGGGGCTGGTCTCCGCGGAGACCTCGGCGATGGACGGGAAGAGCTCCCGGGCCAGGTCGATGGTCTGAGCGAGTTCCTCGAGCAGAATCGTCGGGGTGCCACCGCCCACGTAGAAGGATGCGAAATCGTACCCGAGATCCGCTACCAGACGCATCTCCGCCCTGAGATGGCCAAAGTACTCCCTTGCACGATCCTCCTTGTAGAGGAATCGGTTGAAGGAGCAGTACGTGCAGAGGCGCTCGCAGAACGGCACGTGCGCGTAGAGCACGTAGCCGTGTCCGGGTTGGGGGCCGGGAATGGCGGTGAGAGAGCAATCCTCCGTCTTGAGGTAGCTCTGGTTGAGGAATCCGAGCATTGTCGAGACGACACGTTCCGAGAACAAGACAGCTCCTTCGGTCAGTGACGACGAGGCTGCCGGGCCCGGCGCAGTTGATATGGCTGTATTGGCCGTGGTCCTTGTAGATTCCTGCCTCGCGGCTGGTCTAAACGCGGCCGGCCCGAGGATACGGAGAGAGAGGCCACAAGCGCGACGCTGCGGGCTCCGGTCTCCCGGAGCCCGCAGCAGTGCGTCTGGAGCCAAAGATCAGCTCGTCGAAACGGATCAGGCCTTCTCCTCGCCGTGGATTGATTCCTTCCACGCGAAGATCATCTTGGACGGCTCGAAGTTGTAGATGTTTGCGAGATACACGTGTGCGGCCGTGAAGATGAGAATCACCCACATGATCCAGTAGTGAACGATCCGAACGCCTATCGGGTCTCCGCCGCCACCGAGATTGAACAGCGACGCTATCCAAAGGGTGAAGGCGCGGAACATCGGCCATCCCGCCGTGGGCGCCCACAGGCAGAAGCCCGTGTAGGCGGCAGCCAGGATCAGGAACGGCGTGGCGATGTAGGCGATCTTTTGCAGAACGCCGTACTTCGCCGAGATGGGGTGTTCCTTCTTCATGAAGAGGTAGTACTTGACCCACGGCCACAGCTGGTGCCGGTTGGCCTTCTGGGGGAGCCAGTTCTTGTAGTCGTAGTCGACTTCGCGCGTGTCGGGCATGATCGCGTCTTTGACTACGAACATGAGGACCAGTCGCACGATCAGGTTGATGATCAGGACGAACATCCAGAAATTGTGCGTCCCGCGAGCGACTCCCATGAGACCCGGGGTGAACGGGAAGTGGATGTAGAACCCGGAGAGCGCCAGAAAACCTATCGATAGCAGGTTGATCCAGTGGGTGATCACGAACGGAAGCGGATGAGCCTCTCGGTAGAGGTTGTGTGACATCTACTCCACCCCCCACTTGTTCGAGTAGACGGTGCCGCGCTTACCGGTTTTGCGTTCAATCACGTGAACGCCGCACCCGATTCAAGGATCGAAGCTGCGGACGATACGTGCCGCCTCCATAGGCCTGGTGGGGTCGATGCACGGGGCGCCTATGAGCGCCTGTTCCATGACACCGGTCACGCCCTGGTCGTCTCGGCCGCCGATATTCCACGTGGACGGCGTACAGACCTGATAGTTGGCGATCCGACCATCTTCGACCTTCATCCAGTGACCGAGGGCGCCACGCGGGGCTTCCCACATCCCTGCGCCGTCTCCGGCAGTTGCGGTGCTCGACTCGAAGAACTTGACGTCGCCACCCTTGAGGGCCGCGACGAGCTCGGTGACCCACTCCAGCGTCCAGTCCGCTACGACCGCGGTCTCCAGGTTCCTAGCCGCGACGCGGCCGAGGAGCGAAACGAGCACTTCCGGCTTCCCGGCGGCGCCCAGCTTGCCAAGCGCGAGATCAACGATCGCCGTGACCGGCTTGACGCCGGAGAGATAGGCGACAAGCATGCGCGAGAGCGGGCCCGCCTCCATCGGCTTGCCGTCGTAGCGCGGCGCTTTGGCCCACGAGTACTTATCGTTCACGTCGTACTTGGTGAACTCGGGGTTCGTCTTGCCTTGCGCCGGGTTCAGATCTCCATCCTCCGCCTTGAACCACGAGTGCTTGACGTACTCCCTGATCTTGGCTGGGTCCGCAGGCTCTGTCTTGAGCGCTCCGGCGAACACGGCACCATTGGGCAGGTACCGGTCCTTCATCTCCATGCTTTCCTTGTTGAAGACGCCCCACGCCAGGAAGTTGCCATGACCGCCGCCGTAGCTCAGAGCGCCGGCGTAGAAGGGCGCAATCGCGAGCGTGTCCGGAATCATGGTGTTGTACACCCAGTCGCGCACGCGCTGGAGCCGGAAGAGGACATCGTCGATCTTCTCTTCGGTCGGTACCCAAGCCGTACCTCCGGGAAGCGATGTCATGAAGTGCGGGAACTTGCCGCCCATGATGGCGATGACGCGGCTGGCCTCAGCCTGCATCTCGAGTGCCTCGAGATAGTGCGCGACCGCGATGAGCGCAAGTTCAGGCGGCATCGTCTGAGCATAGGCGGGATGATCGAACCATCCGTTGGAGAAGATGGACAGTTGTCCGCCATCGACCAGTCCCTTGAGTCTGGTCTGCACGGCCTTGAAGTCCGTGATGCTCGTTCCTGCCTGCTCGGCTAGGGCGTAGGTGTTGGCGATGTCGGCCTTGAGCGCCTTGCCCGGGTCGATGTAGTCCAGAGCAGCCAGTGTGTAGAACCATAGGATATGGCTGTGCAGGTACTGCGCGGCCTCGATGATGTTTCGAACGATGCGGGCCCCGTTGGGGATCGTGATGCCAAGAGCCGCTTCGGCAGACATCGTGGAGGCGTGACCGTGAGAGATCGGGCATACGCCGCAGATGCGCTGTGCGACATAGAACGCGTCGGACGGAGCGCGGCCCTTCAGGACCAACTCCATCCCGCGGAACAGCGTGCACGACGACCACGCGTCCTTGATGACCCCGTTCTCAACTTCGCATTCGACGCGCAGGTGGCCTTCGATGCGGGTGATAGGGTCGATGACAACGTTGGGAGTACCCATCAGTTATCGCCTCCCTTCTTGGTGCGCTTGCGGTCGTAATCCTTCATCTTCTCGACCGGAGGGCCATCACCGATACGGCCGGCGGCGTACATGCCGACACCGTGGACGACAAGGGCACCGGCAACCACGCCGCCGGCCAGTGTCGCGACCTTGGCGGGGTTGTATCCACCGGTCTGCGTGTACCCGCCGATACCGACTCTGCGGAACCGGTTGAGGAACGGGGCGTTCTCGTCGACCCAGTTGAAATCGCCGCAGCCGATACACGGCGAACCGGACTCAACACACCAGGAGGTCTGGTTGTTCCAGCGGACGGTCGGGCAGTTGGTGTAGGTCTGCGGACCCTTGCAGCCAAGGGCGTAGAGGCAGTATCCCTTTGCCTCCTCAGCCGAACCGAACTGGTAGACGAACTCGCCGTTCTCGAAGTGGCCACGGCGCGGGCAGTTGTCGTGAATGGTCTGCCCGAAGATGATCTTGGGGCGGCCGAACTCATCCAGTTCCTTCAGAATGGCACCGGATTCCAGCTTCCCGAGAAGGAGTACGTCGACAACCATCGTCACGATCCACTCAGGATTGACCGGGCAGGTCGGAAGGTTGATGACCGGTGTCGAGATGTTCTGGGACTTCAGGTACTCGCTGATCCCCATGGCCTTGGCCGGGTTCGGGTAGGACTTGACCCACCCTCCGTCAACGGCGCAGGAACCGACCGCGATGATCGCGGCGGCATTGGGAGCGACCTCCAGGATCTGTTCCAGGGCGGGCTTGCCGGCAATGCGAAGCGCATTTCCGTCCCAGCCCGTCATGACAGACCCCTCATAGACCATGATGAACTTGCCCTTGTTCTTCTCGACAGTGTCCTTGAGCGCCTGCTCGGCGGATGCGCCGGTCGCGTACATGATCGTCTCCATGTAGTTCATCGACAGGATGTCGAGGACTATCGTGGCGACGTCAGGGTAGGTCGACTGGGCAGTTGACTCCGTGCAGCCCGTGCACAGACCCCCGTCGAGCCATACAGCGGGAGTGAGCTTGGACGTGGCAGCTTGCTCGATAGCGGCGGCGATGGTCGGGACCATCGCTTCGTTCAGCGCCAGCATCGCGGCCACGGAGCCGCAGAACTTGAGGAAATGGCGACGGGTGACCCCTCGATCAGCGAGTTGGTCGTAGAACGCCTGATCCTCATGCGCCATGACATACACCTCCTCTTGCAATTTCGGATGGTCGGGTTTGCTTGCACTTGGGGCCGACGCGTTCCGCCTGATCGGCGGTTCCGGCTGCGCCGGCCGATGTCACGAGATCGCTTGCCTCCTTCCGGTGGGACTCAGGGTCGGGAACGTGCCCAAGGACGGCAGGACGCGGCAATGGCCGCAGGCAGCCGATCCGAGAAGCCGTATGGAGTGTGCCGACGGACACGCCGCGAGAAGACGGGGTCAACCGGCAGAGCGAGGGCGAGTGGATTGGGGATGCGATGAGCGGGCGGGGGGCCGGTGCCCCCGTCGCGGTGCGGACGCACGCATACGCTCCGTGTCAGCCCCGTCGAGCATGTTCGTAGTTCCCCCCTGTGGCGTACGCACCATGCGTCCGGTTTACCCGCTGACGCCGGCAGCGAATCGGAATGGCCGCAAGGTACGCAAAGATGAACGAACCTGTACAACGAGAATAGTACACTCGCATCATGTGTCATGCTAGCGGCCTAGGAGCGGGATGCGCGGCTCCGACGGGGTTGCAGGCGAACGCGGTCGTCGCGGCGAATACGCATGCGTCGGAGCCTTCGATTCAACGACTGGGAGAAACATAAGTGGCACCACAGGGACGGCTCGTCGTCGACATTCGCGGCATGGACTCGGCGCTCAGGCGCCCGATTCTATTCGCGCTGGTCGACAAACTCGTTGAGCTGGGAGCTCAGGATCAGCTGATGGTGGTCACCGACTACGAACCGAGCGGTATCGGCTACCAGATCGACCTCCGCCGAGAAACCCGCGGGAAGTTTGAGTTCTCGTACGACCAGCGGTCGGATGGCGCCTGGGTGGCATTCGTGCGCCCCAAGAAGCAGAGCTAGCTCAAGGCTCAGCCGGCCACTCGCAGCATTGGGAGCATATCGGCGAATTTGACGAGGCTGCCGCGCCAATCAGCCGTGACGTCTGCCTCGGCTCCTACATAGTAAGTCCGCATCCCGAGGTCCGCAGCGGGCATATCCAGAGTGCTGTCGTCGCCAACCATCACGCATTCGGAAGGGGAGACGCCGAGCAATGCGGCGGTCTCTGTGAAGTACGCGGAATGCGGCTTCGTGGCGTGCATGTTCTCGTAGCTGGTGACCACATCGACCGCGAGATGGTCGATTCCTGCCCACCGCATCCTCTCGTCGACAGCCGATCGCGGGAATATCGGGTTCGTGGCTATCGCCACCTTGAGGCCGAGATCGAGACATGTCTCGATTGCCCGGCTCGCGCCCGCGACGGGCGCGAAGCTTCCTTTCAGCCCCGGGAACACCTCACGGTAGAACCGCTCGAAAGGCAGCGCGTACTCCTCGAGGTCGAGGTCAGTCTGCGTCATCTCGTGGAACCGTGAGTTGAACGCCTCGCGGTTGGTCAGACCGGGGTGGGGAGCGGACATCGCGTTCGTGCCGGCGATCACGGCTGCCAGTGCACTCTGGGGATCGCCCCCGCCGATCACCTCAGCGACCACTGGTCCGAGCGCAACGAAGTACTCACGGAGAAACGCATCGAGGTCTATGTCGAGAAGGGTGCCGTCGAGATCGAAGAGAACCGCGTTGAGCAAGGGAACATACCTTTCATGTGGGGGTGAACGGGATGTTAGCACGCTCGGGGCGGAATCGCTGTCTGAAGAATGCTTGACAGAACTGATACCTGAGGGGGTATCCTGTCGCCGGCATGTTTGATACCCCCGAGGGCATATCGCGTTCTCGGTCGGGCCTGGGCGTAGATGAGAGGGAGCGGAGAGTATGTCGGCAGTGAGTGAAAGCATCGAGAAGTCGCTTAAAGAGATCGTCGGCGACGATCGGGTGCGTACGGACCGCCGCGAGCGGAAGATGTACTCCTTTGACATCGGGGCGATGCCGAAGCTTGTCAAGCCGTTCGTCCCCGCGGGAGTTGCCGGCGCGGTGGTGAGGCCGCGAACCGAAGAGCAGATCGTGAGGCTCGCGAAGTTCGCCCAGAGCCACGGCGTTCAGCTCGTTCCACGCGGGTGGGCGACGAGCGGGTACGGTGGCGTCCTTCCGCAAAACGGCGCCGTGGTCGTAGACATGAGCGGCAATCAGCGAGTCGTGTCGGTCGATTCCGAGAAGCTCACCGTTCGTGCCGAGGCGGGCGCA
>Ga0079306_1002270_pt1 | contig 10987 bp, 9 predicted proteins | sample Methanotroph_Enr_FD_79181 | JGI IMG/M metagenome (GOLD analysis project Ga0079306, IMG submission 79181) | Enriched soil microbial communities from Old Woman Creek wetland in Ohio, USA - Methanotroph_Enrichment_5 | ecosystem: Environmental > Terrestrial > Soil > Wetlands | place: USA: Ohio...
GTTAAATGTATCGAGCGCCTCGATTCAGAACAAAATATCTCATTTCTGGACAGACACTAACCGGGACTCCCGCATCATGAAATTTGCCAGGCACACTCCGCCTTCCCTGCACATAAATTGAGTGTGCTTACCAAAAGACCAAGCCCTTTCCGTCTCGTTTCGTAAGACAAAAACGGCAGCCCCCCATGGCGTAAGTCTCAGGTAGTAAGTTTCGCGATAAGTCGTCTGCCATATTTCCTAATTCAAGTGGGCTTTGTCAAGTAATATTTTTGTCAGGAGCAAACTCCATCTATCTTTCGACCGGACGGCATCCTGTTTGCTGGGCAACGATCGATCTGATTCACCGAAAAACTAGGTATAAACCGCAATGTTCTATAGTTGGAAAATATAATGTCCATCCTGGCGATTTCAGACGGGAGCATCAATGGAGCACTGCTGACCCCGGTTCGGCGCAAATACCTAGCAACGCAGATATCACTGGATTTCATCGGTTTCAAGGCGACCGAAAAGCGACTTGCGGCAGGACGAAAAATGGTTGGCGGAGAGGCCGCAGCCACTCCGAGGACGATATAAAGATGGGGAGAAGAGCGCGTCGGCGACGCAACTCAAGGAAAAGCCGAGGTCGGGGGTGGACGATCCGGGAAAACGCCTACGACTTTTTCTGTTTTTCCATTTCTTTTTTGAACTTTGCCTCGATATCGGCAAAAAGATCCTGCTTCTTCTTCGCTATCTCGGCCTGCATGGCGGCGACCTTCTGCTCCGTGCTCTTTTTCTCCGACTGGAATTTTTCGAGCTCCTTCGCCAGGCTGTTTTCTTCCGCCTGATGTTTCGGCAGCTTTTCGATCTCCAGGTGGTTGGCGACCGCCAGTTTGACCGAAAAAGGATCGGCCAGGATCTCGACAATCCCAAGCTTTTCAAGCCGGCGGCTGATGGTGTGGCCGAGCTCGACGGAGATGCCGAGCATCGTGCAGACATCTTCGAGGGCCGGCGGGCAGCCTCCCGTATGGTGTAGAACTCTTGTCGCAGCTACGAACAGATGGGCTTCGGTGTATGCATCCATAACTCTTGCAGGCCGTGAAGATTAAGTGGTTCGGATAAGGAAGTTTACCGGCGGGGCTTAAGCCTGCACCAGGGATGGCTTCCTGGAAAACTCTCTTCTGTACTATCCTGTTCCTCTCGTGTTGGCAAGATTTTCGTCTCTTTCCGCCGACTGTCAGGCCGTGGGTTCCGGCGGCTTCGGCCCTTCTTTGCCGGCGAACACTTCGGGATAGAGCTTTCTCGCGCAATCGGGGCAGATCCCGTGACTGAATTCCGCTTCCGACCGGTCCCGGATATAGGCTTCCATCTGCTGCCAATTGCCCTCGTTATCCCGGATTTTCTTGCAGGAGGCGCAGATCGGCAGAAAACCTTCGAGGAGTTTCAACCTGTCGATCATCAACCGAGTATAATAGACGGTCGCCAGGCCGATCGGGGCAATGAGCAGGGTCTCGAACAGCGATTCCCGCCAGTTCACCGGGGTGGCCTCCCCCCCGAGCAGCAGGAACGGAATGTCGATCAATTCATCGAGCCATATCAGGCCGACAACCACTAGAAATGCCGCCACTTCGACAGCCACCAGCCGTTTTGCCAGAAAACCCTTTTGCCGTGATTCCATATCACACCTTTCTTCCTTCTCTCGGATGACTCGCCTGCCACCGGATTCAGGGCGCCTCTCCCTGAATAATCCTATACGATTTCAGCAGACGCTTACCGAGCATCTCCGCCAGTTTTTTAAAGAAGAGAAAGCCGCTGTCGGGGTGTCTGCCCAGCAGACCGACCAGCGCGTCCCGATCGAACCGGAGCATCTCGGAGGGCTTGGTGCAGACTGCCGTTGCGCTGTAGGTATTTCCACCCACCAGGCTGGACCAGCCGAATATTTCCCCGGCCTGACGTACCGTATAAACGTGGTGTTCGTTAGCCCCGATGATCAAGCGGAGTTCACCCTGTATCAGGGTGTAAAAATGGTGGGTGATATCCCCTTCCCGAAAAAGAACACAGCCCTCGTCGCAGGTTAGGCGATGGGCCGTTTCCATGAATTCCCGCATGAAAATCATCCCCATTCCCTCTGACAGGTCTCCCAGATCGATCGACATATTCAACCCTCCCTTTGTTTTTTTCTCCCGCCATCTCTATATCGGCGCAACATATTGTAAATAGTGCAAATCGTCTTGCTCACTGATAGCAGTCCGCCGGCACCCGAAGGGGATCTCGTGAACATTAATTATCCGGGCCATATCCGGCACCTGCTTCCATTTATGAGAATACAGGAAGTCTTCGACAAAAACAAATCACGATGAATGCGGTTCGAAAGTAAAATGCCCTGGCAGTTTTCGTCCGTAACCAGGTTTACGTGAGCGTTTTTCTCGGTCCTCTCGCGGAAATGAAGGAAAATCGCTGGAAATCGTGGTATGTTAGGTTGACACACTTTCTCGAATTGCCAAACTCACCCCGGTGTCATGGCGGGCAGGATGAAAAAATTTTCTCGGGCATGTCGACTGGACCTGACAGATACTTCGATAAAAAAAGACGGTATCCGCCATGGTTATTTCCCACTCCTCTTCTGTTGCCTTCTTGTGCTCTGTTGCGGCCCCTCCGCCCTGGCCGCGGACAAGCCGCTGAAGATCGGCGTGCTCGCCACCCGGGGGATCGACCATTGCCGCAGGAGCTGGACCCCCACCGCCGACTACCTGACCGGCAAGATTGCCGGCAGCACCTTCGTCATCGTGCCGCTGCCCCATGATCGGATCGCCGCCAGCGTCCGGGGGGGCGATGTGGATTTCATTCTCACCAATTCCTCCCTCTATGTGGAACTGGAAGAGGGCTACGGCATAAACCGGATAGCCACCCTCAAGGAACGCCGCCTGGGAGGGGCCTACTCCCTCTACGGCAGCGTCATCTTTGTCCGCAAAGACCGGACCGACATCAGGACCTTTCGCGACCTCAAGGGCAAATCCTTTATGGCAGTGGACGAGGAGTCGCTCGGCGGCTGGCTTATGGCCAGGCGGGAACTGGAGGAAGCAGGTCTCACGCCGGCCCGCGATTTTGCGCAGCTCAGCTTCGGTGAAACCCATGACGAGGTGATCTTTGCCGTGCGCGACGGCCTGGTCGATGCCGGTTCGGTCCGAACGGGCACCCTGGAGTCCCTTACGGCGGAAGGCAAGATCGACTTGACGGACTTTTACGCCTTGCCCCGTCTGCACGATCCGGAGACGACCACCCCCTATCTCTGCTCCACTCGTGAATATCCCGATTGGCCGATGGCCAAGGTCAAAGAGACCCCCGACGAGCTGGCGGAAAAGGTGGCCGTAGCCCTCCTGCAGATGCCCGCCGACTCGCCCGCCGCACTCGCCGCCGAAAACGCCGGCTGGACCATTCCCGCCAACTACCAGCCGGTCATGGAGCTGATGATGGCCCTCCGGGTCGGGCCTTACAAGGATCTGGGCAAGGTTTCGGTGCGGGATCTCCTGCGAAACTACGGGCCCTGGTTTATCGTCGCCTTTCTCATGTTCTGCACCCACGCCGCCTTCACCGCCCTGGTCTTGAAGCTCAACCGGCGGATCAAGGCCTCGCATCTGTCGCTTCTCACCGAGATCGAGCTGCACCGCAAGACCGACAAGGAACTGGAACAGGCCAAACTGCAGGCCGAGGCGGCGACGCTGGCCAAAAGCCAGTTTCTCGCCAACATGAGTCATGAAATCCGCACGCCGATGAACGGCATCATCGCCGCCACCGACCTGGCCATGGCGGAGATCGTCTCGCCGGAAGTCGAACGCTATCTGCACATCGTCCAGAATTCCTCATACGCCCTGCTCGGCATCATCAACGACATCCTCGATTTTTCCAAGATCGAGGCCGGCCAGCTGGAGCTGAAGGAGCGGGTCTTCCGGCTGGATGAGATGTTCGACCGGGTCATGGAGGTCTTCGTCAACCAGGCGGCGGAAAAAGGTATCGAGCTCCTCGTCGATATCGAGTGGCAGACTCCCCGGATCCTCTTCGGCGACTCGCTGCGCCTGCAGCAGATCCTCACCAACCTGATCAGCAACTCGATGAAATTCACGCCGCCCGGCGGCATCATCCTGATCGTCGTCCGGGACATCAGCGCCGAAACCGAAGGACTGGTCGACGAGCAGGTGATGCTGACCTTTGCCGTCAGGGACTCCGGCAGCGGCATCGATCCGGCCTATATGCCCTATCTGTTCGAGCCGTTCACCCAGGGCGACACTTCCTCGACCAGAAAACATGAGGGCACCGGCCTCGGCCTCTCCATCTGTAAAAAATTCGTGACGATGATGCACGGAACTATCCGGGCCGAGAGCGAGCTCGGGCAGGGATCGACCTTCACCTTTACCATCCGGTTGGTCAAGGCCGGCTCCAATCTGCCTTCCCGCTGGGTTTTTCCGGCGGATATCCGGAACCTGAACGTGCTGGTCGTCGACGACTGCGCGGACAGCCGGGAGATCATGACGAAGATGCTTGGCGCCTTCGGCTTCCGCGTCCAGACACTCTCTTCGGGTTCTGCGGCGGTGGCGCGCCTCTCGGGCAAAGAGCAGGAACAGGATCCCATCGAACTGGTCCTCATGGACGGCAAGATGCCCGGCATGGACGGTCTCGCCGCCTCGCGAATCATCCGCCAGGAACTCAGGTTGTCCCTGCCTATTATCATGATGACCGCCTTTTCCCGGGAAGTTCACAAGTCGGAGGCGGAAAAGGTCGGCACCAACGGCTTTCTCACCAAACCCATCTTCCAGTCGACCCTGTTTGATGCGATCATGGACGCCTTCGGCAAGCAAGGCCTGCACCGGGACGCCACGAAAAGGGATTTCACCACCAAGGCCTCGATTTACAAAAAACACCTGCAGGGCTGCAGGATTCTGGTGGCGGAGGACAATCTCACCAATCAGCAGGTGGCCCAGGCGGTGCTCGGCGGGGCGGGGATCAGGGTGACCATCGTTGCCAACGGCGAAGAAGCGGTCGCGGCCGTGAAGGGAGCACGCTTCGATGCCGTGCTGATGGACATCCAGATGCCGAAGATGAACGGCTACGAGGCCACGAGGGCGATCAGGAAACTGCCGGGCTGCGACATCCTGCCGATCATCGCCATGACCGCCCATGCCATGAAGGGCGACGAGGAAAAATGCCTGGAGGCGGGCATGGACGGCTATGTCGCTAAGCCAATCAACCAGGACCGGCTGTTCTACACCCTGTGGCGCCGTCTGCGCAACCGCAGCCGGGCCGCAGGGGATGGCGGCGAACTGCCGCCAGTGCCGGAGGAAGACCGCGAGCAGGACGCGGGCGGCAGGCCCATCGATTTCAACCTGCCGGGCATCGACGTCGGCATGGTGCTGCAGTCGACTGGTCTCGACTGGCGGACCTTCCAGGACATCCTTAGCGGCTTTTACCGGGACAACCGGGAGACCATCGTCAGGCTCACGCGGGCGATGGCGGAAAACGACCGGGAGACGCTCACCCACCTCGCCCACAGTCTCAAGGGCAGCGCCGGCAATATCGGCGCAGGCGAGCTGCGCGAGGCGGCAGGCGAACTGGAGAAAAGCTGCAGCGAACAGCAGCCGGCCGCAATTATTGAGCTCCACTGCCGCGAACTGCAGCAGGAGCTGACCCGGTTGCTGACCCTCTTTGCCGAAATGACGGCGCCGGAGAGTAGGGGCGAAAAATCTTTCGCCCTCGAAAAATTGCCCCCTGCGGGGCAGGACCACCTGACGCTCCTGGCCGATCTGATGGAGGCGATCGACCGGGCCGACCCCGAGGAGATTAAAACGAAAACGGCGGAGGTGATCGACCGACTGCGAGACCTGCCTGCCGTCGAAGCCTCGCTGCTCAAGGATCTTGAAACCGAAACCAGCCGGTACGACTACGATCAGGCAAAGAAAACCATCCACTCTCTCCGCACCTCTTTGGGAGGGCTGCAATGACCGACACCCGCTCGCTGGTCCTGATCGTCGACGACAACGCCACCAATATCGACCTCTTGGTCAACACTCTGAAAGTCGAGTACCGGCTGGGCATTAGCAAAAAGGGAATGACCGCCCTGGAATATGCGGCGAAATACCGTCCCGATCTCATCCTGCTCGACATCATGATGCCGGAGATGGACGGTTACGAGGTCTGCCGCAGGTTGAAGGAGAACCCAACGACTGCGGCCATTCCGGTGATCTTCATCACCGCCATGACGGAAACGGTCAACAAGACCAAAGGCTTCACCCTCGGCGCCGTGGATTATATCACCAAGCCCTTTCACGCAGCGGAGGTGAAGGCGCGGGTGGCGACCCATCTCGCTCTGGCAGCGATGAAGGCGCAGCTCGAGTCGCAGAATATTGTCCTCGAACGGATGGTGGCCGAAAAAACCCGACAGATCCAGGAGATGCTGGACGGCATCATCGCCAGCATGGCCCTCATGGTGGAAATCCGCGATCCCTATACGGCCGGCCATCAGCAGCGGGTGGCCCGGCTGGCCTGTGCCATTGCCGGCCGGATGGGATTGTCGCCGAAGATCATCGAAGGAATCCGCATCGCCGGCCTGCTACATGACGTCGGCAAAATCCGGGTCCCGGTGTCGATCCTGAACAGGACGGGGCAGTTGCTCGACGCCGAGATGGACGTCATCAAAATCCATCCGCGGGTCAGTTACGAGATCCTGAAAGGCATCCCCTTCCCCTGGCCCTGTGCCGGAATAGTCCTGCAGCATCACGAACGGCTCGACGGCACGGGCTACCCCTTCGGGATCCGCGGCGACGAAATCCTCCTCGAATCGAGGATTCTGGCGGTCGCCGACGTCACCGAGGCCAGGAGCTCCTTCCGCCCCTATCGTCCGGCCCAGGGATTGGACGTGGCGCTGGCTGAACTGCGCGAGTTCCGCGGCATCTGCTACGATGCGACGGTGGTCGATGCCTGTCTCGCGATCTTTGCCGAAGGCGATTTTCGGTTCGACGACAGCGAGCGACCGGCAACACCGGATTTCGGCGAAAAGCTGCTGCCCTCATACCGATAAAACGAGGGCTGAGCGTTGAGGACTGGGGACTGAGAAACTGTGATAAAGAGAAGGCTTGAGGCCAGGGCGGACCCTTCCCTCAGTCCTCAGTCCTTTTATTACTGTTTTTTAAAGGGGTTCATGATCAGCACCGGACAATGCGCCCGTTTCAGAACCCGTTCCGCCACGCTGCCGAGCAGAATCTTTTCCAGGCCTTTGGCCCCGTGGGTGCTGATAATGACCAGATCCGCATCGGCATCCTTGGTGAGTTCGACGATTTTATCGACCGGCTCGCCGGGCACCACCTGGCCGGTACAGCCGGGACAGTGCTGCTGATTGTCCTGAACCAGGCTGGACATGCGGTCTTTCGAGGCGAGATAAATCTTATCCCGATACTCCGCGGCAAACGGCGCGCCGATCATTGCATCGCCCGGATAGGCCGCCACGACGTGAACGAAATGGATGACCGACCCCAGCTTTTGCGCCACATAGCAGGCATAGGCCACCAGTTTGTCGGTGTTTTCAGAAAAATCGACAGGAACAACGATCTTTTGTATAGCTTTCATTTTCCCTCCTCCTTGTCAGATAATTAATAGACTCAAGCCTGTTGCATTTGTATTCCGATTCTCTCCTTATACCATAAAACGAGGCGATCCTGTAGTCTCCTGACAAAAAATAGAGGAGCTATGCGGCAACCTGCGCCAGCAGCTCGAGGATATGGACCGCCTTCATCCGCAAACCCGCATGATTGACGATATCCTGCAGCTGCATGATACAGCCGGGGCAGGCGGTGGCGACGAGGGTTGCGCCGCTCTCTTTGAGTCCCGGCACCTTTCTCTCCCCGATTTTCCTGCTGACTTCATAGTGCGAGGCCGAAAACGTCCCGCCGAGACCGCAGCAGGCATCGGCATCTGCCATCTCGACGAAGTCGACCTGCGGTAAGGCCCGCAGCAGTTCGCGCGGCTCTTTGGTTATCCCTTGAGTCTTCAGGTGGCAGGGATCGTGGTAGGTAACCCGCACCCGCTCCGGCCGTTTCTCCATGGAAGCGAGCCTGGCCAGGAAGCCGTCATTTTTCAGAAAAACGCTGAAGTCGACGACCTTGCCGGCAAAATCGCCGAAATCTCCCTTCATCCCCGCATAATATTCCCCCGTCCCGCGGTTGCAGGAGGCGCAGGCGGTGACGATGTGGCCGATCTGCCGCCCACTGAAGGCCGCGACATTGCTCTCGGCCAGCTCCGCAACCAGCCGGCCGTTGCCGGTGGACAAAGCCGGGATGCCGCAGCACCGCTGGTTTCTGGGGATAAAGACGGAATAGCCCAGCCGACGGAGAATATCGACCATATGCTCGCCTATCTCAGGATAAAGATAGGTAATGGAGCAGCCGGCAAAAAAGCCGATTACCGGCTTTTCGGGACTGCCCTCATAAAACTCCTTCACCCGGTCGAAGAGATTGCGAAAGGCGATTTTCGGCACCGTCCGGTCCTTCATTGCCGCGTACGGAAACCTGAGGCGCAGGCCGCTCGTCTCCGGCACCTTTTTGAACATGAGGGGCGAAACGAGCGCCCCGCCCTTGCCCAGGGTCTTCATGAGCGCAGGCGAGCCGAGCAGCGTCGACACCCCTTTGCCCAGCGGCGACAGCCCCTGGTTGTCGGTGATCTCGCGGCGGACTGCCCCGACGATCTCGTCGGTCGGCACCTTATTCGGACATTTGGCGACGCAGGACCCGCACATCAGGCACATGCCGATATCCTCCGTCAGCCGCTGCTCGAGACCCACCTCGCCGTCGAGGAGGGCCTTGGCCAGGGCCACCTTGCTGCGGGCGACCGCCCCTTCCCTTTTGCTCGCCAGGTAGGCGGGGCAATGGGCCTGGCAGACGCCGCATTTGACGCATTCGCGGATGACCTTTTCGTAGTCCCGAAGACTTTTGTTCTTGTTGGTAACAATTGCCATGGGAAGCGTCGTTTGGCTGCGGTCGGTCATGCTGAAGTCTCCGGGAAGATCTTGCCGGGATTGAGGATATTGTTCGGATCGAAGGCCGTCTTGATCCGCTGCATGGCGGCGATGGTGGCCGCATCCAGTTCCATTCCCAGGTATTTCGCCTTAGAGGTGCCGATGCCGTGTTCGCCGGAGATCGAGCCGGACAGACCCACCGTCGTCCTGAACACCTCGTCCAGCACCAGCTCGACCTTCTCCGCCATGCCGTGTTCCCGCAGGTCGACCATGATGTTGACATGGATATTGCCGTCGCCGGCGTGGCCGAAGTTGATGATCGGCACCTGATATTTGGCCGAGATCTGCTCCAGGGCGCGGATCATGTCGGGAACTTTCGACCGCGGCACGACGATGTCCTCATTGAATTTATCGGGATTCACCTTGCGCAGGCTGGGGCTGACGCCCCGCCGCACCTGCCAGATCGCCTCCGACTCGTCGTGGGTTGCGGCAATCTTCACCGCCAGAACCCCGAAGGGCTGGATGACGCCCATGATCCGCTCGACCTGGGGATCGAGGGTTGCCGGCTCGCCGTCCACCTCGATGATGAGAACGGCCCGGCAGGTATCGTCGAGAGGAATAGGACTGGCCCCGCGGATGCAGCCGATGGTGGCAGCATCCATGAACTCGAGCGTGGTCGGAATGATCTTGGCCCCTATGATCGCGGCCACCGACTGCGCCGCTCCCTCGATTGTCAGGAACTGCACCAGCATGGTCTTTTTTGCCGCCGGTTTCGGCAGGAGTTTCAGGGTAATACGGGTGACGATGCCAAGCGTCCCCTCCGAGCCGACGAAGAGCTTGGTGAGGTCGTAGCCCACCACGTTTTTCAGGGTCTTGCCACCGGTGCGGATGATTTCTCCGGTTGGCATCACCACCTCAAGCCCCAGTACGTAATCCTTGGTCACCCCGTATTTCACGCAGCGCGGGCCGCCGGCGCATTCCGCCACATTGCCGCCCAGGGTGCAGAACTCCTTGGAGGCCGGATCGGGCGGGTAGAACAAGCCCAGTTTCTCCACCTGCCGCTGCAGTTCGCCGGTGATCACCCCCGGTTCGACCTCGGCGGTGAGATTGTCGGTGTCGATCGTAAGTATCCTGTCCATGCGCGTCAGCACCAGCACGATGCCGCCCCTGACCGGCAGGGCCCCGCCGGAAAAACCGCTGCCCGCCCCGCGCGGCACTACCGGAATCTTCCTGCGGTTGGCGAGTGTCATGATGCGGCTCACTGCCTCGGTGGTGCAGGCATAGACCACCGCCTCCGGCAGATGCTGCTTCTGGGTGGCATCGTAGGAGTGGGTTATCATGTCGGCCGGAGCGATGGAGACATTGGCCGCCCCCACGATCTCCTCCAGCTCTTTCACGACCTGTTCATCCATAGAAATCTCTGTTATCCCTTTCTTTCAATTGCAGTACTCTTTGCCTCTTCCCACACGTTGCTCGACACACTGTAACCATTTGCCGCCGATCAATACAGTCAAACTTGCGGAGGGTATCCGGCAATCGACAAAAAAGATCCCGGAGCAACGCCTGCGTATTATTTCGTCTCCTGGAGAACCTTGCGGATGAGCTGGCCGATGACGTTTTTGGAAAGGGGTTTCAAGACAAAACCTTTGATGCCGAGAAGCTGTGCCGACTCCTCGTTGACCAGATTGCTGAAACCGGTGCAAAGAATGATCGGCAGACCGGAGCGGAGCTGCAGCAGCCGGCGGGCCAGGTCGGTGCCGGTCATGCCGGGCATGGTCTGATCGGTGATGACCAGGTCGAATCGGTCGGGCTCCTGCATAAAGGCGGCCAGTGCTTCGAGGCTGCTGTTGTACACGGTCACGGTGTAGCCCAGCCGCTCCAGCATGATTTTTCCCATCCGGGTGAGCACCTCCTCGTCGTCGACGAAAAGGATCCGTTCCCTGCCGGGGGGTGGTGCCGGGGCGAACTCCTCTTGGCTTTCCTCCTCCTGAACCACCGGAAAATAGACGCGGA
>Ga0079306_1002271_pt1 | contig 10986 bp, 8 predicted proteins | sample Methanotroph_Enr_FD_79181 | JGI IMG/M metagenome (GOLD analysis project Ga0079306, IMG submission 79181) | Enriched soil microbial communities from Old Woman Creek wetland in Ohio, USA - Methanotroph_Enrichment_5 | ecosystem: Environmental > Terrestrial > Soil > Wetlands | place: USA: Ohio...
GAACGTGGTGGGGGGGATCAGGGTCGTCGAGACCAGTGCCGACCTGGCCGTGGCGCTCGCCATCGTCTCCAGCCTCCGCAACCAGGTGCTGCCGCAGGACCTGATGGTCTTCGGCGAGGTGGGACTTTCCGGCGAGATACGGCCCGTTTCCAACGGCGAGGCGCGGCTCAAGGAAGGCGTGAAGCACGGCTTCACCCGCGCCATCGTTCCCAAGGGGAACGCCCCGAAAAACGGGCTTGCCGGCATGGAGATCGTCGGCGTGGCCGACCTGAGCGAGGCGCTGGACGCCATCTGATCCCGCGGATAGGCGGCCTTCGTGGGGTATAGCCCCCGTAAGGTAAGACGATTCCCATACTCGATAATGAGGAAGCAGCATATTTTACTTTACTAATGCGTAAAAATCCTCTTTCATAGCGAATTGATTCGACAAAGGGACAGGTGTCATGACTCCGGAAAAACTCGAATATTTCAGAGGTATCCTGCAGGAAGAAAAACGGGCGCTTCTCGAAGAGGCCGGCAGAACAGTCTCAGAGATGACCTCCGACACGACCAACTTCCCCGATCCGACCGACCGGGCCACCCAGGAATCTGACCGCACCTTCGAACTGCGGATCAGGGACCGGGAGCGAAAGCTGATCAACAAGATCCAGGAGGCACTGGGGCGCATCGACTCCGGGACCTTCGGCATCTGCGACATCTGCGAAGAGGACATCAGCGAGGCCCGCCTCAAGGCCCGTCCGGTGACCACCCTCTGCATCGACTGCAAGATGGAGCAGGAAAAAAAGGAACGGGTGCGCTAACCCACTCCCTGCTTTTGCTCTCACGACATCCATCGGAGAATCCATGGCTGCCCGGAACGGACAAAACCTCCTGGAGGAAGCGTTGCGTGTTGCCGCGACCTCGCGCTCCCATCCGGCACGGCTCACCTGCCTGCTCCGCCTGGCGACCCAAACCTTCGGCCTCTCCTCGGCCAGCGTCTACCTTCCCGACCCCGATCAGCAGGCCCTTACCCAGCGCTACAGTACCGAACTTCCCCTTGCCAGCCGCAGCTGTCTGATCCCTTTTGGTTCCGGGTCTGCCGGCCGTACCGCGTCGAGCCGCGCCCGCGAGACTTCCTCCTGTGACGCGTTGCACGGCGACGAAGCGCGCCCGGAGCATGGGCAGCAAGTCCTGTCGCTGCCGCTTATCAACAACAAAGAACTCTCCGCCGTCCTCTCCTTGGCCGGAGCCCCGGACCGGCTGGAGCTCAAGGCACTGGGCGGCCTGAAGCCCCTCTTCCCCCTCTTCATCTCCGTGATCGACGGACTGGTCGCCGACCGGGAGGCCGAGCGTACCCGGCGCAACCTGGCACTGGTGACCGACCTGGGCAAGCTGCTGAGCGCTCCGCTGGCCCCCGGGCTCATGCTCCCCCGCTTTCTTAGGCTCTGCACCGCGTCCGGCCTCGCGGCCTGCGGCGTGGTCCGGATCAGTGCCGTGGAAAAGGGCAAAGCGCGCCTGTTCAGGAACTGCCGCAAGGAATACCGCACCGACCTGCCCGAGTTGCTCCTCGAGGAGCAGCGACTCTCGGCCGACGTGCTCTGCAGTGAGGCAACCAGCAGCGAGCTACCGGAGCAGGGTTCCGGCTATCATGTCCTTTGCACGCCGCTTAGCTGCAACGGGAAGCTGCTGGGAACTTTGTGCCTCTTTGGCGGGCCGGACCTGCTTAACCCCGAGCAGGTTGAATTCAACGAGACCCTGGCGCGCCTGGTATCGAGCGCGCTCGCCGAGGCGATCAGTTCGGAGCGGATATCGAGCTTCGTGTTCGAGAACGACAAGAAGCTTAAGGAACTCTCCCTCTTGTACCGGATGAGCAACACCATGCTCTCCACCATCAAGCTGAATAAGCTGATCCACCTGACCCTCACCGCCCTCACCTCCGGGCCCACCCCCTTTTTCGACCGCGCCATGCTCTTTCTCACCAACGAGCGCTCGGGCGTATTGCTCGGGATGCTCGGGGTCACCTGCGAGAACGCCCCTTCCCTTTCCGTCCCGAAAGAGGGAGGTCACGACCTCCTTTCCAGCCGCTGGGACATCTCCGAAGAGGCGATGGCCTCGCAGCGCGAATCCGAATTCAGCAAACAGGTGCTGGGCAAGCGGCTGGAACTGGACGCCACCCAGAACATAGCGTCTCAGGCGGTGCTGGAGAAGCGGCTCATCTACATCCCCGGCGAAGCCGACGGGGAGCCGAACGACCTGCATCCCGGACACGGCACGGCCTATGCAGCGTCGCCGCTCATCGCGCACGGCCAGGCGGTGGGAGCCGTCCTGGTGGATAACGCCATCACCCGGGCGCCGATCACCCACGAGGACCTCCGGTTCCTGCAGCTCTTCACCAACCAGGCCGGCATGGCGATCGAGAACTCCATCCTCTACAACAAGGTGGAGGACGCCAACCGGCAGCTTTCCGAGGCCCAGGAAAGCCTGCTGCAAAAAGAGCGGCTGGCGGCTATCGGCGAGATGGCGGCGGGGATTGCGCACGAACTGAAGGGGCCGCTGGTTTCCATCGGCGGTTTCGCCGGGCGCCTGACCCGAAAGCTGCCTCCCGACACCACCGAATGGAGCAATGCCGACCTGATCGTGCGCGAAGTGCTGCGGCTCGAGTCGATCCTCTCCGAGATCCTGCTTTTTTCCAAGCGGGCGACCATCTGTTACACCACCTGCAACCTAGCCCAGGTTGTCAAGGATTCGCTGGCGGTGGTCACCCCGCCGCTGGAAGAGAAGCAGATCGAGGTCACCACCCGTTTCTCGCGCCAAAAGCTCTTGCTTTTGGGCGACTGCCAGCAGCTCAAGCAGGTGTTCCTCAACATCATGCTGAACTCCGTCGACGCCATGGGGATCGGCGGGAAGCTGACCGTGCAGGCGATGCCGGACCAGTTGGACGGCAAGGATGCGGTGTGCGTGAGGATATCCGACACCGGCGGCGGGATTCCGGTCGAGTCGCTGGGAAGCATCTTCAATCCCTTTTACACCACCAAGGACAGCGGTACCGGCCTGGGGCTGCCGATCGCCAACCGGATCATCACCAACCATGGCGGCAAGATCCAGATGATCAACAAACCCGGCGTGGGCGTCGAGTTCAAGGTGATCCTGCCCACCCAGCATCCAATTTCGCTTTGAAAGCGGTCGTGATTGCGGTATAGAGTTTCTGCTTTGTGATTTTTAATCGGAGTCGACGAACAAACGATTTGGGGATGTAGCTCAGTTGGGAGAGCGATGCGTTCGCAACGCATAGGTCGACGGTTCGATCCCGTTCATCTCCACCACAAAGAACAGGCACTTACGATTTTTCGTAAGTGCCTGTTTCGTTCACACCGTAGTAAACGACGTAGCCGCTGAGCCCTATCCTCGATCCCGATTCCTCCCTGCACTCAGCCCCCCCCCGGCCTTACTACATCGCTGCTCGTATTGGAATGAATGAAGCCTGATCCACCTTTCCGGCAGGATTAAATTCTTGCTTTTCTAGCACGGTAAGCTTCTGAGCGCATCGACAGACGGCGCAAAAACCGACGGGTGCTTTGATGTGTTTAGCCGTGCTTCATTCACCGGGTTGTCGCAGGAATTACTCCTACAATCTCTCCATCTTTTGCGTTCATATCAAGAACAGTGAGTGGTGACAAGCATGAAATAGTGCGGATGTATGTCATCGTTTTGTCACAAAGATAAAATACGATGCAGGCGATAGACAAGGTTACTTCTGAGTAACTGGCATTGAGTTAATCAAAATACCTGAAACAGAAGTGAAATTGAAAAAATTACAATTAGTTGTTGCAATTGAAAATGAATTCATTTATGTTGCCGGTCGATTTAACATCAGTGCCAATCATTGTTTTATTTCTAAGAGATATCATTTTTTCTGTGACTTGATCTTATACATTGATCCCATTTTAATGGGAGACTAACCCAAAAGGAGAATCCATGAAAAAGTATCTGCTCTGTCTGTCTATCTGCGTGCTTGCCTCTATTGTCACCGGCTGCGCCGGGAATGCACCCTCTGCTTCCTATCGTAAGGAAATGGCTGACACCATGCGTATATGCCCTACTGACGAAACAATGGTCAAGGTTACCGCTGCCCCTGGTGTTGAAATTAAGCCCGATGTTCTCGAACGCCTCAGTGGTCTGATCAAGAAGTCGGTGGAAACCAAGAAAACTGCAGCGAAGTGCCCTGACACGGCCAAAAGGACCTTCGCCATGGATACCAAGATCACCCAGTACGAACCGGGGAACAAGTTCGCTCGCTTCATGCTTGCCGGCTTGGGCCAGATTCATATTGACGGCGACTCGATCCTGAGCAGCGTCACTCCCAGCGGAAAGGAACTCGTCTCCGACTTCACAATCGAAAAGACTTTCGCCTTTGGTGGCGTCTATGGAGCAACCACTGGGATCGAGGACGTCGAGCCTGCCTTCGCGGAAGGGGTAGCGAACGCAGTTGTAAAGCAATAGTTGCCGTCAGTCAAATTTTAACAAGAGGGGATTCGATTCAGATGGAAGCAGCCTCGTGAGAACGGGGCTGTTTCATTTCCGGGTACAACTAATTGACGCCGTTGCATTAGCCCCGAAGCCCCCGCTTAACATGAAGAGGAGGAATTCTGTGGTTCGTTATCTGCGCCTTTTAGTGGCAGTTCTTTTGCTGCTCGTGGCCACCCTTCCCTGACGTCTTCACCCCTGACAGATACCGGTAAATCACATTTTCTGCGCCATTCCCAACCATGCTCCGTCTGCTACAGCCCGTTTTGTTGCCCTCCCGGAAGATGCCCCTTCGTCTCAAGTTGCTGAAGGATAGTTCTTTTTGTGCTTTGGCCCTCTTGAGATACCCCACAAAACGCATCGTTGCATTTGGTAGCGGCAAAATTGCAAAAAAGAGGGCATTGTTGCTTTTGATAGCTCCAAAATCGCACACAAGAGGGCTGATGTGTTTTTGGTCGCGGCAAAATCTCGCACAAGAGGGCAATGCTGCATTTGATCGTCCCAAAAACGCACACAAGACGGCAATGCTGCATTTGGTCGTTCCAAAATTCCACACAAGACGGCAATGTTGTTTTTGGTCCCTCCAAAATCGCGCACAAGAGGGCAAAGTTGTTTTTGGTCGTGGCAAAATTGCAAAACAGAGGGCAAAGTTGCATTTGGGCCGGCAAGGGGGAACGCTGGCGACTTCCCTGACTTTCTCGGGGAGAGGGGTGCTAGCATTCCCCCGGCGGCGTGGGCGGAGCCCCATCCTCACCCCAAACCTTGAACAGGTGGGATTTCAGGCACCGCTTACATCTTTTTCAGATGTTCGACTAGATAATCGTCGAGCTGCTCGGGCCTGGGACAGTCAAACAACGGGGTCGCCCCGATCTGCACGTGGTCCTTCCAGACCGCTTGAATCTGCATCCCGAGGTCACACAAAAAAGTCCCGGTGGCGGCGAGACAGCCTTCGCAGCCTAACCCGCTCTCGCATTTGGTGAGGGTAGCTTCGAGACTCTCGCCAGACCTGCTTCGTGGCAGCTTTTCCATTTCTTGCGTCATGTTTCCCTCCCAACATGTTGGTTGTGACACAAATGACGGCTATCCCATGCCACGGCGCACCAACGCCGGTCGGCGGCGCGCTGTGCTACATCACCAGCGGTTCGGCTTCCTTCCGAATCGTCTCCACGAGCCTGGTCAAGACGGTGCCCGGGCCGATCTCCTGGAACTCCTTTTCGCCCTGCCCCATCAGGTACCGGACCGTCTCGGTCCATTGCACCGAACGCGTGATCTGCTCCAAAAGGTTCTGCTTCACTTCCAACTGGCGATAGGGACGGGCCGAGACGTTGGAAATAACCGGGATGGTCAGGGGCGAGAAGCTGAAGGTGTCGAGGAATTCTCCGAAGGCGTCCTGCGCGGGCTTCATGTGACGGGAATGGAACGCCCCACTCACGTTGAGCACCACGTATTTCACCCCTTCCTGGTCGAACAGCCCAGAAACGCGCCTGATCTCGCTTTTTTCCCCGGAGAGCACCGTCTGGTGCACGGCGTTGAAATTGGCGATGTCGATGCTGTCCACCTCGTTTCGGGAAAGGACCTCTGCCACCTTTTCGGAGCTAAGACCGATGACTGCGGCAAGTCCGCCCCCGGTGGCGCGGCTCATCAGCTCCCCTCTCTTTTTCACCAGCTCGAGCCCCGTCCCGAAACTGAAGGCGCCCGCCGCCAGCAGGGCGTTGTATTCCCCCAGGCTGTGCCCCGCCACGAAGTCAGGCTCTCTCGCCGTCTCTTTGAGTTTCTTCCGATAGGTCAGGGCGTTGACGGTATAGATGGCCGGTTGGGTGAACTGCGTCTGGGACAATCTCCTTTCGGGATTTTCCATACACAGGGTCTTCACGGAGTAGCCGAGAATTGCGTCGGCCTGGGCGGTGATCTCGGGAAACTCGTCGAAGAGTTCGCCCCCCATCCCTATCTGCTGTGAGCCTTGTCCTGGGAATACAAAGGTTGCCATGGGTCGGTTCCTCCTTCTGGGTAGCTGCGATGAAATGGCGCCGATGGATATCGGGCCGGCGTCGGGATCAAAAAGAGTAGCGCAGCTCTGCGAACCAGCCCTGGTTGCGCTTCAGGATGCCGTAGAGGGAGTCGTCGGGGCCCGAGTAGAGCTCCGCCCCGAGGGTCCCCTTGATCCGGTCCGTGAAGTCGTAGCTCACCAGGGGACGCAGATAGCTGTTGGCGGGGTTCAGGTAGCTGACCAGGAGCAGCTCGGCGCACAGAGTGTCGTTGAACCAGCGGTCGGCGACCCGCAGGGTGAAGCCGACGTCGGCGCTGCGGCGCTGACCGTAGATTATGGCGGAGTTGAGCGCCAGCAGCCGCAAGACCGGGTCCGCGACCGACTCGGGGTCCCGGTAGCCCTGCACCCAGCGTCCCACCAGTTGCAGGTTCACGTTGAGGCTCTCGAAAAAGGAGCGGTCCACCCCCAGCACGTAGAAAAGGTACGGGCGTATCACGGTGGGCCGCGAGCCGTCGTAGTCCCTGGGCACGACGAACGCGGCCTCGCCGCGTAACCCGTACCCGCCGTAGCTCCTCGCCACGTCGGCTCCCACAACCTCGATCTGCGGGTACCTCAGATCGAGCAGGAGCCCCGGGGCAGGAGCGAGGTCGGCCAACCGGATCTCAGGCAGCAGGCTGTAGCCGTGATAGAAACTCAGCGACCAGTCGACCGCCCCCCCGGTGTGGTTCAGCTTGATCCCCACCTCGGTATCGGAAAGCTCCCGCGAGGGAAGCCGCTCCCGGGTCCGGGCGCCCGCCGGGATCGGCAGGGGAATCTTTGAGGGTTCGAAGAAGGGGGTGGCGAACAGCTCCAGGGTGTACTCCGGCGTGAGGCTCCAGTCCAGCTTGAGCGCGACGGTCCCCAGGCGCTGGTTCTCCTCGAGGGGGAGCAGGACCGTGAAATCGCGGGGCGTGAGGTTGTCGGTGGGGTTCACGGCGTCGGCCCGCCCCCAGGCCACGATCTGCTTGCCGATCCGCAGATCGAGCTGCGCCCCGTGCCAGTTCAGGTACCCCTCCACGAACTTGAAGCGCGCCTCGGAGCGCCCACCGACCAGGTCGGGGTGGCTGAGCCGCGCCTTTGCCTTGGCGTCGAACTGCTGGCTGAACACGGAGGAGAGGGTTAATTCCGCGGTCCCCCCCAGGAAGTCGGCGCGATCGTCGAGTGTCTTGTCCGAGCTGAAGTAATCGGTGCGCAGCGACCCGCTGGCGTGCAGCGCGGGATGCCCCTCTTCCGGCTCCTGCAGGGCGGCGGCCTCCGGGGGGGCGCCGGGCGGGGGTTCCTCCCCCAGGGCCGGCGCGGCAAACAACCAGCAGACCAGGACGAACAGCAACCCACGCCCGGCTAACGCTGCCATGCCTTCTCTAAGGTACGGGTGGTGAAAAACCGGTCCGGGATGGCTTGCCCCACGAGGACGTTGGAAAAGACCAGCTGCGTCTTGTGCTGCGTCCTGTGGTTGACCATCTCGCGGCGCAGCGCCAGCCAGCCGTTGCCGCCGGGATCGACCTGCTTGTGCTCGGTCACCGTCTGCGTCTTGAGCAGGGCACCGCCGGCGTCGAAATACTGGATCCGGCACTCCATGAAGTTGTCCTTGCGTATCCACAAAAGCTTCCTGGCGTAGCCGCTGTTCGCCGCCTCGGTCTCGTTTCTGGGGACCGACTCGATAAGGTGGCAGGGGTGGCCGTCGACCGTCTCGGAGCCGACCAGCTTGTGGCGATAGAGCTCCACCCGGGGTTGCAGCATGTCGCCGTAGGAAAAATCGGAACCGAAGAAGCTGTCCTTCTTGTCCTTGGACACCAGGCGCCGGCTTTTCTGCAGGGCGGGGAGGTAGATCCAGAGATCGTCCTCGTTGGGGTGCTCGATCTGGAGAAACCCGGTCCCCTTGATGTCGGGCGGATAGATAAAGGAGATGGCCAGGTTGTAGTCGACGCCGTTTGGCTGCAGCTTGCCCACCAGGTCCAGTTTGCGCTCCCGCACCCCGCCCCGCTCGCTGGTAAGCGTCATGGCGACCGAGTTTTTCACGGTCTTCAGCTTGTTGGCGGTAAAGTTTCTCTGCATGACCTTCTCGGCGCTCTCGGTGGCGCCCCGGGCGGGGAGCGCCAGCAGGGCCAGACACAAAAGAGCGGCCGCGGCGATTGTTGCTACGATGGACTTAGGCACACTGATTCTCCTCTTGGGGTGTGGTTTCGAACAGCTTCCGGGAGTCTTCCCCGAAGACAAAGCGCGGCTTGAAGAGCATCATCATGGAGCGCAGCAGCACCACCGTGGAAAAGACGCTCACGCACATGGTCAGGATCACCACCGACGAGAACCAGGTGTAAAACCGGCAGTCGGAGATGAGCAGGATGGAGTACCCTCCCGCAATCGAGATCGCGGCCAGGATGATCGCCTTCCCGGCGCTCAGGTAGGAGTCCCTCATGGCGAGATAGATGTCGTGGCTCTTGGCGAGCTCCTCCTTGAGCCTGAACATGAGGTACAGCTCGTAGTCGGCGCCGATGGCGATGGCCAGGGAGGCGCTCAGGGCGGTGCCGATGTTGAGCGGTATGCCGAGCCATCCCATGAAGCCGAGGTTCGCCATGACCACGCAGACCAGGGGCACGACCACGAAGAGCCCCCCCACCAGCGAGCGCAGCACCAGGCTGGAAAGCAGGAAGAGGATCGCGCTCATCTGCACGATGTTGGCGAGCTTCTCCCGGATGATGACGTCGTTGATCGCGATGACCTGCGGCAGACTGCCGCCGATGTTGACCGATACCCCCTTGGGGAAGGTCGCGATGATCGCCCCGGCCTTCTCGTAGAGCTCCTTGGCGTAGGAGGTGGAATCGGTCTTGAGAAAGGCCCAGACGGCGCCGTGCCGGTAATCGCTGTCGACGAAGGTGTCGAAATCCTGGGGGCTGCCGGAGAGGGAGTACAGCAGCAGGTACTGCGCGATCAGGTTCCGGCTGTCGGGGATGGTGTCGTAGGCTGCATCGTCGCCGTGCATGGCCCGGTTCATCCGCCGTATCAGGTCCGACAGCGACTGCGTCTTCCCCACGTGGGGCTGGCTCTCCAGAAACCTCTGGAGCTCGGACATGGAGGCGAGCACCTTCGGGTCCTTCAGGCTGTCGGGTTCGCTCCCTTTCACCAGGAAGATGATGGAATTGGTGCCGCCGAACAGGGAGTTGAGGACGGCGTCGTCCTTACGCACCTGGGTCCCCTCCGCATAGTACTGCTTCACGCTGTTGTCCTGCTTGAGCCGCCAGACCCCGGAGAAAAGGACCAGGATCACCCCGAAGGAGGCCGCCACCACCAGGATCGGCTTTCTCTCCACCAAGACCCGGGAGAGCCAGATCAGCATCCGGTCCAGGAGGCTCGCCCGCCCCTCCTTGTCCAGAGCCGCCGCCCGGGGCACCGGCAGGAAGGAGCGCAGGGTCGGTATCAGCGTCAACTCCAGAATGAGCCCGGCGAGAATCCCGGAGGCGGCCAACTCGCCGAAGCGGCGGATCATGGCTATGTCCGAGAGCTTCAGGGAGGCAAAGACGACGACGGCGATGCTGGCGGCCATGATCATGATCGGCCCCACGGCGACCATGGATTCGACCAGGGCGGCGTGGTTCAGCGCTAAGCGCCCGGAGCCCGCGAAACGAAGGTCCGACGAGAGCCTGCGGTGCTCCTCGTAGTAGCGCTTGAGTATCTGGATGGCGTGTCCCGCCGTCACCGCCATGATCAGTATCGGGGTGTTCATGTTCATGGCGTCGATCCGGTAGCCCCGAAGCCCCATGAGGCCAAGGGCCCACACGACGCTTAAGAGCGCCGTCAGGGTGGGGAGCAGCATCCCCTGCAGGCTGCGGAAGGAGAGGTACTGGATGCCGATGATGATCAAGAGGGCGGCCGCGAAATAGTACGGCATCTGCATGATGTAGAATTCCATCCACCTGAGGTCGACGGGGAGCCCGGCCAGGTAGATGTCGACGCCGTCGCCGCGCTCCCGGTCCACGATCTCGCGGATCTGCTCGTAGAGCGGGGTGTAGTTGGCGTTCTCCTTGGCGACCCTGAAGTCGGCGATCACCGCCACCGCCTTGTGGTCGGCCGAGACCAGCGCCTTGGCGTAGAGCGGGTTGCGGGCCACGTCGTCCTTCATCCTCTGGAATCCCTCGGCGGTCTCGGGTATCGAGGACATCAGGGCGTGGACCTCCATGCCCCCCGCGCTTCCGGCGATCGCCTTGGCCTTGTCGGCGGCGAAGCTGACCACGTTTTGCCGGACCGCCGCGTCGAGCGCCTCCACCGACTTCTGGATGTTGCGCACCTTGGCCAGCACCGCCGGCTGGTAGACGTCCCCCTTTTTCGGCACGATACCTATGACGGTGTAGTTGCGCCCGCCGAACACCTGCTCGATCAGGCGGGTGGTCTTCGTGAAGGGGTGGTCCTCCGGAGCCCAGAGATCGAGGGTGTTCTCGATCTTCAGGTGGCGCAGCTGCAGC
>Ga0079306_1002273_pt1 | contig 10977 bp, 10 predicted proteins | sample Methanotroph_Enr_FD_79181 | JGI IMG/M metagenome (GOLD analysis project Ga0079306, IMG submission 79181) | Enriched soil microbial communities from Old Woman Creek wetland in Ohio, USA - Methanotroph_Enrichment_5 | ecosystem: Environmental > Terrestrial > Soil > Wetlands | place: USA: Ohio...
CGCTCTTTTTAAGTCTGCTATTAAGCTCCACACCAAACAGAAGGTTTGCAAGTTTGCTCTGCCGGTAGAACTTCATCCGGCTGTAGCCCTTTAAACCATCCAGGTTATCAAACATTATCTCTGCTCCTCTGCTGGCGATACTACTTACAACAACAATTCTTGAACCGGGAGTGGCCATGATAGTAGGCAGAAGCTCTCCTGTCAATGCAAAGTGACCCAGATGATTTGTCCCGAACTGAAGCTCGAACCCGTCATTGGTTTTCTTATATGGCGGGATCATTACTCCGGCATTGTTAATCAGTATGTCAAGAGTCTGATATTTAGCTAGAAACTCATCTGCAAAATTTCTGATACTTTTAAGGTCACCAAGGTCGAGGTGCATTATACTCACCTTTGCAGCCGGATATTCATCTGATATCCTTCTAATTGCCCTCTCTCCCTTTTCCATGTTCCTGACTGCCAGAATAACCTCGGCCCCCTTTTGAGCCAATACTCTTGCAGCTTCAAAACCTATTCCACTTGCTCCACCTGTAACGATAACTCTCTTTTTATCAAGATTTTCGATATTGTCTGTTGTCCAAATTGATTTATTCATTTTCGTCATTTCTATTAAATAAAGATAATAACAATCTTTTTATTATCTTTGGTATAGATAGCAAATGGGTGTGCCAGAGTTGTATATATAAAAACAACAAGTATGAAAAAATTGGTTCTCTCTCTTTTATTGATAGCCACCTGTGGAACCTTTTCTGGCATCTCTGCGCAGGAGCAGGATACTTTAAAGGCCGACGATATTCTTAAAATGTCGCTGATTGATCTTATGAACGTAAGGATTGTAAGTGCATCAAAAGTGAGACAATCAATAAAAGAAGTATCGGCTACCGTACAGGTGATAACAGCTTCGCAAATAAGGGACAGGTCATATTTTACACTTGAAGAGGCTCTTGGTGACCTACCTGGGTTCCAGTTCAGAAATATAGTGGGGTTCAACAGTTATGTATTCATGAGGGGAGCCCCAAGTCAGAATAATCTCATTCTCTTATTGGTAGATGGCATACAAATTAACGAACTCAACTCAGGAGGATTCTATGGAGGCGGCCAGTTCAATATGTCCAACATAGAGCGTATAGAAGTTGTATATGGTCCAGCTTCACCTGTTTACGGAACAAATGCGGTTTCCGGTATTGTGAATATTATTACAAAAAGGGCAGAAGGAGGGAGAAAAGGACACATCAGTCTGCTGGGAGGGAGCTTTAAAACAGGAATGGCGGACTTCAATCTGAAAAACTACAATAAGGATAAAGATATTGGTTATTCAATCTCTGGTATGTACAAAACATCGGAGAAAGCAGATCTTCGTGGGTCAAAGGGTGACTTTAACTGGACGGACCAGATGGAGAACTTCGAGAATGACTTAAACCTTTCTGCAAGATTTGTCATAAAGGATTTTAATGCAGGAATTACATTTCAGCAGAAGCAATCCTCAATGACCACCAACACAAAATCTATAGGGACTGAATATCTCGATAAAAATACATTGTGGAATATAGCCTTTTTGAATACTTACCTTAAATACTCCAGCAATATCAACAAAAACCTTCAATTTGCATCAACACTCTACTATCGCAACGCAACAGTTAGATCCAATACTATTTATAATATTGAAAAGGCTACTGATACCACTTCAGGTAATCAGCTTGGATATTACAGGCCCAATCAGTTGGTTGGATTGGAAAGTCAGATGAACTATAAAGCCACAAGGAAAATTATAATTACAGGGGGCATTGTGGGCGAATATGAGCAACTCTCAAATGGATTTTCTATGTCAAACAGCAATTCTGAGTTTTTATCCCCTCAGAAACCTTCCAGACCTCAAATGCTCGACAACTATCTGTTTAGCTATTATCTGCAGGCAAGCTACAAGATATCTGGGAAGCTGTCATTAATAGGTGGTATCCGTCATGATTTTTCAAATTACTATGGTCAGGTGTTCACCCCACGCACCGGAATAGTATATAATGCAGAAAAATTTACAGCAAAATTCCTGTATAACAGAGCCTTCAGGGCACCGAAGCCGTGGGATTATAAGTTCGGGACAGGCAATCCCAACTTAAAACCTGAAAAAATGCATTCATATGAACTGTTCTTATCCTATGCTTTGGACGATTACTTTTCCTTGGGAACATCCATATACAGGAACCTTATCAACAATAAACTTGTACATGAAACAACCGGAACCACAGACAGATGGATTAACGAAAATGAATTGAATACTTTTGGTGTCGAGTTCTATGGAAACTACACAAGAGGAGATGTGTCTGCGTATGCAAACTATACTTATACAAACTCTTATGAAGATGATGGTGTTGTAATCCCTGAGATATCAATGCATACTGCCAATGCTGGAATAACTTGGTCACTAAACTCACATTTTAAGTTTAATTTCCGGACAAACTATTTGGGGGCCAGAAAAAATCCATTGTTAATACCTGCTACAGGAGGGTACGCGATAGACGATGCTCTTTTATTTCACGGAACCTTGTCTTACTATAATTTTAAGAAGTTCGATATACAGCTCAAGGCAAACAATTTATTCAACGAAACATATTATCATCCATCAAACAGATTTGCGGGTCGTTACAGACAGCCACAAAGAACAATACTGTTAATGATCACATATAATCTATTCTAACAGCTTAATGACAAAAGGCAGCTTAAATAAGATGTTACAATTCGTACAACTGATAATCATATCGGTTTGTGTGCTTGTTCCCTTAAAGGCAGAGGCGCAGTCAAGAGAGCAGTTATTGAAGGCAGGATATGTAGAGAAGTTTACGCATTTTGTCGATTGGAGGAATAACAAATACAGCAATGATTCACTATTTAGAATAGCTGTTTTTGGGGATGAGAAATTCCGACTTGCTTTGGATGAGATTTTTAAATCAGTAAAAATTAAAGACAAAAGTGTTAAGATTGTCGGCATATCATCTGTCAATCAAATTACAAACAACCTGATTCTTGTAATACCGGAATCAGTGGGACCCGCCAAACTAGACGAGATACTTGACTATACTACAGGCAAACCAATCCTTACCATAAGTGAAAAGAAAGGTTATGGCAGGAAAGGGACAATAATCAATTTGATTGTAGTAGACGATTATATCCGTTATGAAGTCAACAGAATCACCCTGGGTAAAACAGGGCTTAAAATGAGTAGCCTACTTATTAAATCAGCAATACTTGTAAGTACAGATGAGTAGATATCGTTTCATGAAGAATCTTTCAATAAAGAATAAAGTAATATCAATCATATTATTTATTGTCTTTACTGCCATGACTATGGGGTTTATAGCAATTGCCACATGGGACATAGGCAAGTTAAAGTCAAATATTAAGTCGAACCTTATTCTGAACGCAAAATTGATTGGCGACTATTGCGTTGTACCACTTGATTTCGGAGATAGCAATCAGGCAACAGAGGCTCTTTTAAGACTGAAATTTCTTGAATCGGTAGAGGATGGCTATCTGTTTGATGCAAACTACAAGCTTTTTGCCAGTTATCCCGATACTATCACAAGTAAATTTATGCCATTGGTGTCAAGCAAACCCTTCTCTAAATATCACAAAGGGTATTTTCTCATATCTGAGCCAATAAATTATAATGGACGATTAATGGGTGTAATAATCATAAGAGCAAATTCAAAAATGCTTGATGTTCAAAAGAAAAAGCTTATAGGAACATTTTCGTTGGTGGCATTGGCTCTCGCTCTCCTATCCTATTTACTTGCATACAGGGTGCAACGGTTGATATCTGACCCAATCCTTAACCTGGCTCAATTAACTGAGGCGATCTCAAAAAATCAGGACTTTACAGTTCAGGTTAAACAACAGGGTAACGATGAGGTGGGTTTTCTCTATGAGCAATTTAATAATATGCTCGCCCAGTTGTTAAAAAGAGAAAATGAGAGGGACCTGGCAGAGGAGGAGATCCGTAATCTGAATGCCAACCTGGAGAAAAAAGTAGAGGAACGTACGGCACTTCTTGAAGCAGCAAACAAAGAACTGGAGGCATTTTCTTATTCTGTGTCGCACGACTTAAGGGCACCTTTGAGGCATGTGAATGGATACCTTGAATTACTGACCAAAAGATGTTACGACCAGGTGGACGAGAAGGGCAAACACTATATGCAGTCAATATCGGAGGCATCCAACAATATGGGCCACCTTATTGATGATCTGCTCAATTTCTCCCGTACAGGGCGTATGGAGATGAAGCTGGACAATATAGACATGAACAGAGTCGTAAACGATGCTTTGAACATATTGGAGCCTGAATCCAAAGATCGCACAATTGAATGGAAGCTAGCTAAAATGCCTGAGGTTTATGCAGATTATGCCATGATGAGGCAAGTTTGGGTGAACTTGCTGAGCAATGCAATAAAATACACAAGAAAGAGCGCCTTGGCTATTGTAGAGACCGGTTATGAAATTAAAGGAGATGAAATCATCTTCTTCGTTAGGGACAATGGTGCGGGGTTCGATATGAATTATGCACAAAAACTTTTTGGTGTTTTTCAGCGGCTTCATTCAAATGAGGAATTTGAAGGGACAGGTATAGGACTTGCTAATGTCCGTCAGGTTATTAAAAGACACAAAGGAAGAACCTGGGCTCAGGGCGAAATTGGCAAAGGAGCGACTTTTTATTTTTCATTACCAAAATTATAGGAGAACTAAATATGCTGGAACTAAAAAAAATCTTACTTGCAGAAGACAATCCCAAGGATGTAGAATTGACTCTCGAAGCCCTGGAGGACAGCCTGCTTGCAAACCGTGTGGTAGTAGTAAAGGACGGAGTAGAAACTATGGAATACCTGAGATGTGAGGGAAAATACACAGACCGGGAACCTGGCTTGCCCTCAGTACTGCTGCTTGATATAAAAATGCCACGAAAAGACGGAATAGAAGTATTGCGGGAAATCAGGAGTGATCCTCAACTTAAATTATTACCGGTTGTAATGCTTACATCGTCACGCGAAGACAAGGATCTTTTGAATAGTTATTATCTGGGAGTAAATGCCTATGTGGTTAAACCAGTAAATTTCAACGGCTTTATTGATGCAATAAAGCAACTGGGTATTTTTTGGGGTCTTGTGAACGAGCTTCCACCGGAGATAAAGGAGTAATCATATAAAAACATGTTGATGAGCACAAAATTATATGCGCTGGTTCTCGAAGACGTAAAGAAAGACGCTGAACTTATAAATGAAATCTTATCAGACGAGGGATTTGATTTGAAGATGGATATAGTAGAAACAGAGAAAGACTATGTTAATAATCTCAAACGCAACAATTACAATATAATTTTTGCCGATTTTACTCTGCCAAGCTTTAATGGGCAAGATGCACTGAATCTGGCAAAAATCATTTGTCCTAATGTACCTTTTATATGCATATCCGGTACCATAGGAGAGGATAGAGCAGTTGAACTGCTTAAACAAGGAGCCACAGACTATGTGCTAAAGGACCGTATGGAGAGACTTCCTTTTGCAACAAAAAGGGCATTAGATGCAACAGTCCAGCTTAATAAATTCAGACAAACCGAGATTGAACTGCAGACCAACAGAAGATTACTGCAAACAATAATTAATAATGCTCTGGATGCAATTTACATTAAGGACATCAAAGGACGTTATTTGCTTTTTAATGAGGCAGCAGAAAGAGCAATGGGCAAAACTACAGCGGCAGTGACAGGTAAGGATGATACCTTTATCCATTCTGCCGATGAAGCCGAAATGACGATGGCAATAGACAGGAAGGTTATTGAAAGAGGGGTTCCCCTTACTTCGGAAGAGACCTTTACATTAGCAGATGGCGCAGTACATACTTTTCACACAATTAAATGTCCCATGTTTGATGATTATGGCAACATATCCGGTCTTTTTGGCATAGCACGCGATATAACAGAGCGCAAGCAAATGGAACTCAATCTGATAGAGGCAAAAGAGAAAGCTGAAGAGAGCGACAGGTTGAAGATGGCATTTCTCAATAACATCTCGCATGAAATCCGTACTCCGTTAAATGCCATTATTGGTTTCTCAGAATTCATAAATGAGCCTGATCTTGTTCCGGAAAAAAGGAAACAGTTCACAGAAATAATAACTCAAAGCGGCAATCATCTTCTTTCGATCATTACAAACATTGTAGACATAGCCACCATAGAAGCAGGTCAGGAAAGAGTCAGAGAGACAGAGTTCGAACTTAATTCCACTCTTTTATTATTACTCGAACAATTTAAACATAAAGCAGAGGAGAAAAATATCGGACTTACACTTTATCAGGCTTTCCCCGATTCGGAGATTAAAATATTATCTGACGAAACCAAGCTTATTCAGATTTTGTCCAACCTTATTAGCAATGCATTTAAGTTCACCAAGCAGGGATATATAAATTTTGGATATTCAGTAAAAGGGAACGAACTGGAATTTTTTGTAGAAGATACTGGCATCGGAATTCCTTCGGACATGCACAACCAGATATTTAAAAGCTTCCGTCAGGTTGAAACTACATTTACCAGACAATTTGATGGTTCCGGATTAGGGTTATCCATTTCAAAAGCCTATGTGGAACTTCTGGGAGGAAAAATCTGGGTCGTATCACAACCAGGCAAGGGCTCAACATTCTTTTTCACCATCTCATTAAAGCAATAATTCCTATATTTACTGCTTTAATGACTAATGCAGAAATCCCCGACACATACAAATGATTTTGATGATCTTTTCGATGAGATCTATACCTCATTTTCGCATAAGGTACAGTTTTATGCCAACAGCTACCTCCATGATTTTGAAGCAGCAAAATGCGTGACTCAGGAGGTCTTTGTCTATATATGGGAAAACAAGGACATTATCGATTTTGAGAGGGACCCATTTCCTTACATTCTTGTCCTGACCAGAAACAGATGTCTGAATATTCTGAGAAGAAACAAGGTAGAGAGGCGCTTTCAGGAATTTTCCCTAAGCAAGGATAAAGAATCACTAAACTATCTGACTTTGCTTGACTCTTCCGAAAAGCTATATTCCAAGGATGTGGAAAATATTCTTAATGAAGCAATGGGCAAAATGTCTGATAATGTAAGAACAACATTCTATCTGAACAGGTTTGAGAATATGAAATATAAAGAGATTGCAATTAAGCAGGGTATCTCTGTCAAGACTGTTGAATTTAGGATAATGTCGGCATTGAAGATTCTAAGAGTGAAATTTAAAGACTACCTGAAATTATTATTAGGGTTATTATTGATAAACGTGTGATTATATTGAGAGAGATTCATTATGACAAAATATTTAATAATCAAATATTTAGAACAAAGAGCAAGTGAGACTGAGGAACGGGCTGTTCTTGAATGGGTTAGTATGTCAGAAGATAATCTGAAATACTTTTCTACAATAAAAAATCTGTGGATTTTCCAGAATATGCCCAATAGTAAAGCTGGCGTTTCAGAACTGGAAGAGGTGAAGAAAAACATACAGATTTCATCGGGCAGGAAGAGGAAATCCAAAAAAGTAATCTTTTTGCGATATGCAGCTGCATCGGTCATTATAATTCTCTTAGGATTGAATTTGTTTCGTATGTATGAAAAACAGGAAGCGATGGTAATACCAAAGCAGGAGCGAGAGCTTATGACAAATTTTCAGAAAGAAAATACATCTGTTGGATCTGAAGAAGGATATACAAAAGCGGGAGAATATAGTAATGACATATTAACTGATTCCCTTCAAAGGGAGGACTGTCGACTCTGTTTATCTTTCTGTCCGGAAAAGTTTAGACATTAATCTTAGGTTTTTTTGGATACTAAATATTAACAAGGTATTGTGAAGTAAAATGTAGATCCTTTGCCCTCCTCGCTTTCGACCCATATCCTGCCACCGAGCAACAGAACATATGCCTTGGAAATGGACAATCCTAAACCAGCACCCTCATAATATCTTGCAACAGATTCACTTCCTTGTCTGAATCTCTCGAAAATGAGATCCTTTTGTTCCGGATTAATGCCTATACCGGTATCCTTAACGTAAAATTCCAATTCCCCTGAATTCCTTCTGCTCCCAAATACTATGGATCCTTTTGGTGTGAATTTTATTGCGTTCTTTATAAGGTTTGCAAGGATATCCCTTACCTTCTCCTTATCGCTGTTTACTTTGGCCCCCGCAGTATCGATATTGTTGATAACCGTCAGTTCAAGACCCTTCTCCCGTGCCTGTGCCTCGAAAGTATTATAAATAATGCTTATCTGGTCATTGATGTCAAAATTTGTGATTTTAACTTTGGATAGCCCTGCTTCAAGTGATGAGAGGCTTATTATGTCATTTATAATGTTGAGCATACGAGTTCCACTCTTCTCAATTATTGCGAGGTACTCCTGTTGCTCATCTTCCGATAGCTTAAGCTCTCTTAGAAGCTCAGTAAATCCTAGGATACCATTCATAGGAGTCCTTATCTCGTGGCTTATATTTGCAAGAAATGCAGACTTGAGACGGTCACTCTCTTCCGCTTTCTCCTTGGCTTTAATCAACTCTTTTTGTTGTGATACATGGTCCGAAATATCTCTGATTATAATGATCCGGCTCCCGGACTGATTTTTGATAGTCTGTTTTATAATCTGAAATGTCTTCAATTCAGTTCCGTTCTGAATTTCTACCTGATCTATAGGGTATTCAGCCGTAATGGCATTGAGCAATGAGGTGACTGTTGCACCTGATTCCATAGCTGCAAGGCCCAGAATGCTTTTATTGGTTACGCCAAGGTATCTGAGAGCTGCTCCATTAATGTCCTGTATCCTGTTTTGGCCGTCAAGTGCAATTATGCCATCCTGCAATGTCTCAACCAGAGTTTCACGGGCAATTGGTACGAGATCCAGAAAGCGGTTATTGAAAATGGCATATATAAGTAGTAATCCGCTCACTGTAATACTAGCAGGGGCCAAGTCAAGACCTGGTGTTATGTTTACTCCTGTCAGATATAGTATGCTAGCAGTCCAAGGCAGAATACCACCCAGTAAAATCACCCATCCGTGATACTGGAACGAATTCCTGTGGTGATAAATAAAGCTGAAGATGCCAATGGTTGCTGTTATGAGCATTATATAGCTGTAAGCAATGTATCCGGTCCAAAACCATAATCCATGATAGTACTCCATGAGGTTTGTCTTTGCAGAAATTGCAGAAAAACCCGACCACATCAGATTATGATAATCATTTGTAAAAACCATAACCAGCGTTATCAGCGGAACAATGAGCAGCAGTATTATATTTTTAACAGAGAGAAATTTATCCTTCCCTATAAAGCGAAGAACAAAAATCAAGTATAAAGCCGGAGTAAAGGATCCCCCAATAAATTCCAATTTGGAAAAGAATATTTTTTCGGCCATTGTTGTTGCCGATGTTTCGAAAATTACCCAAAAGGCACCTACTCCGGAAGCTATCATCAGCCAGTTAATCTCCAAGGCACCTTTAACTCTTCTCCTGTGCCACGCCAGAAAAGCACCGAAAAACGACACCAATGCTGTTACAAGGAAAAATAGTGAGTATATGGTAAATGTTTGGTTCATTAATGTTCTGTAATTAAGGCCTGGCGCGTAATTAGCAAATTTATTCAGAAAAAAAGTGCTATTTGCCCATAGTTTGCTGACCAAATGCTGACCAAATGCTGAAAAACGAAGGAGCAATAAAAAGTGGAAATAAATAATTATATTTACAGATAATTAATAAAGTTGAAAATGAATAACTTCAAATATCTTTACGTAGTATTTTTCTTTATGGTTATTACATTTAATCATTCTTTTGCACAAAATGAAATTAACTCAAAAGACACAGTTAAGGTAATTCAAAGCGAAGAAAATCAGAATCTGCTACCAAATAATTATCTTTTTACCCAAAGAGTTCTTTGGGGCAAAAAGGGACTGATGCGCAACTTCAATATTTTTAAATTGTCGCCCGAAAGCAGAGATATAGAACAGGAAATTCGTGATAAGATGTTCAAGGCACATCGTTACATTGGTTATGCAACACTCGCAGGCATGGTGGCACAGGGAATTGTCGGAGAGAGGCTGTATCGCGGGAACACAGGATTGAAAGATCTTCACGAAGGTTTGGCTGGTGCTGTAAACATTGGCTATTTTACAACTGCAGGACTTGCTCTTTTTGCACCTCCCAGAATGAATGACAGACCAAAAGGTTTCAGTACCTATAAACTTCACAAGTATCTTGTAATGGTTCATCTTTCAAGCATGATTGCCACCAACATATTAAGTGGAATGGTAGAGGATGATCCATCATTGAAACCATACCACAGGGCAACCGCATATGTGGCATACGGCTCATTTTTCGTTTCGATGGTTGTAATTAATTTTTAATTTATATTATATGGAACAGATAATTTTTACTGTGTCACTTTATCTTGGAATTCTAGGATTTCTATTGTTTACTGTTTCCTTTCTTTCAGGAATGCGGATAATAAAGATTAAAGCAAAGTACAGAGTGCACAAGCGGGTAGGTATAGTTGGTTTTATGGCAGTTTGCGTCCATGCATTTGTTATGTCGTATTATTATTTTTTCACTTTAGTCCTGATATTTTCTCTTCCGGTAATTGTTAATGCAGATCCTCCAAAAAAAATCCTGTTGAATTACACAGCGGGGACACAAACTCTAAAAATTGAAGCAGTACATCCTGTTAAAAATGTCCAGAAACACTATATAGATTTAATATCTATCTATGTAAACGGCAAAGAGGTTAAAACCATCAAGCCTCTGACACAGACAAGCAAAGAGGCAGAAATGCTGGAAGTTGTTGTTCCTCAAATAGTGGCTGGTTGCGAAGTTACTGTTAAGGCTCAATGTAATGAGTTTGGTACGAAAAAAGAGACCCAAAAATTCTGATATTCCAGACTATTTTATTGTAACCCTTAATGCTCCCTGATAA
>Ga0079306_1002274_pt1 | contig 10971 bp, 10 predicted proteins | sample Methanotroph_Enr_FD_79181 | JGI IMG/M metagenome (GOLD analysis project Ga0079306, IMG submission 79181) | Enriched soil microbial communities from Old Woman Creek wetland in Ohio, USA - Methanotroph_Enrichment_5 | ecosystem: Environmental > Terrestrial > Soil > Wetlands | place: USA: Ohio...
CACCAGCTCGTCGGCGGTCTTCGCGGCGGCCCGCAGCTCCTTGACCACCTTCTCCTTGGCCGGGCTGATCTCGTACTCCTCCTGGAACCCGTTCTCGATGTCCACGCCCAGCTTCTTGGGCAGATCCCGGATGTGGCCCACGGAGGCCATGACCTTGTACCCCTTGCCGAGGTACTTGGTGATGGTCTTCGCCTTCGACGGGCTTTCGACGATCACGAGCTTCGTCACTGGACATCTCCTAGGGCGCTAAACCGCCTGCTCAGAACCACTTTTCCGTCTCAAACCGGGGGCGGCACAAGGCGCCGGAGCAGGGTCGCCAGAAAAAACGCTGTCTGCCCTGAACGGCCCCTAAGCATGGGACCGGGGGGCGGAGGTTTGTCAAGCCCACCCCCCGGCCAGGGGTCCCCGGGCGACCGCAGGGCCCCTTCGGATAAATCCGCGGGCCTCGGTGAAACCCTGGGCTCCAAAGGTTGTTGTTCCAACAGGATAAAAAATGACCTGGACAGGTCTTTCGCCCAGTGCAAAGAATGTGTCTCATTCAATACGGAACGGGCCCGAGGAGACTCCAGGAGCATGCCGATGGTCCGAGGGACTGACGGAAAAGCCGAGCGCGGCCGCCGATCCGGGGGCGTCCGGTGAGCGGGGGCCCGCGGCTGGCCGAGGAACTGCGCCCCCTCCTGGCGACGGTGGAGAACTCGCCGGACCCGGTGTTCATCACGGACCGGCTGAACCACGTGGTGGCCTGGAACCATCGGGCCGAGGCCCTGCTGGGCTACACGGCGGAGGAGGCCCAGGGCGCCTCCTGCTCGACCCTGCTGGGCGGGTGCGACGGGTGGGGCAACCGCTACTGCAGCGAGAGCTGCCCCCTGGTGGCCATGGCGGGGCGGGGGGAGGTGGTCCGCCACTTCGATCTGAAGTTCACGGCCAAGGACCGCACCTCCGTCATGGCCGAGGTGGTCATCCTGCAGCTGTCGGCGCCGCCGCCCCACCATTTCTACCTGATGCACATCCTGAAGCCCTCGGACCGGACGGTCCCGCCGCTGCCCTCCGCGGGCGAGGCGGCCACGCCCCCCCGGCCCGCCCTGCAGAGCGCCCGCGAATCCCCGGACGCGCGGGCCCGGCGCCTGAGCCAGCGGGAGGTGGAGATCCTCGGCCTCATCGCCGCCGGACGGACGACGCCCGAGATCGCGGACTTCCTCCACATCTCCGCCCTGACGGTGCGGAACCACACCCAGAAGATCCTCGACAAGCTGGAGGTGCACTCCAAGGCCGAGGCGGTGGCCTTCGCCTTCCAGAAGGGGATCGTCTGAGCCGGAACGCCGGGAGCGGCTTGGCTAAAAAGTGTTAGAAAAGGGGTTGAACTGGCATCGGGTCGATTGCTGTTGAGACGCTGATGCATTCTCCCCACATCGAATGATGCGCCTGCTCGATGGTGGGGGGCGCAGGCGGGGCGTATTCCTTGGACTCGAAATCGTCCTCATAGGAGCCCCCCGTCATGAATTCCCTTCGGACCCACCTTCGCAACCTGGGAGGACTCGCCGCGGCGGCGGGCTTCCTCCTGGGGCTGGCGAGCCCCCTGCAGGCCTTCCCCATCTTCGCGCGGAAGTACCAGACCTCCTGCACCACCTGCCATACCGTCTACCCGAAGCTGAACGCCTTCGGCGAGGCCTTCCGGCTCAACGGCTACCGCATGCCGAAGGAGACCGAGGACCAGATCAAGCAGCAGCCCGTGTCCCTGGGGGCCGAGGCCTACAAGCGGGTGTGGCCGGGCGCGGTGTGGCCCAACGAACTGCCGGGCAACGCCCCCGTGGCCGTGAACGTGAAGATGGCGAACGTCTACAACGCCGCGACCGACGCCAGCGGTAACAAGACCGTCGTCCACAACGACTTCCAGTTCCCCCAGGAAGTGAACCTCTTCGCCGCGGGCACCCTGGGCGAGCACATGAGCTTCATGTCCGAGCTGACCCACGCGGAGAACGCGGACGGCAGCTCCTCCGTGGAGATCGAGCACGCCCGCCTGGACTTCGACTCCATCCTGGGCCCCGAGCACGCCTTCAACGTCCGCGTCGGGAAGTTCGCGCCGAACCTCTACGACGGCTTCCAGGAAATGTGGATCATGACGGACAACGGCGTGGACTCGCTGTTCAACTACAACCCCATCGGGTTCAACGGCGGCACCGGCCTGGTGGCCGACGATCTGGGCGCCCCAGTCATCGCCCTCCCGGCCCGCGTGCGCGGCCTCGAGGCCTACGGCGTGCTGCACCACCGGTTCTTCTGGACGCTGGGCGTCTCGAACAAGATCGGCCCCGGCGGCAACACGATCGTCACCGGCCCCGGCGCCCTGGACAACAATCCCGCCAACACCCCCACCGGCGTCCCCAACGGGAATTTCAACAACAGCAGCCACAAGGACATCTACCTCCGCTTCGACTACAAGTTCGGCGGCATGGGCCTGGATGGCGACACCGAGGGCGTGGCGCTGCCCCCCGAGAACTGGCGCGAGAAGTCCCTCCGGGTGGGTGTGCTGGGCCTCAAGGGCGACGGCACGGGCATCGACTTCCTCGTGACGGATCCCTCGGGCCTCCTGGTCGATCCGTCGGGCGCCTCCTTCCACATGCAGGACACGAGCTACACCCGCGGCGGGCTGTTCGCCTCCTGGGTCTACTCGGACCTGAACGTGTTCGGCGTCTACCTGCGCGGCAAGGATTCGCTGCAGCTGCGCAGCGCGGACAACCTCACGGTGCTGACCGAGAGCGATCGCACCTTCAACGCCTACTTCGTCCAGGCCGACTACGTGATCGCGCCGCCCTTCCAGGTCTCGGCCCGCTTCGAGAAGCTGACGCCCGCCGACGCCACCGTGCAGCCGCTGAAGACGACGAACCTCGACTTCACCTACCTCGCCGCCGCCAACGTGAAGCTGATGCTCGAATTCAACAAGGCCGACCAGGCCGGCGTGGGCAGCAACAAGTCCATCAACACCATCCTCCGGGCCGCTTTCTAGCCCGGTTTCCAAGGAGCGAGACATGACCAGGACCATCCTCCTCACCACCCTCGGACTGGGCGTCGCGCTGTGCGCCCAGGCCGGCGACCTGCACGGCAAGGTGGCGTGCAAGGGCATCCGCAACTCCGCCGACGCCGTCGTCTACGTCGCCGCCATCCAGGGGAAGACCTTCCCGGCCCCGGCCAAGCACGCCGAGGTGGACCAGAAGAACCTGGTCTTCCTCCCCCACGTGCTGCCCGTGCTGGTGGGCACCACGGTCGACTTCAAGAACGACGACGCCGTGCTGCACAACGTCTTCTCCCCCGACGCCTGCTGCAGCCGCTTCAACCTCGGCACCTGGCCCCAGGGCCAGTCCCGCAGCTACACCTTCAAGAACGAGTGCCAGGCCACCCTCCTGTGCAAGGTCCATCCCGAGATGGAGGGCTTCGTCGTGGCCGTGCCCACCCCGTACTACGCCCTGACGAAGGCCGACGGCAGCTTCGACATCAAGAACGTGCCGGATGGCCAGTACACGCTGAAGGTCTGGCACCCGAAGCTGAAGGGGACCCAGAAGGCCGTGAAGGTCGCTGGCAGCACCCAGGTCGACTTCGAGATCGCGAGGTAATCCCTTGGCCGACGTCAGCCAGGAATGGCTTGAACGCAACTTCCCCTGCAAGTGGGCGTGCCCGGTCCATACCGAGGCGGGCAAGTACGTGACGCTGATCGCGCAGGGGAAGTTCCGTGAAGCCTACGCGGTGGCCCGCCGCCCGAATCCGCTCGCCTCCATCTGCGGGCGGATCTGCGCGGCGCCCTGCGAGGCGGTGTGCCGCCGGGGCGAGCTCGACGCCCCGGTGGCCATCCGGGCCATGAAGCGGTTCGTGACCGAGAAGTTCGGCGTCGAAAGCATGATGGACTTCTCCATCCTGTCCGAGCTGTACGGCGACCGCACCGACCGGTATGCCGAGAAGGTGGCCATCATCGGCTCGGGCCCCGCCGGCCTGGCCTGCGCCCATGACCTGGCCCTCCTCGGCTATCCGGTGACCATCTTCGAGGCGGCCCCCGTGGCCGGCGGCATGCTCCGCCTGGGGGTCCCCGAGTACCGCCTGCCGCGGGCCCTCATCCAGCTGGAGGTGAACGCCATCCTCTCGCTGGGCGTGGAGCTTCGCACCAACGCCCGGCTGGGCCGGGACTTCACGCTGGGGGACCTGAAGGCCCAGGGCTACCAGTCCGTCTTCCTGGGCGTGGGGGCCATGCAGAGCCGCGATCTGCGGACGCCCGGCATCGAGCTGGACGGCGTGCTGAAGGGCATCGACTACCTGCTGAACCTGAACCTGGGCTACAAGGTGGACATGGGCAAGCGGGTCGTCGTCATCGGCGGCGGCAACGTGGCCCTGGACGTGGCCCGCACCGCGGCCCGCGGCGGCGAGCAGGCCCACATGGAGCGCAGCCTGTCCATCGTGCAGGCCCTCGACGTGGCCCGCAGCGCGGTCCGCTTCGGCGGCCGCGAGGTCACGGTCTGCTGCCTGGAATCCGAGCAGGAGATGCCGGCCGCCCCGGAGGAGGTGGAGGAGGCCCTGAACGAGGGGATCCACTTCCGCTACCGCGTGGGGCCCAAGCGCATCGTGGGGGAGAACGGATCGGTCACCGGCATCGCGTTCACGAAGGTGACCCGCGTGTTCGACGAGCACGGCCGCTTCTCGCCCCAGTTCGACGAGGGCGCCGAGGAGATCGTCGAGGCCGATTCGGTCATCGTCGCCATCGGGCAGACGGGCGAGTTCTCCTTCCTGCGCCCGGAGGACGGGATCCAGACGGCCCAGGGCCGGATCATCTTCGATCCGGACACCCTCGCCACCACGGCCCCCGGCGTCTTCACGGGCGGGGACGCGGCCTTCGGGCCCCGGATCGCCATCAGCGCCGTGGCCGACGGCAAGCGCGCGGCCCGGTCCATCGACGAGTTCCTGCGGGGCCGGCCCTGCCCGGAGCCCGAGATCACGGTGGAGATCGACCAGGAGGAGCGCTACGAGAGGGTCTGGGACTACGAGGGCATCCCCCGCCAGCATCCGCCCATGCGGCCCACCCACCGCCGGGTGGGGTTCGCGGAAGTCGAGGAGTGCCTGGGCGAGGAATCGGCCCGCCAGGAGGGGTTGCGCTGCCTCCACTGCTGGACGAACACCATCTTCGCGCAGGACCCCGAGGAGGGCACGGAGTGCATCCTCTGCGGCGGCTGCCAGGACGTCTGCCCCGAGGAGTGCATCGAGATCGTCCCGGCCCGGTTCGAGGGCGGGATGCCGGACTCCGCGCGGGAGCTCGCGCCCCTGCTGCTGGACGGGGACCGGGCCGGTTCGATCTTCATCAAGGACGAGGAGACCTGCATCCGGTGCGGCCTGTGCGCCATGCGCTGCCCGGTCGGGACCATCACGATGCAGAGCTTTGCACGGAAGGAGAACGCCAGTGCGTGAAGCGGATGAAGGCATGACGCTGCCCACCCGGTCCATCGACGAGACGCGCCGGGACTTCCTGGCCAAGCTGGGCCTGGGCGCCTGCGCCCTGACGGCCATCGGCGCCGCCCTCACGGTGGTGGACTACCTGGAGCCGAAGGTGCTCTTCGAGCCCCCGACCGAGTTCAAGGCGGGCAACATCCAGGACTTCCCGGACGGCACCATCAAGTTCGACGAGGTGCACCGGGCCTACATCATCGGGGGGCAGGGCGGCATCTTCGCGCTGTCGGCCGTCTGCACCCACCTGGGCTGCATCACCCGCTACCACGCCGACGAGGGCGTGATCGCCTGCCCCTGCCACGGCAGCCGCTTCGACCCCGAGGGGAACGTGGTCCACGGCCCCGCGCCCAAGGCCCTCCCCTGGCTGCAGGTCAAGGCCGACGCGGAGGGGAACCTCACCGTCGACACCAGCGTGGTGATCCCTCACGGAAAGGTGTTGAAGGTATGAGCCGAAGCCTCCTCTCCCGCATGGCCGGCCTGGTCCGCGATTCGGCGGTGTACCGGTCCATCGTCCGGCACGGCGCCGCGGACACGAACCGCAACCGGTCGCTCATCGTGTTCGAGAACCTCTTCCTCCACGTCCACCCGGTGAAGGTGCGGGAGAAGACCCTGAAGTTCAGCCACACCTACTGGCTCGGCGGCATCACGGTCTCGGCCATGGTGGTCCTCATCTGCACGGGCATCCTGCTGATGTTCTACTACCACCCTTCGGTCCCCCAGGCCTACCGGGACATGAAGGAGCTGAAGTTCGTGGTGGACAACGGCGTGTTCTACCGGAACCTCCACCGCTGGGCGGCGCACCTCATGGTGCTCGGGGCCCTGCTGCACATGGTGCGGGTGTTCTACCACCGGGCCTACCGCCCCCCCCGGCAGTTCAACTGGGTCATCGGCGTGGTGCTCCTCCTGGTGACGCTGCTGCTCTCGTACACCGGCTACCTGCTGCCCTGGGACCAGCTGGCCTTCTGGGGCGTGTCCGTGGGCACCAACATGGCCAAGGAGGCCCCCATCCTCGGGCCGCCGCTCCGCTTCCTCCTGCTGGGCGGGAACATCGTCTCCGAGAACGCCCTGCTGCGCTTCTACGTCCTGCACTGCGTGCTGCTGCCCTCGGCGCTCCTGGGCTTCCTGGGCGTCCACATCTGGCGTGTCCGCAAGGATGGGGGCGTGCAGGGACCGCCCGAGCCGCCTTCCGACGACGACGAGGTTGAACCATGAGCACCCCCATGCCCCCCCTCAAGGTCACGGAGTCCAACGATCCGGTGGCCATGCCCAAGCGGGTGGCGCTGGTGCGCCCGGACGCCCGGGCCACCCTGCGCCGCATGGAGGAGAAGTGGGTGATGACCTTCCCCAACCTGATCCTCCGCGAGGTGATCTGCTTCCAGATCGTGGTGATCGCCCTCTCGGTCATCGCGCTGCTCTTCAACGCCCCCCTGGAGGGGATCGCCAACCCCCTGGAGACGCCGAACCCCTCGAAGGCGCCCTGGTACTTCCTGGGCCTGCAGGAGCTGCTGCACTACTTCCCGCCGGTGGTCGCCGGCGTGGTCTTCCCCGGCCTGGTGGTGGTGGCCCTGGTGGTCATCCCCTACGCCCGGATCAACCTCTCGGCCCGGGCCCTCTGGTCGGGGGACAAGGCCCGCACCCGCCTGTGGGTGGGCGGCGCGGTGGCCTTCCTTTCGCTGTTCTTCGCCGCCGCCAACTGCTGGCCCATCGTCGTCCCGACCCTCCTCATCGGCGCCGCCATGTTCTCGGTCTACGGCGGCGCGGCGGAGGGGCGCCTGCGCCGGTTCCTCGTGAGCGTCACGCTGCCGGAATGGATCATGACCTGGTTCATCCTCGTGGCCACGATCCTCACGCTCATCGGCACCTTCTTCCGCGGCCCCGGCTGGTCCCTCGTCTGGCCGTGGAACATGTACCCCCCCGCCTGACTGACGGAGCCCACGTGCCTCTTCGACGCTTATTCGCCATCACCAGCATCCTGTTCCTGGCGGTCCTGGCGGTCTCCCCCCTGAAGAACGCCCTCCGTCCCTACCGGCGGTTCCAGCGGGAGTACGCCCAGCTTGGCGCCTCGCGGGCCAAGAGCATGCAGGCCGCCAAGGCCTACCTGCAGAAGCCCGTGGCCATCCACCAGATCTGGCTGCCGGACTTCCAGAACCGGGTGGACCGCTGCCAGACCTGCCACCTCGGCGCCGAGGATCCCGCCATGGCGGGCGCCGCGGAGCCCTTCCGGCTCCACCCGGCCACCTACCACACGCCGAAGGACTTCAACCGCTTCGGCTGCACCTCCTGCCACGGCGGGCAGGGGCTGGCCACGCTGGAGAAGGATGCCCACGGCGAGGTGTCGGACGCCGGCTCCCCCATGGTGCCCCTGAAGTACATCGAATCCGGCTGCGGCCGTTGCCACGCCTCCGAGCAGCTGGCCGGGGCCGCGACCCTGTCCCTGGGCCGCGCCGTCATGGAGAAGAACGGCTGCTACGCCTGCCACGCCGTGAAGGGGCACGAGGCCTTCCGCTCGGAGGCCCCGCCCATCGAGACCGTGGGCCTGAAGACCGGCGGGCCGGCCCTCCGCCAGTGGCTGAAGGATCCCAAGGCCGTCGATCCCAACGCCACCATGCCCCGGTTCCAGCTCAGCGACCAGGAGATCGAGGAGCTCTCGAACTACGTCTTCAGCCTCACGCCCGCCAAGGATCTGGCCAGCCGCATCCAGGCGGCCATGACGGCCCCGGCCGGGGACGCGGCCCAGGGCAAGGCCCTCTTCGCGGTCTCCCGCTGCATCTCCTGCCACACCGTGGAGGGCAAGGGGAACGGCACGGCGCCCGAGCTGTCCAGGGTCGCCTCGCGCGCCACGGCGGGCTGGCTGGCCGCCTTCATCCGCGACCCCCACGCCTTCAACCCGCGCACCCGCATGCCCCAGTTCAACTTCTCCGATGCCGACGTGCGCAACCTCGTGGCCTACATGGAATCGGACTTCAAGGACTTCGACGCGCCGAAGGAGATCCTCGATCCCATCCGCGTGAACCAGACCCTGGCCGAGAAGGGGAAGGTGCTCTTCCGCCAGAAGGGCTGCTTCGCCTGCCACGCCCCCGGCGCCGAGGTGGACCGCTTCGGCCCCGCCCTGGACGGCATCGGCGACAAGCGTCCCGCCTCGCTGGAGTTCGGGAAGCGCACGGACCTGCCCCGCACGCTGCCCGCCTGGCTGGAGGCCAAGGTGCAGAAGCCCGGCTCCTTCCAGGACGGCCTGAAGATGCCCACCTTCTCGCTCTCCCCCAAGGAGACCCAGGCGGTGGTCACCGCGCTCCTGTCGCTGGGCGCCGAGCCCGTCCCCCAGCCCTACCGCTGGACGCCCGCCGTCCGGCCCAGCCTGCTGCCGGGCGGGGCCGTGGGGGCCCTGATGGACAAGTACCGCTGCCTGTCCTGCCACCAGATCGGCGACAAGGGCGGCGACATCTCCACGGCCCCCCTGACGGCCGAGGGCAGCAAGGTGAAGCAGGACTGGCTGGTGAACTACCTCGTGCTGTCCTTCACCATCCGGCCCATCCTCACCGACCGGATGCCGGTGTTCCAGATGTCCAAGGAGGACGCGGCCCAGATCGCCCAGGCCTTCGAGACCTTCTTCCTGGATCCCCGCATCCCCGAGGATCCCTACGCCGGGCAGCCCGCCTCCTCCAACGATCCCGTGGAGGGCAAGCGGCTCTACGACACCCTCGGGTGCCGCGCCTGCCACATCCTCGGCGCGGGCGGCGGGTACTACGGCCCGCCCCTCACCGAGGCCGGCACCCGCCTGAAGCCGGGCTGGCTGTTCAAGTGGCTCAAGGGGCCCCAGGCCTGGCGCGCGGATGTCCGCTGCCCGAACTACGGCCTGACCGACGCCGAGGCGCTGCGCCTCACGTCCTACCTCGGCACGCTGGTGAAGTCGCCCGCGGCCGCCAAAGCCAAGCAGGGAGGCGCGCGATGAAGCCCCACGCCCCGATCGCCGGGATCGTCCTCCTCCTGCTCGCCGCGGGGGCCTGCTCCCGCCACAAGGCCGCGGCCCCGCCCCCTCCGGCCGCCGCGGCGGCCACCCCGGACGCCGCGCCCGCCGCCGATGCCGCCCCCGCGCCCGTGGCCGAGCCGCCCCTGCCCTACGAGCTCCGCCTGGGGCGGGAGACCTACCGGCACTACTGCCTGACCTGCCACGGCGACACGGGGGCGGGGGACGGGTTCAACGCCTTCAACATCGACCCCCACCCCCGCGACCTCAGCGATCCCGCCTTCCAGAAGGCCAAGACGGACGCGGACCTCAAGGATGCCGTCCGCCGCGGCGGGCTGGGCGTGGGGCTCTCCGCCATGATGCCGCCGTACGGGCACACCCTCACGCCGGACCAGATCGACCAGGTGGTGGGCTACATCCGGACCTTCAAGCCGGCACCCCAGTCCTGATCGCCGTCACGCGCCCGGCGGCAGGCCCCGGAGCACCGTGAGCAGGTCCCCGGGGCTTCCGCAGGGGTGGGCCGCGCCTTCCGCCAGGAGGGCGTCGGGCCCCTCCGAGCCGGGCACCACGAACAGCTCCCGGCCCAGATCCAGGGCGAGCTTCGCGGTCACGAGGGAGCCGGACCGCAGCTGGGCCTCCAGGACCAGCACCCCGTCCGTCCAGGCCGCCAACAGCCAGTTGCGGCGGGGGAAGTGCCACTTCAGGGGCTCCGCCTCCGGCGGGAAGGGGGTGAGGACGCCGCCCCCCGCGGCCACCATGCGGTCCATGAGGGGGGCGTGCTCGGGCGGGTAGGGGTGGTCCAGCCCCGAGCCCAGGACACCCCAGGTGGCGCCGGCCTCCAGAGCCCCGGCGTGCGCCGCGCCATCGATGCCCCGGGCCAGGCCCGAGAGAACGGCCACGCCCGCTTCCGTCAGCGCCTTCGCCCACGCCCTGGCCCGGGCCCGGCCCCGGGCGCTGGCCTGGCGGCTGCCGACCGTGGCGATCCGCCAGCCAGCCGGCGGCAGCGTCCCCCGCACCCACAGGGCCACGGGGTAGGGCAGGGGGGCCAGCAGGGCCTCCACGCCCGGATCCCCGGGCAGCAGCAGGCGGGCGCCCCGGGCGCGCGCCTCGGCCTGGCGCCGGGGCAGGTCGGCCACCAGGGCCGTCATGGCCTCGGCGGCCTCCGGGCGCAGGGTTGGGACGCGGCCCTCCTGCAGCTCGGCCCACAGCGCCGCCTTCTGGCGTTCAGGCCAGTCCAGCAGGGTGAAGGCGAGGGCCCAGGGGCGGAGATCCATGCGGGTTTCGGGGCGAGTCCCCCATCCTGGAAGGGGGCGTGCGATCCTGCAAGACCGGGCCCCGCGGTCCTCTCCGGGCGGCCCAGCTGCCCTTTCCCCTTGCGTTCCGGGCCTGGACCGCTAGACTGGTTGTCTTGGCTGTTCCGCCCTTTGGCCCGTGAGGTTCCCATGTCCCGTCAATGCGAAGTCTGCGGCAAGAAGCCCCAGTTCGGGAACAACGTCTCCCACTCCAACAACGTCACCAAGCGCCGCTGG
>Ga0079306_1002275_pt1 | contig 10969 bp, 11 predicted proteins | sample Methanotroph_Enr_FD_79181 | JGI IMG/M metagenome (GOLD analysis project Ga0079306, IMG submission 79181) | Enriched soil microbial communities from Old Woman Creek wetland in Ohio, USA - Methanotroph_Enrichment_5 | ecosystem: Environmental > Terrestrial > Soil > Wetlands | place: USA: Ohio...
CCGACAGCTTATATGGATAAGGCAAATTTAAAAATTAGACGTTTTTTCGCTCAGATGGGAGTAATGTCTCGGCTGTAGTAGTTGTTTTTTTACTACAGCATTTTTTTTGGGGTGTTAACACCACTAATGACGCTCCAACTCATTTCATGTGGTAGGGTGCCTTATATCTATAACTTTTAGGCTAAAAAAAATGATTGAACCGAGGGATAATTTAACGTTAGGCGAGCTTTCTTTGACCTACAGAGTTTTGTTCACCGGCTTTTTATTGGTGATCGGTTTGGGCTTGTGCATGGCAGGTGCCCAGATCATGCTCACTCATGGCATGGCCGATGGTAAACCTGGTTTGTCCATAAACGACATTGTCTATAGTTATTACGGCAATCGCTCTGGCTCCAAGCTGGAGGCGGCCCTCACCGGCAAAATGAAATCCAACGCACCTGATGAGGTTAGATTCGCCATGATTCAGTGGGTCCGCGACGATGCGCCAGTTGCAGAATGGAACAAGGTAGGCCCTTTATTTGAAAAACACTGTGCTTCTTGTCACAATGCAGAATCAGGTTTACCGGAAGTGACTAAACTTGAAGTGGCAAAAAGCCTAGCCGAAATCGATCATGGCGCCAGCTTTACCTCATTGACGCGCGTCTCCCATATTCATTTGTTCGGCATCAGCTTTATTTTTATGTTTGTCGGCTGGATTTTCGGCATGGCCGAGTTTAATCAGCGCTGGAAACTGATCTTAATATCGACTCCTTTTGCTTTTCTGGTTTTGGATGTCGCCTCATGGTGGCTGACCAAATTCTGGCCGGAGTGCGCCTGGATTACCATGATTGGCGGTCTTGGATATAGCTTGGCATCGACGGTTATGTTCGTAACATCACTTGCTCAAATGTGGCTGCCCCGCTGGACGAAAAAATAAACACCTGCAAAAAACGACAAAACTTAACCACTTTACTACGGAAATTTTATACCTATGGACTTACCACCACTTACCAAGCGTGAACAGATTCGGGAATCGGCTTTTAGTACGGTTTGGTCTGAGCAGCTTAACGATGCTTTTAAGAATATTGCCCCCCTATTATGACCGCGGTAATCAAGTTGCCAGCTTGGGTTGTTGGAATTGGTTTCTGCGTACCTTTATGTCGATGATCGAATTGCAGCCGAAACAACGCGTACTTGATGTTTGTGCGGGTACTAATGCGATAGGCATAGCCTTGCTCAAGCGCGAACCGACCCTGGAAGTCCATGCAATTGACCGCAGTACCGATATGCAGGAAGTGGGTCGGCAGCGGGCCGAGGCTTTGGGTTTCCACATTGACAGCGTAATTGCCGACGTCCACACACTGTCTTTTCCCGACAATCACTTTGATGTGGTGACCTTGCAGTTTGCATCACGCCACTTGAGAATCGCGCACATGTTTAGCGAAATTAACCGCGTTCTTAAACCGGGCGGACATTTTTACCACTGCGATATGTTACGGCCTAGCAATCGAGTGGTTGAAAAGGTTTACTATGCTTATTTGCGCCTGTGTCTTAGCGGTACGGGACTGTTGTTTCGTAGCAGTCCTGCCGCTTTAAATCTCATTCAATATTTTATTGAGGCGCTGGAAATATTTTATTCGACGGAAGAACTGTCTATCCTGCTTGAACAACAGGGCTATTGTGATGTTTCGGCAAAAGCCATATTTTCAGGTATGCTTGGCTGTCACCGAGCTCGTAAACCCATACCTGAAAACTGATATTTATTAAGCTTGCTCCCAATTGCGGCTGTTGGATTTTTCGATTATTTAATCAGCCCCGATCCAGGGTCGTTTATCGCTAATCCATGGAAAACCAAATGTCGCCGTAAAAGGCGGATACCTGTCCGTTACTGTTGTCGGTATCGGTCATCAGCGCCACCGCATCAATAGTGCGCAAGTCTTTGCCGAACAGCTTTTTCAGATCGGAACGGACATTGCGTTTTTCGCTGTACCAAGTATTCAGCGCCGCTTCCGGGCCTCGCAAAGACAACATCATCACATAATCACCGGCAAAGGCGTTGGGCCAGACGGTATCCTTTGCAGTATTGCTTGACCAAACATAATCAATCGCCTTGGTTTGCCAAAACCTCAGACCGCCCTTGACCACCACATAAATGCGCGCGGCATAATCGTCGCCGGCCTTGCTTTGTTCATTCAGCCCGCTCAAGCGGTTGGCAATGCGCCACGACCAATGCAAAAACGGCGTTTGTTCGAGATCGATACGCTGCGCCTTGACCAGTCCGGAACCGGCGGCATTGCTGTCGGCTTTCAATACCACGACGCCGTCCAGAGTTTGCAACTGATAACGGGTTTCGCCTTTAAATCTTTTGGGCTTCCAGCCGTCGAGTCGACTGCGACTAAATTCGCCAATCGCCAGCTTAGGCTCGGCAGGCAGGTTCTGCACTGCTAAAACCATCAATAATGCGACAAACAATATTTTCATGCGGACTCCCCGCTAGCCGCTTGCTATAGTCATGTCGGCAATAGCGGCAATATTAATGGCCTTATCCGATTAGTTGTGGAGGGGCAGACCTCTCATCACCCGCAACAACCCGAATGTTTGCCCTGTATTTGAATAGGGGGACAGGCGACGCTGCCATAAGAACAAAATACGCAGCAATCGCCTAATTTTGGTTTTAACAGACTATGACAGCCCTCGCATTCATAGAACCATTGACAGGCGTCCGTGGGCATTTTCTCGGTTTTGCTGTAACCACAGTCCGGGCAAATCAGCGTGGATTCCAAAATGATATTGTCCATTGGGTATTTTTTTTGCTCAGTGTAGGAATAACCCGCATCGCCCCGGTTTATGCCTTATTGAACAGGCCTTGGGGCAACGAACATTTTAAATTAAACGACGGCGTAATAAAGAGCAGCCGCGCATAATGCCGCACAAGGTAGCGTCAGCAGCCAGGATAATGCAATTGATGCAATCACCTCTGTATTGGCCTTGCCGCCGACCAGACCGATACCGAACAACGCACCGACAGAAACATGCGTAGTGGACACCGGCATGCCGAATTTACTGGCAAAAATCACCAGCAGTGCTGTAGTCAGATTAGCCGAAAGACCTTGGCTCTGCGTGATTGGGGTGATCTTATGGCTCATGGTTTCCGCAACCCGCCGCGCGTTGAATAATCCGCCCAACAGCATCGCCAAAGCAATCACGACAATAACCCATTGCAGATTAAAACCGGGCGCTAACAACAATAAAGCCGCCATTTTCGGTGTATCGTTGAGACCGCGGGCAAAACACACCGCCCCGGCACTGCAAAAATGCAGGCTATTAAGCAACCGCCGAGCATCAAGCCCCAATATGACGCCAACACCACGATCAGCGCAAACCGTTTGCGGAGCTATACTAAGTGCGGCTGAGGGATCAGCTGATAAACCCACTGTCATTACAGCATTGGAGGAGCTTTCAAGCAGCAGGTTGCCAGGTTGCTCCACGCATAAGCATAAGGGTTGGTTAAACACAGACAGTTTATGCTGGAGCCGATACAGCAGCGTCGCCAGCAACAGCGCGGCGAATGGACTTAATAACAGCGGCAATACAAAATTGTTTAATAAAGGCGCCGGATTCATGTCGCCCAGCGTTGCCAACAGCGTACTGCCCACCATTGCACCTAGCAAGGCATGCGTAGTTGAAACCGGAAAACCGAAGCGGGTCGCCAAAATCACAGTGATTCCAGCGCCGCCGGCTACCGCAATCATGAACGGCAGGGATTGAATCAGCGCATCAGGTGCCAGGCCTTTGCCGGAGAATTTGACCATCAGAGTTTGCGCCAAAAACAACGCACAAATCGAACCGGCCAGAGTCGTCAGCGTTGCCCAGCTCAAAGCCAGTCGATAATTCGTTGTGCCGCTGCCGAATAAAGTCGCCACACCTTTAAAGTTGTCATTGGCGCCGTTGCCATAGGCCAGGAAACAGACGGTAACGAATAAGGCATTGGAAGCCATTTTAGTTCCCCTTTGCAGCTCTACGGTATGATCGAAACTCGCTAAGAGAAAACTAAGCCCCTGGATTCAAACTCTGATGCCGCTTTAATAAGACGGCGGCAGGATCGGCTCGATGCCCTCAAACTCCGCCTCAGGATGATGCCTTACTACCATTTTTCTGGTGTCCTCTATCTTTTCTCGTGGAACATCAACCAACACCAGCAGTTCACCCTGTTCGATGGCTTCTTCAAACTTTTTTAGTCTTGAATTACCCGAATTCATTCCCGCTAAACCGCCCATCAGAGAGCCGATGGTTGCACCTGCGATAATTATCCCCAAAAGCGGCCCGCCCGCAATCGCAAACCCCGCAAAGCGCAATCCAACTAATCCGGCCAATAACCCGGTGCTGCCGCCTAGTGCGACTCCCCGCTCAACGGCGGGAAGAAAATCCGTTTTTATGGTCACCCCCGCCTCGGGCAGGCCTTCAAGCGGCGTGTCCCTTTTCGCCAGGATATGAATATGGCGATCTTCTATGCCAGAAGTTTGCAGTTCTTTAACGATTTTATGGGTGATTTGAATATTGGGAACTAAAAAATAAATTCTTCTCATGGCGTTCTCCTCTTTTGATGACATTCACATTGACGACGAAGTCCAATGAGAAGTTATATCGGGTTATTATGGATTAACGGACAAGCAACTATAACAAGCATGATAAATTTATTTCATTGAACATCAATAGGTTGAACTACGTATTTGTCTAAGCCCATTGATAGCTTATCCTCCTAACTCCACTAAATTGGCTGCTAGACTGGAGGACATTCTTGAAATCGACAGCTGGTTTGCTTATCAGTCGATGGCTTTTGGCTTTTGTATGGCTATCGGCTTGCGGCTTAAGTTCGATGACATTCGCCGCTTCGCCGACCAGAACCGACGAATCTGCCGATATTGAGGTGTTCGTGCAACAAAGTTGCCCGCACTGTGCAGACGCGAAGGCGTTTTTGCAAGTTCTCAAACATGAACAACCTACGCTTAGCATCATTATTCATGATGTCGGTCAGAAGCCAGACGCACTGGAGCGACTACAACTGCTTGCCCAAAACCATGGCATGAAGGCTGTCAGGGTACCTGCTTTCCAAGTGGGCGGACAATTAATCTTAGGTTATTCAAAAGAAGCCAATACGGCTCAGCTTATCCGTAACGCCTTGACCCAAGTCCGCACACCTAAAATCCAGAACAGTTCGGGCGGTTGCGAAATAAAGGGCGCCCTGCCCTGTGAGGCGGCGCAAGACATCGATTTTTTCGGTCGCAAACTGTCGCTGGACGAACTGGGTTTGCCGCTGTTCACGCTGGCAATCGGCCTTCTGGACGGTTTCAATCCCTGTTCTATGTGGGTATTAATGCTGATGATCTCGCTGCTCGCCTCCATGAATGATCGAATACGGATGTTCGCCATCGCGGGTACCTTTGTCGCCGTGGAAGGCCTGGTCTATTTCATTTTTATGGCGGCCTGGCTCAACCTGTTCCTACTCATCGGTCTATCCCGTTTCTCTGAAATTGTCATTGCCGCCATTGCCTTTCTGGCCGGACTGATTAATCTCAAGGATTTCTGGCTTTTTGGCCAAGGCGTATCATTATCGATTCCGGATACTGCCAAACCGGATATATACGCCCGGATCCGGCAGATTCTCCAGGCGCAAAATCTTACAGGCGCATTGATCGGTGCGGTAGTGCTGGCCGTTCTGGTGCAAATTGTCGAATTCATGTGCACCTCCGGTTTTCCGGCGCTGTACACCCGGATTCTGACGCTGAGACAACTGAGCTCCATGAGCTATTACGGCTATTTGTTGCTGTACAATCTGGCCTACATGTTCGATGACATGATTATTTTAGCCATCGGCATCATTACGCTGAGCCGGCAACGGCTTCAGGAAAAGGAAGGGCGCCAGCTCAAATTAATCAGCGGACTGGTGATGATAGGGATTAGCATGTATTTAATATTAAAAACCATCTGACATATTGAACGAGGCCGGCCATTGAACAGCAAATCGACAATTCCCTACTGGGAACATTTTGAACATGAAGCGGACATCGGCATACGCGGCATTGCGCCCACCCTTGGGCAAGCGTTCGAACAAGCCGCAGTTGCGATGACCGCCGTAGTTACCGATCTTGACTTGGTTTCGGCATCGAAAGTCATCTCCATCCATTGCGAAGCGCCCGATACTGAACTGTTATTCGTCAGCTGGATCAATGAATTGGTTTATGAAATGGCGGTAAACAGATTATTGTTCAACCGCTATGAGGTCATTATTGCTAACGGCAAGTTATCGGCGACCGCCTTTGGTGAAGCCGTTGACAGGCAAAAACACCAGCCCGCCGTGGAAATCAAAGGCGCTACGTTTACCGAGCTGCGTGTCTATCAGCAAGCCGATGACGCGTGGGTTGCCCAATGTGTGGTCGATGTTTAGAGGAGCTATTCAATGGATACCCGTCAATTTATACAACGAGACGAAACCTGCTGGGAAATCAAGCCTTACGGGGCCATGCGCGTCCCGGCGATTATTTATGCCGACGCGCAATTGCTTGAGGATATGGATCAGAAAGTTTACGAACAGCTCACCAATGTCGCGACCTTGCCGGGCATTGTCGAAGCGGCTTACGCGATGCCCGACGCACACTGGGGTTACGGCTTCCCTATCGGCGGCGTCGCCGCTTTCGATCCAGACCTGGGCGGCGTGGTCTCGGCAGGCGGCGTCGGTTTCGATATTTCCTGCGGCGTACGCACCTTGCATACCGGCCTTAATATCGCCGATCTGCAAGCGCACAAACGGGCACTGGCCGATGCGTTATACCGCACGGTTCCAGCCGGTCTCGGCAGCCGGGGCAAGATACATTTGAATCACGATGGTATGCACGGCATGCTGACCGGCGGCGCAAAATGGGCGCTCGAGCAGGGCTATGGCGAAGCTCAGGACTTGGAACGCATCGAAGAGCACGGCTGCATGGCCGGTGCCGATCCCCATTACGTCTCGCCCAGAGCCAGGGAACGGCAAAAAGACGAAATGGGCACGCTGGGTTCCGGCAATCATTATCTGGAAGTGCAGCGGGTCGCAGAGATTTTCGACCCGGCTGTCGCCAAGATCTTCGGCTTGCATATCGATGATGTGGTTATCACTATTCATTGCGGCTCCCGAGGTCTGGGTCATCAGATCGGCACCGAGTTTTTGAAAGACATGGCGATGGCAGCGGCCCAGTATCAGATCGTGTTGCCGGATCGGGAGCTTGCTTGCGCGCCGCTAAACTCACCTTTAGGGAAAAAATATCTGGGCGCGATGCGGGCGGGCATCAACTGCGCATTGGCCAACCGACAGATTATCACCCATCTGACCCGGCAGGCTGTCGCGACGGTATTCCCAGGCATCCATCTCGGCCTGTTGTACGATGTCTCGCACAACACCTGCAAGCTGGAGCAGCACACGATTGGCGGCCAAAAAAAATCGGTATACGTCCATCGCAAAGGCGCAACCCGTGCTTTCGGCCCAGGCCATCCCGATTTGCCGGACGTATTCAAAAAGACCGGCCAACCGGTGCTGATCGGCGGCTCCATGGGCACCAGTTCTTATGTGCTGTGCGGCACCCAAGAGAGTGAACAGCGCGCATTCAGCTCGGCCTGTCATGGCGCGGGGCGGGCGATGAGCCGCACACAGGCCAGCAAGCAATGGCAAGGCAGAACGCTGATCGAAGAACTGGCCGAGCGAGGCATCATTATCCGCAGCCCATCGATGCGAGGTGTCGCTGAAGAAGCGCCCTCAGCGTATAAAGATGTCAGTGCTGTAGTGGATATTGCCGACCGGGCCGGATTAGCCCGAAAAGTTGCCAAACTGGAGCCGGTGATTTGTATAAAAGGCTAAAGACAAAGGGCGAAAGGCTAAAAGCGGCCTTATTTTGCGCGTCAGCATCTAAGCAACCCGTCATCCCGGCAGGGAATGCCGGGATCCACGACTTGGCATGGATGCAGGAGGTAGAGCAACGCAGGAGCAGTTGCCGAGTAGCCATGGATGGCAAGCTCCGATCCACCCATGCAGCCTAGACACCGGCAACCCCTGCCTGAGTACGGGCGATACGCATTGTATGTATGCTTATGATTTCCATCGGCACCAGCGGCTGGAGCTACCAACACTGGCAAGACCGTTTTTACACCGGCGTCGCCCAAAAAAACTGGCTTAAATTCTACGCAGAACGTTTTTCTGCGGTCGAAGTTAACGGCACTTTTTACCGGCTGCAAAGTCCCTCTACGTTTAAAAAATGGTACGACGAAACCCCGCCAACCTTCAGGTTCGCAATAAAGGCCAATCGCTACCTAACGCATAACAAGAAACTGCTCGATCCGGAAGCATCAATACTGATCGAGAAAAGCCACGCCGAAGCCCTAGGGGAAAAACTGGCCGTGGTGCTGTGGCAGCTGCCAGGCCTGTTGAAAAAAAATTCGGCCCGGCTGCAAGGGTTTATCGACGCCTTGCAGCAATGGCCTGAACCGCGACACTGCATAGAATTCAGGCACCCATCCTGGTTCGATGATGAAACAGCGGATGGGCTGGCTCAAACCAATATCACCGTTTGCCTGTCGGACGCCGAAACCTGGCCGATGTGGGATCGCGTCACCTCAAACCTGGTTTATATCCGCCTGCATGGACACGCACGAACTTATGCTTCGTCCTACAGCGACCCCGAATTGGCCTATTGGGCCGGGCGCATCGCTCAATGGAATACGCAAGGTAAGGACGTACATGTTTATTTCGACAATGACGCCGAATGCGCCGCGCCTTTTAATGCCTTGGCCTTGCAGGCGATGCTGGGAATTTCAAGGGGGTAATCCAGTGCCGTAGGCTGGGCAGAGCAACGCGAACCCCAGATTTGATGCGAACAACGCTGGGTTTCACTGCATTCAACCCAGCCTACGGCACTTTTGCGCAGTCCCGCTTGAGCGTAGGGTTAGGCATTTTTAGATCGAGCCTGCCCCTTATTTAATTACGGTTTGAAGCCCCCGCTTGTGGGAACGCCACCGAGGCCTTCTCCGGTTTTGTGAACTGTATAGTTTTCGTCTCTCTCTTTCTGTTTGTCATCAGAGCTTGGTGGCGGCGGAGCTTTCCCCTCGACCTTGGGCGGTTTGGGGTCATCCTTCTTGAGGTCTTTTGGATCAACAACACCTTGTTTGTCCCTTAAGTCGACCGGATCAGCAGCTACTGTGCCGGTTGAGACGCATACAATTCCCAGCGCCAGCAGTAATAAAACAATCTTCATGGCATATCCTCCTTAAACAATTAGCGACATTATGGTGGCGATGCCACAACGCCTTACGTTTTAATTGAGGGGCCTTGCGCGGCTTTTCGCGCAAGGCCCCTCGAATGATGGGTTAGGGCGCAGTTATAGGATGGGCTGACGCAGGAAGCCCATCATTCGCGATTGTTGATGGGCTTCGTACCTCAGCCCATCCTATGCACTCTTAAACAATTAGCGACATTATGGTGGCGATGTCGCAACGCCTTACGTTTTAATTGAGGGGCCTTGCGCGGCTTTTCGCGCAAGGTCTCCTCGAATGATGGGTTAGGGCGCAGTTATAGGATGGGCTGACGCAGGAAGCCCATCATTCGCGATAACGTGGATCTAAGGGGCTGCGCGCTTTTGCGCAGTCCCGCTTGAGCGTAGGGTTAGAACAATCATTAGCCACGGAGCATTATTCCATCGATTGTATTTTTAAGATTTGTTTCAAGTGTCTGCGCACCCCTCGGCGTGTAGTCGTAGACGATGCAACGAAGGTGACGAAGGTCAAAGGGGACGTCGTCCATGGTTTGGGTAACTAGGATTACTTCCTTTCCTACAGTGTGCGCGACACCTACTTCATAGAACACATTTGGATTTCTGCCAGTGAGTTCGGCAACTACGATTCTCGCCTCGTTAATACTTTTCCAGATGTCTTCAATGATCGGTTTGTTGTCGTAAATGTCATCCGCACGGATGCATGTGAATGAGCCACCTTGCTCAACGATTGGTTTAATGTGGTCTCGGAAAATCGTGTTGAACGGCTCAGAAAATGGGGTTAAAACAAAAACGAGACGCTCGTTGATGAGGAAATCTCTTCCATGAAAGATTGGGTTAATTCTCACAATTCTCTGTAGCCTCTCGAGGTTCAAAATCTCATCGTGGATATATTGCTCGGCCAAGGACTTGGCTTCTTGGTCTTGTTCTGTCTCAGTGAGATCGAGTAATTCTCGCCTAAACGAAAAGCCAAAAGGCTGCTCAAATGCTAAGTCTCGTTGGACGAGAGAAAATGCGACTTGCAAGTTCATTTCTTTACCAGACCAGTCGATGAACTGTTGACGAGGCATGCCGCCAGTGTTCTGATTTGAAGCCACGATGAAAACCTCAAGATCAGAGACAATCGCGCAGAAGTTGACAGGCTGAAGCAGCTTCACCTGAGAAGGAAAGAGATTTTTTTCTTTGGCGAGTTGCGCCACGAATGTATCGATACGGCGAAGATATTGAGATACCTTTCCTTTAACTTGGCTGTCCAAATCTCCCCCAACCATAGCAGCACCAGTGTCAAACGGCATAACCGATCCTTTTCTTGTTTGTTCTAACGTAAAGTAGACACCTTTTAAGGTGTATATTAAATTTAAATTACCAGAGTACAGCAGTGTATAACGCCACCCCGAAAACCCGTTAGACCGGATGCTATAACAATAGCAATATTGATAGCAACCTTTATTATGCAAAATAAAAATACACCGCAATAGAATGACGGGATCGGATTCTAAGTTCTGCATAACCAATCTTGTATTCTTAAGAACTCACGTTTGCAAGGGATCTGCCATCGGGCGATTCGGTAAGTCCGAGGGTGTAAAAAATTTTGTGTAAACGGTCATTAGGCAGGAAACTGCCGTTACCTTAGTAAGGAGTCAAAATGACCTCACCAAAATCCATCCCTACCGACCTAATTGATAGCTTACTATCAG
>Ga0079306_1002276_pt1 | contig 10963 bp, 11 predicted proteins | sample Methanotroph_Enr_FD_79181 | JGI IMG/M metagenome (GOLD analysis project Ga0079306, IMG submission 79181) | Enriched soil microbial communities from Old Woman Creek wetland in Ohio, USA - Methanotroph_Enrichment_5 | ecosystem: Environmental > Terrestrial > Soil > Wetlands | place: USA: Ohio...
CCTGGTCGCTGGAACTTGTCAGCTGGCTGAGATCGCGGCTGTGCCACGAGGCCAGGGATTTAAGGTGCAGAGGGATGTCTTTTGCCCGGGCCTCGCCCGTCAGCTGCCGCAGAATGGTGCAGATCCGGCGGGCATTTTCGTCCTTCGGATTGCTCCAGATCGGCTGGAGGCCATCCACCAGAGACACGCCCTGCAGGGCAGCGAGCTTCTGGTATTGGGCAAAGAGCCGGCTGGCGCTTTCGGTATTGGGATTGAAGAGACACTGGTCCTCCATGTCCGCCTGGTAGGCGAGGAGGTGGCTGGCGAGGATGAAATCGGCGCCGTGGTCGGCGGCCTGGACGACCAGGTCCGGCAGCAGCGCAATATTGTCTTTCATCAGCACGGTTTCGATGCCGAGCTGGAAATCCGTCGGGCGGATCGCCTGTCGCACCCTGCCCAGCACTGCCAGGGCCTGGAACACAGCGGAAGGCTGATACGCGCCATGGCCGTTGCGGCCGGCCGACTCTCCTGTCGGCCCGTCCAAAGACAGACAGAGGCGGTTGAGGCCTGCCTTCAGCAGCTGCCGCGCCATGTTCTCGTCGAGCAGCAGGCCATTGGTCTGCAGGCCGATCCAGGAACCTTGCGGCATAAGGCTGCGGGCGAGGGCGATCATCGCCGGCAGGTCGGCGTTGAGGAGCGGCTCGCCGATGCCGTTCAACACCAGGGCTTCGGCATGGCGCAGCGCCTCCGCCAATCCCTTGAACGTGGCAAAGGTCATGCTGTCCTCCCGGATCCCGCTGCCCGACGTCCACTTGACACACATTGGGCAGCGCAGGTTGCAGTAGGTGGTAATCTCGGCGTAAATCTTCTTCGGCCAGTTTCGTTGCATGATAAAGAGATCTAGGATTGAGAACGATTCTTGTAGGCGAAACGCCATTGTATAGCATGATTCTGCAAACAAGGAAAGGCCAGAAAAGACCCGAGAAAAAATTGCTACTTAATACTGACAGGCGTGGCGTAGACATCCGGCCTCTTCCGCTCCTTGACAACCCCGAACTTGAGTGAGATAATCAACCATGGCTTTTTCTCGAACCATGCCATGTCCTTTCTTTATTCCTGCAGTAGATCAGTATATTTATCAATAACCTAACGAAAGGAGGTGAATAACTCTATTTAACAGGAAGGCTCGAAATAATCATATGTTGAGGCAATTTTAATGCTAAATCAAACGTATAAGGAGACTTTCATGTTTACATCATGTATTCGTATTTTGGCAATTTCAGGATTGATCGTAGCCGGCAGCACCTTGCTGGCCAATGCCGCAGGTGAGGAACAAGCCCAAATCGATGCAATTAAAGGAGCCTTGCCGAAATTTGCCATCCCTATGCGTGAAGTAGGAGACCGATTCCAGAACATGCAGTTCGCCGCGGAGGGCGGCAACTGGGGACTGGCTGCATACATGGCAAAATACATGAACGGGGCCATGAATCCGGCCAAGGTCACCAAACCGAAAGAGTATGAGGCTTGGAAGTCCTTCTACGAGGGTGATTTCGCTCCCGTAACAAAAGCTATAAATGCTCAGGATCTGGCTGCCTTCAAGAAAGAATTCACCCAAGTGATCAACTCCTGCAACGAATGTCACACGGATATGGGCTATGGCTTTATCAAGGTAGTTCCACTTTCCGCCCCGGCTGACCAGGGGATCGATTACAAGCTGGCTTCCAAAGCCGCCGATGTCCCGAAATAGTGAGGGAAAAGAGAAATTATCCATTGACGAAGCCCGGCCGCCCGAGTAGACGGGCGGTGTGGGCGGATCGCTCTTCTCCGCTTTTTAAAATGTTCCTTTGGTGTTCTTGTCCTACCGCCCGGAGGAAAAGGCCTCCATCCTCCAGTTTCCCCAGCTCCGGTGCCGAAAAATGACCGCCCCGCTCCGAATAATCGGCATTGTCCTTGTCATAGTGCTGACTTTCCCCTTGAGCAGGGATTTGCTCTGGGCGGGAGAGGCGGAGAGTCCTTCCGAGCGGCCGGAAACCGTACTGCCGGTCTTTGCCACCGACGCGTCGCGGGGCCTTCCCTATCTGATCGAGAAGATGCGCGGGCGACGGGTTTTCCTCCTCGGCGATGCCAGCCACGGCACTGAGGAATACTATGCCTTCCGCAAGAGGGTGACGCGTCATCTCATCGAGGATCTGGGCGTGCGGGTCTGGGTGCTGGAGGCCGAATGGGACAGCGCGCGAATAGTCGATGCCTACATCCGCGGTCTCCTGCCGCCGGAAATGGCTGCGCGGCAGATGCTGGCAGCGGCTTTTACCCATTGGCCGCAATGGGTATGGGCCAATGAGGAGATGGTGGAGTTTGTCGAATACCTGAAGGACCTTAATCGCCGGATGCCTGCCGAGCGGATGGTCCGCTGTTATGGTATGGATATGCAGTTCTCGATCAAGGCCTCGCTTGAATTCCTGGCCGAACGATGGCCCAAGGAGAGCCCCCTCCACCGGATATGCCGAAAGCTTCACGACTGGTGGCTACCCTATGTGGACGAGCCGATCCTGTTCAGCCAGGCATACGCCCATGGCTTGGAGACCGGGAGCCTGCTCGCCACCGAGCTCCTTGCGGCGATAGATAAACCCACTCCTGAGGAGGTGCGGGTCCTCACCATGCTCATTGCCGCCGAGAAATACTACCGCACCATCCCGCAAAACAAATATGAGTCGTGGAATATCCGCTCGCGCTATTTTGCCTGGTACGTACTGAAGCTCCTCACTCCAGCCGCGGCCCGGGGCATCGTAGCCTGGGCCCACAACAGCCATGTCGGCGATATGTCCGGCACGGACGTCGAGGATACCGGCCTCATCAATTTAGGCCAATTGATGCGTGAGTCGTTGGGGCGCGAGCAGGTCTTCATCCTCGGCAGCGCAGGCTTCTCCGGAACGGTGCTGGCCGCAACGGACTGGTACCAGCCGCCCATGGTGATGACCATGCCGCCGGCCCGGGAAGACTCGGTCGAGGCCCTGCTGGAAAGCGGTGGCTGGGACAATTCGCTGCTCCTCTGGCAGGATCAGGCGGAGGCCCGGTTATGGTCGCAGCAGCCGATGTGGCATCGCGGGATCGGCGTGGTCTACACCCCGGAGGCGGAAATGCCGGGCTACTATCTCACCGCCAAGATCGCCGAACGCTATGATGCCCTGGTCTTCTGGCGAAGGACCACGGCGCTGCAGCAGATGGCGTTGCCGTGAATTGAGAATGAATCGGCCTCGGGTATCGAACCAGTTACATCAGGTAGAGACCGGTTCGCAAGAGATTCGTCCTGCCAATCTCAGCGCCTGAGGAAAGCAGTACGAGCACCGTGGATGGTGCTTGATGAAGCAACCGTCTGAACTCGCCAGCCTCCACGACTTTTCAGGTAGGTCCTGTGGAATAATATAAGAACCGCCATAACGACCAATCTTACTTTACGATAAACGTCGTTTTAACAGGAAGACACCAAAAAAGATTATGGCTGCAGCCAAACAATCAACCAATTCAATAGGTTCGCCCACGATGAAGCTACCAATCAGGAGAGCAACAATTGGTGGAATATAGTTCACAGATGATGCGACTACAGCACCAAGATGATCGACAATGTAGTAATAAATAAGATAAGCCCCACCAGTGCCAAGTAATCCCAACCCTACTACCAAGCCAAGAGATGCATGTGTATTTGTCCATATTTTTCCTATTCCGTTGTAATCAGTAACTACAGATAAGAGAAGGAGAGCAAGGCCAAGTTGATACGTTGTTAATGCAGATGGTGAGATTTTCAGTGGACTTATATATTTTCTCGCGTAAACATAAGAAGCACCGCCGCTTACTGAACCTGCTACTATATAAAAAAGTCCTTCCAGGTTGGTTGAAAGCAACTCTTGCCCTGATGGCCTAGCAATGAGAAAAACCCCGAACAATCCTACCAAGACTCCGATCACTCTTTGTGTACTAACTTTTTCTTCCTTAAGAAATATTACAGCCAATATGAAAGTAAATAGGGGTATTGATCCAGATATTGCTCCAGCCACACCAGAAAGTAAAAGCGACGTCCCTTTAACAAAGAAGTAATAATAGAACGTGGTTGCTGTCAATGCCATCACAAAAAAATGGCCAATATATTTGAGTTGCGACCAAGCCAAGGATCCTGATAACCATGAGTAAATCAATACTGGTAAAAAGCCGAAAAGTACTCGGAAAAATACAATCTGTGTAGTCGATAATAGGTTTGATGCCAATTTCATATATATGAAATTACTTCCCCAAAAGATTCCAAGCAACATGAATGCAAGCACGGGGATAAAGGCCAACGGTTTTCCAACCTGAAACATGTTGTTCCTCCTGAATAGTGCTAAAGAGATTGAAAAGATATTTGTATTGAAAATGTGATCTTAAAATCACCAATATCTTTCACTTGATTTCTATTCCCCGCACATGTACTTTATAGCATTCATATGATTGCAATGCTAATCAATGTTCGTCATATTGTCAATAGGAGTGTTATATGGAACAATCTGTGAAGGAAGTTTCTAAAAACCTGAAGGAAATCAGGGAGAAAAGAGGACTAAGTCTCGATCAACTTTCTGAGCTTACGGGAGTGAGCAAGAGTATGTTGCGGCAAATCGAAACGGGGAAGTCTAGTCCAACAATTGCTACAATCTGCAAGATATCTAATGGATTAAGGTTATCTTTCACAGCTCTTTTACGAAAACGGGAGTTTCAAGTAGAAGTAAAACAATTTCGTGGTGGGCCTCTTTTAACAGATGACTCAAAAACATGTCGACTCTTCCCTTTAGTACCTTTTGACCCCCATCAATCTTTTGAAACCTATTATTTTGAGCTTGACCCCGATACAGTATCTTCTGGCGAACCACATCAAGGTGATATTTATGAGTATGTGTTTGTAATAAAAGGAACATTGGAAGTATCAATAGAAGGAAAAACATTTAAAATCAATGAAAATGAGTTTTTGAAATTGCAGGCCAATCAACCTCATGTCTATAAATGCATCGGCAAGAAAATGGCAGCAGCTATAATGCAATTAAGTTATCTCGCCTGAGAGAAAATATTTATAAAAGTCAATAATAAGATAAGTTCAAAGATTATCGTAAGAGACCAACAATAGCAGGAAGATAAATTTGGAGAGACGACAGAGCAGCAGATCTTAGAAATGGCAATAGTATAGGGTGTTGTTTATTCAACAACATAGAAAACGAGCACGGGGCAGTTTTGATTAAAACGAAGGGCAAGATCTGTTCAAAAACTGCGCCATTGAGATATTTCCTTGCATAATGGCACCACATGTAGTAACGTTACTACATGTAAGTTTAAAAGGGGGTGCATTATGACTGTCACAACTATATCCAGCCGTGAATTCAATCAACATATCAGCGAGGCAAAAAAGGCCGCCAATAAAGGCCCGGTGTTTATCACCGACAGAGGCCGTCCGGCCCATGTCCTCTTGAGCATAAAAGAGTATCAACAGCTTTCCGGCAGCAGGCAGAAGATTGCCGATCTTCTGGCTATGCCCGGCATCGAAGACCTTGAGTTGGAAATCCCCCTGCTGCGTGAATTTCCACGTCCTGCTGAGCTTTCATAATGTTTATTCTCGACACGAATGTGGTCTCCGAGCTGAGAAAGGTCCGTCTCGGCAAGGCCGATGAAAATGTTGCTAAGTGGGCAGATAGTGTCGCAACGCCGGACCTCTATCTTTCAGTGGTAACGATTCAGGAATTAGAGATCGGGGTGCTTCTTGCCGAACGACGTGATGCCGAAAAAGGGGCCATTTTCAGGACCTGGCTGAACAACCATGTCCTACCGGCCTTTGAGGGCCGCATTCTGCCGGTCGACCTCGCAGTCGCTCTACAGAGCGCAAAATTACACGTTCCGGATCCTCATCCGGTCCGGGATGGATTAATCGCGGCCACGGCCCTGGTCCACGGTATGGCTGTTGTCACTCGCAATGTCGATGATTTCAAAAGGACAGGCGTCCCGATACTCAATCCTTGGGACACGGATTAGTCGTTTTAATTTTCACAAAACCCCTATAAGAAGACCAACATGGCTGCGAAAATCAGTACTAAGGTCTTTGGCCTATCGAGTCGAACGGGGGATCACTTTTCCGTGGTCCCGCAACTCTGTCCGCTGCTCTCATACATATCCTGCAGGATAATGGTTGCAGGTATCGTCTGATCGGCCCGCCGCACCTTCATTTCCACCGTGCTCCCGGGGGCTCCCCGGAGCATTTCGCGCAAGGGGAGGATCGGCTGGTTCGGCACGATCGCCTTTCCGGCCATCTCGACGATCATATCGCCGGCCACCAGTCCCGCCTTGACGGCGGGGCTGTCGTTTGCCAGAAACGAGACCATCGGCTGGTTGGTACCCGATCTGCCGATAAGCAGGCCGGACCGATCCGGCGGGAAAGCCCGGTTGAAGTAGTCGCCTTTTTCGAAAATCAGCTTCTGCTCCGGGTAGTGGAGAAAGAGGTGAAAATGCTTGAGGGTGGAGTTGCCGAGATTGCCGCCCACCTCGCCGAGCGCGGTGGCTCCTATGCCTTTTTCCTTCGGCATGCTGATCAGGGGTCGGTCGAGGCGGAACGGGCCGATGGCCAGGCAATCGAATTGGGTGTTGGTTTCGTGAGAGATGCCAGCCATGCCCTGGCTGACGATCTCGACTCCGTTTTTGGCAAGAAGGCCATACTTTTCCGCGAAGGGATAGTGGATGGAACTGTGGTAGGCACCGAGATCAACAGTCCATAGACTTTCGTATTTGCCGTCCAGGGTGACCGGCAGGCTGAAGGTCCGGTATTTGAGGGGGGCATCGATGGTTACGCCCGAGCCCTGATAGCGGAAGGTTTCCGGGGCATGGAAGGTCACCTTCTGCCTATCGTAGTCGACCTCCACCACAAAACGCGACAAAAAGTCATAGCCCAGAATGCCGAAGATCTGCGGCTCGTAGCTCCGTGCGGTGAGCCCCTTGGAGGCATAGAATTTCTGACTGCCGAACAGGATGGAGCCGACCTGATGTTCCGGAATCCTGACGAAATTCAATTCAAAGAGATCGCCGAAGCCGTAGCCCTTGATACTGCCCTGGATGTCGAGCGCAAGCTTCTTGGCATAGTCCGCATCGATGAGCGACATCGAGGCGCCGCTGTCGAGCACCCAGTAGCCGGTGCTGCCGGCGATCGTCACCGGCAGGTAGATGAGGTTTTCCATGAGTTGGAAGGGCAGTGTGGCCGAAGTGCCTCCTTCCAGGAATGTGTAATCTTTTTTGACTGCGGGAGGATTGAAAAGATTTGCCGTCACCGGCTCGTCGATGGTCTGGCTGGTCACCCAGGTCTCCTCCTCCTTTTCCCAGGGGAGGAAGCGGGAATGCTGGTAGAAGGGGAACATCAGCCCCTGCACCTCGCGGTAATCGCCGTACGTGCTGTGGATCTCCATGTCCGGCTGCTTGTGGATCGATTTCACCATAAACATGGTGTCGGTGTCGTAGAAAAAATGGCTGACATCGTTGTTGATGGTGTTGGTCAACACCAGCTCGTAGCAGGTCTTGCCGTCGATGGTCACGGTTCCGGCAAATTGCACATCGAAATAGGGGGAGTCCGGGTCGAGATGCTCGTAGCGGTCGAGGCGCAGGCCTATCTCGCGACGCTTCAGGGTCTCCTCGTCCCGCAGGATGAGCAGCTGCCCGTTGGTGTCGAAAAACCAGGTGAATTCGCCAGAATCGCCTTCGATCTGCGAGATGACCGAATAGTCTTCCTCGGTGTGGTATTGCAGCGGCCGGACATCCCAGTGCTTGAATGTTCCTTCCAGGCCGTCGTAGCGAACCCGGCCTTCGCTGTGGCTGGAGACGAGTTGTTGCAGGCGGTCGAGTCCGCCGACCGCCTCGTAGCTGTTGCGCAGGATCTGGTAGGGATCGGTCAGGTCGGCGGCATATCCCTGGCCCAGGAACGGCAGCAAGAGAACAAGGGCCAGAACGAGGCGAATGCCGACGGCCGCCGAAGCCGGTAACCTGCGCATAGACACTCCCTAGCGGACCATGACCTCGACGCGGCGGTTTCTCGGCTCCGCCACATCGTCGGCCGTCGGGATCAGGGGGTTGCCCTCGCCGTGATAGAGAATGGTCATCTCTTCCCCTTTGACGTTCTGGGCGCGGAGGATGTCGTAGACTACCTGAGCCCGTTCCATGGACAGGATGCGGTTGTATCCGTCTTCCCCCAGTCGGTCGGTATGGCCGATAATGGAGATATCGCGCGAATCTCTTTTTTGCACAGCCTCCAGGATGTACGGGATGAGCTTTTGCGACCCTTCGGTCAACTGTTCGGAGTTATGCTTGAAATAGAGAAGAAAACTCTGCGGCATTAAAGGGTGGACCCGCAGGGCGTCCTGAAAGAGCGCCTGCGTTTCGGCCTGACTGAGGGTTGTCGGCTCGGAAGGAACCGATTTCCGGTCGCCGATGAAGATGGCCTTGCCTTTTTCGTCGAGGACGGCCGAACCTTTTTCCGTCTCTATTTCCAGGGCACCGACCTGTCCGTCCGCCGAAGGGCTGAGAATAATGAAATTGTCTTTCGAGCCGCAGCCGGTCATCAGCAGGGGAAAAGACAAGAAAACGATGACGATCTTCCAGTTCATATGCTGCTCCATAAGCATTGCTCAAGAATCATTCGGAAAACTTGGCTTTAAAGTCGGTTTCTTTCAACATGCTGATTCGTCCGACCGGGGTATCCAGCTCGACCGCGTAGGGGGCGAGCTTGCCGAGCAGGCCGGATTGGTAGACGAAGGTGCCGTGCATCATGTGCAGGCGCAGCTCGTACTCGTTTTTGGCCGGGGCGAACTTGAATTTATCCATGGCCAGCCGGCCGATGGGGCCCATCGAGATCAGGGTGTTGTCCTCAAGCAGGATGCCGATGGCCCCGTCCGAGCCGGTGAGGATCGTGTCGCTCTGGTAGATCTTGTCATTGGGAAAGGCTGGCTTGGTCTGGCCTTCCCGTAAGATGCTGACCAGGCCTCTCGTGCCCTTCACTTTGCCGATGACTCGTTTTTCTTCGGCAAGGGCCGAGAGCGGCAAGAGGATGAGCAAAATCAGGGCAAGACAGCACGTAGCGGTCTTTTTCATAGAGTTCTCCCGTATCGGGTATGGATAGTCGCCTGGAGGGGCGAAATATTTTTCGCCCCTACGGTCCGCCGGTTTGTGCCCAGGACATTTTCGTCCTGCGGCTTACGGTGTCCTACGGTAACACGGTTTTTACAATTGATTCATGCTTTTTTCGGCATAGCTTTTCAGCTTTTTATGCGGCGCATCGCTTGCCACGGCACTGAGGGTCGACTTGTATCGTGCCGACCCCGAAGCCCCGAGGGCCTTGCACAGCCAGGACATGGCGTCGATATGATCACGGTCCGGACTCTCCTGTTTATACCCCCGCAAAAGGGCTTTTTCCACGGCATCGAGCACCACCGGATCGGAAGCGCCGTCTCGGATCAAGAGTCTCGCCGCATCCCTCTGCTCCCGGACGTCGCTTGAAACCAGCATGCGCAGGAGTTTCGCCTGTTCGGAATTGACGGCAGGACGCGGTTCCGATTTCGGTTCGGGCGGAGCAGAGGATTGACTTGCGGGCGGCGAATATTCTTTCCTGGCCACGGAGGCCGCCAGCTTTGCCGGGGCAACGGCCAGCTTGATGCTCACGGTCTTCTCCTCGTTCTCACCCAGACTGATTTTTTCGACTTCCGTCACATGGCCCGGCGCCGAGACCTCAATCGTATACGAGCCGGGGGCGAGAGACATCCCCCTGGCATAGGCGGGACCGATATTGAGGATGCGGATTTTGGCACCCGCCGGGGTAGCATCGACATAGAGACGGCCGTCGTTGACTTCCTTTGTTTCTTTTGTTTCCTTCACTTCCTTGAACGGCTTCGTTTCCATCATGCTTTTCACCAGATGGCCGTAATTGATCGAGCCGGGTTCGGACTCTTCTTCGACCTTGGCCGTACTGATCTTCTGCGAGATATCGACAATGCTCACGGTGCCGGTCTGGATGCGCTCGACGTCCAGGACCTCGCCGGTCTTCGGATGCTTGATGACCTGGCCTTCCTTGAAGACGATAAACCGCATGCCCTTCTTCACCCCGGTCCTGAGGCCCAGGTCGATGGTGACGGAATCCCCGCTCCGGTTGACCACATAGCCCTCCAGCGGGAAATTCTTCATGATCTTCCGGGACATCTCCACCACCATGTCCTGCAGGCCCGAAGCGGCGGAACTCTTGATGTTTTCCGCGGCGATGATCGAGGCGCTTTCCACATCGATGATGCGGGCGTTGATCTCGGTGACGTCACGCAGCTTCATGACCGAGCCGGTGATGATGACCTTCACCCCGAGAAGCTTGCCGATTTCGGTGGCGCTCGAAGCATCGACGACTCCGGACATGGCGAGCTGCTGCTCGCTCAGGACCTTTTCGAGCAGCCTTCGTTCGACGACGTCGAACCGTCCCTCCCGCACCATGGCGGTGATGAACCATTCGGCGACGATAGTGCCCATGTCCTTGTTGTCGAACTGTTCACCCTGCAGCTGGAAGTCGAGCACGGCGATCTTGGTCTTTTTGAATTCGGCCGACGCCGAGAAGGGAATCAGCAGTGCGATCATCAGCAGATACAACAACCTGGTACAACGTCTCATTTTTACACCCGTTCCAAATAGTATTCGTGCGTTCCGTTATTGCTGCAGATTGATGGCGACCCGGTTGCCTGCCACATCGGTCACCAGCAGTTTGGCGTTGTCCACAGGTTTGCTGTCGACCCGGTCGCAGAAGGTGTCGACGCTGCCCTTGAAGAGAACGGAGAGTTCCAGCTTGCCGTCGCCGAAACTGCGTTTGGTGACCGAGACCACTCCCTCCGTATCTTCAAGGATCTTGGTGGCACTTTTCTGCAGGCCGTAACTCTTGAGGCCGGAGATGACGATATCGTAGTTGGCG
>Ga0079306_1002279_pt1 | contig 10952 bp, 9 predicted proteins | sample Methanotroph_Enr_FD_79181 | JGI IMG/M metagenome (GOLD analysis project Ga0079306, IMG submission 79181) | Enriched soil microbial communities from Old Woman Creek wetland in Ohio, USA - Methanotroph_Enrichment_5 | ecosystem: Environmental > Terrestrial > Soil > Wetlands | place: USA: Ohio...
GTTGATATGGCTGCACAAAAGGGAAAGATAATTGTGATAGACTTCTGGGCAACCTGGTGTGCCCCTTGTAAAGCTGCACTGCCGGGAATGCAGATGGCTGTAAACAAATATAAAAATGACTCTAATGTGCGTTTCTACTTTCTCGCAACTCAGGAGAGCAAACCAGGATTTAAGGGTGAGCTCAGACAGTTCGTTAAAGAAAAAGGATATGATATAACAGTATTGTTTGACAACCCTGATGCTTCAGGCAAAGCTCAGGCAGCTTATAATAACTATTCGCATCAGTTTAAATTCTCAGGCATTCCCCACAAAATGATTATTGACGGAAACGGTTATCTGAGGTGGAGTTCAACAGGATATTATGGCAGTCCTACTAAACTTGCCGACGAAATAAGTTTTATTATTGAGTATTTAAAAAACGAGAAATAGCCTTATAAAATGTTTTGCTTAAGTATGAAAAAAATTATAAGAAAAATTCTTCCTCTTATCTTTATATTGGTAACAACGTTAGTACCCGCACAATCACAGGAATACATTTCTGATTCAGTTATTTTTTATTCAAAAACCGATTCTGTCAGATTTGGAGCTACTATAACCAAGCCTCTGAAAGGAAAAAATCACACAGCAATTGTTTTAATATCCGGGACTGGAATGCAGGACAGAGATGGGACAATGGGCAATATCAAACTATTTTCGATTCTTGCAGATCACTTGTCTAAAAATGGATATGTTGTTCTTAGAATGGATGATAGAGGAGTTGGTATAACAACAGGAAAATATTCTGATGCAACTACGTACGATTTTGCCAACGATGCCCTACAAGCAGTTGATTTTTTAAAAAAATATCCCGGTGTCAACCCTGATAAAATTGGTCTGTTGGGGCATAGTGAAGGAGGAGCTGCAATTAGTATTGCAGCTTCGATGAGTAATGATATAAAATTCTTGATCAGCCTTTCCGGATTGGCGATGAATGGGTTGGATGCGTTAATATCTCAAAATGAAGCAATGGTAAATAATTCTTCACAAATAGTAAGCAGAGATAAGATCAGATCAAATGAAATTAACGGACTGATGTTCAAAACAGCATATCAATATGCAGATTCCACTAATATGGAAGAAAAGTTAAATCAGACCTACAAATACTGGAGACAGAGAGATTCTGTGTTTTTTTTAACACAGGAAGATAAGTATGATCACTTCAGATTTCCTATTTGGAGATATGCTCAGGAAGCGGCAAAACCCTGGTATAGATTCTTTGTCCGATACAATGCAGAAATGTATTTGAGCCATGTGATGGTTCCAATACTTGCCATAAATGGAGATCAGGATAATATGGTTGTTCCTTTAAACCTGAAATTATGGAAAAAATATGCTGGTAGAGGGGTAAATAAAAATGTAACGACTTTTCTGTTGCCAGGTTTGAACCATTTATTACAACCAATACAAAAAGAAAATGGAAAAATATCTCAGGAGGTATTAACTATAATCACAGATTGGCTACAAGAAAATGATTAATAATTGAGAACAGCTTTTTTGCAAATCATATGAAACCGGATATCTATCCACTCGCTCACCTTTATGATTCCCATAAAGGTGACGGGTGGTTCCAGTCCGAAATCGCGTATACTGAGTCTTAAATATCCATCGGCATAATATATGTCGCCATCTCTGCACCATGAAACCGGAATACAGTACTGTCTTTTTACTCCGGCAATTGTGATGCTTCCGTATGAATTAACCGATACGTCAATATCAGAAAATTGTGTTTTTTCATTATCGGGTTGTAATTCCAGAGAATTTAACTGGACATACATTTTAGGATAAGTGTCAGATTTTATCAGCTTTAAAAAATCCCTTAAGGCCATTTTATTGGCGGATGTAAAGTGCTTTACATCTATTGTGAGATTGTTATGACTGATATTTATTCGATTTTGATCGCGGGTTGTTGTAATAGAAAAAAAATTTCCCGGAATATGTTCCCCTTTCAGAAGCAGATCAAACGATAGCAGATTAGATGTTCCGTGAATGGTAAGGAAACTGCTTTTTTGAATTGCGAATGATACTGCTGTCTGCGAAAACGATTTGACAAACACCAACATCAGGAGTAATATTCCGGAAAATAATTTCATTCAATTAATTAAAAACCTACTACAGCTTCAAGTACAAATCCATCGAACTTTGCACCGTTACGTATGTCAGACGACAGGAACCCGGTGTAGTTCTGCTTTACATACTCTAATTTAGCCATAATATTCTTAGTAACAAACCAGCCACCGCTAAATGCTAACCTTTCAAGATTAACATCAGCTCCGTTTATTGTGCTTGAAACTGTATTGTAACGGCCACCCAACCAGAAGTTCTCGGTTTTTCCAAATCTGTAAACAAGATCTGTGGCAAATTGATTTGCAGTACGAAGTGACTGTTCTGTGCGGTTACGTCCCTTCGAGGTTTCTATTGTAGTGAACCACTCAAGACCACCTGCTTTAACAAATGCATTACCCATTAATGAACCAACCTTGTCTGTAAAACCAGGATTGAAACGTCCTGAGAATGCTGCTCCGGTGGAGATTGCATTTTCAATCACTCCAAAATAGTGTGAACCACTGCGGTCGCCACCATAGAGTGTGTTACTGATAGAGCCGGCTGTATAATATCCCGATCCTGTTATACGTAAACGTATCTTATCGTTCAATTGTTTGTCATAACCAATCTTGCCTATAAATGCAGGATGATGCTTTCCGTCACTTGCACCAGCTACTGGTGTAGCTTCTGCTATGTCACCTTTGATCTCGCCGTTTGTAATAGCAGCAACAGCAAGAAAACCTTTATGTTGCACATCAATTTCAGCACCAATTTCTGTTGCAAAACCATCCATGATGTAGTTCTCAACAAAAGGGTTGTAGATAGAATTTCCGTTGTCTGACCTGCGGAAGTGAGCATCACCGTAGTTTACTTCCATATGACCAACCTTGATGGTTGTGTATTTCATAACTTTGTCAAGAAGTCCACTTTTTATAAATGGAATTTTGTCAAACTGAATGAATCCACCTTTAACCCAGGTCTCATTATGGTGACGAGATGAAAGGTAAAGAGTCATGTTAAGAGTGACTCCCTGACTCAATAATACATCAAAATAAAGATTTGCGTTTGCTGTATTAAAACCCGGGACAATAGCCACTAGCTTGTTCTGGTCCACAACCGGAGTACCTCCCATTTTAGGATCAGCAGTGTTACTTTGAGAGAGCGATTGATAAGATTGTGTGAAACTTCCGCCGATTTTAAGTTTTAACTTGTCGAATGCAGCGGGATCGGTCTTTACGGGTTCAAAAACATTTACACCGGATTTGTCATAAGGACGAATCTGCCCGAATGAGATACCGGAAATAAAAAGTAATGCAATAACTGCGATAATTGTCTTGTTCATGTTAAGTTGATATTAGTAATTAATTTATTTTTCTGTTAATTTTCTTTTTAGTTAAGTGACGCCAGGTTCTGTGCAGAAACCGTAACGTTGAATGTGATTGTCACAGCATCTCCTGTCTTAAGCAAACCGAGCATAGCAGTAGGTGTCTTCATTTTGAAATCTGATAATTTAAGTGGAACGATTCCTTTAAGCTGATATCCTCCGCCTCCGGTTTTCTTGCCGGAAGACTTAAAGCTGATTGGTTTGGTTACACCAGCAACTGTAAGATTTCCGGTTAATGTCACCTGGACGTTACCATCGTCATTAATAATGGGTGTTGCAGGTTCGGTTAGCTGAAACAGGATGTTTGGGTTTTTGTCTGCATCAATTGTTTCATAGGTCTTCTTATCCATCAGCTTGTCTCCGCTTTTTATTGCCTTTACAGGTATTTTTACGGTAAGCGTCTGAATCTGTCTGGAGTTGTTTAATGCAAACTCCCCTGTTAACTGTTCAATTTTAGTATCCCAGTCATGTAGGTTAGAGGTGCCGTTTATGATCACACTGGATGTGAACGAACTTGCTTTTGAACTCTGTGCCTGTACAAAATTAAAGTTTAGCATTAATGAACTCACAAAAAGTATCATTAGAAAATTTGATAATCTTGCTTTAATCATTTTCATTGTGTCAATTTGATTTAATTATTTGGTTTATTTAGTATTATGCTTTTCTTTCAACTATTTGGGCCAGGGTTTTATTAAGCAGCATGGCTTCGAAACCCTTTTTCATTTCTATCCAGTAGTCCCTGCCAGGGCAATCCTCGGAGCGGTCACAGAACTTTTTATTACAGATGCAGTCTACAAACGTAATCGGTTCAAAGGCAGTGTAGATATCATGTATTGTTATCTCTTCTGCTGCTCTGGATAACTTGTATCCACTTCCTTTCCCTTTGGAATTTATAATCAATCCCTTCAATTTTAAAGAGAGAATTATGCTGTCCAGATACTTCAACGATATAGTCTGGTTTTTTGCAATGTCTTTTTGCAGAATCCCATTAACCTCTTTTGATGATGCTATTTCTATCATTGTCCTTAGTCCGTAACGTATTTTTGAATTTATTTTCATAACCCTAAGTTTAATTTCGAGGCAAAGGTATAAAAATATTAATCCTATAACATTAGTAGGATAAAAAAGTTTATTGCCTATTGCCTATTAAACCTAACACTACTCAGTAAGTCTAACAAAAACTATCCAATATTCATAAAATGAAAAAATTACTCTTAGTCACCATTCTGTTATTCTCTATCTTAGCTGTTAATGCTCAGAAAAAATCTTTAGACGAATCTGTTTATAACAAATGGAAGACCATTGAAAAATTTGTGATTTCTGATGATGCAGGTTGGAGCTTTACGGAATATAAAAACTTTACTGACAAATCGGTTCTGGATATAAAAATTAAGGCAATTCCCTTTAAACTAAGTATAAAAGGAGGTGCAGGAGCTCAACTTTTCAACAATCAGATGTCTGCCCTTTTTTATGTAAAAGATACTCTTTATACGATCCAGAAAAAATCAGGCAGAATAGATACAGTAGGCATTTTCAAAAATCCTGATACCAATGATGAATCTTCCTGCTTAACCTTTAAAAAGGGGAAGACTTTATTTATAAGAGGGACAGATATGACCAGAACAGACTCTTTGGGTTCTGTTGTAAAGAGCATGTTTATTACTCCGGAACGCATTGCAGTGCTCAAAAACCAAAAGGGAACCTGTTCTGTAGTTGTTCTGGATTTTAAAGGGAAAACTGGATATAGAGCCGATACTGTCTATACTACTGATAAATATATAACCGATTTCTCAGGAAATAAGAGAGGTGACAAACTTGTGTTCTTCCAGAGTCAGGACACTCTGTTCAATGGCACTGAGACAGTGTTGCTGGATGTGAAAAGTAAAGAACACAAGATTCTGAAGCTTAATAAGGATTTGCTGCCTTCAAACATGGATTTCAATGTTAAAAAGGGGATTACATTCTCAACTTCTGAAAAGTATCTAACGTTTGATATATCTCCATGGAAACCCAAAGAGGCAAAAGCAAAAGTAAAGGCAAAGACAACCAAGGAAGCATACGAATTTGAGCTCTGGAGATGGAACGACACACTATTGCCAATACAAAAGGATAATAGCACAAAGGTCTTTGAAAACAGCCAAAGATGCTCATTTTATCCGGAAAGTGGACAATTCGTTCGACTCACTCTTGGTTATGGTGTATTTCTGCAACCCGACGACAACTCTCCATATGGTTTTGAATTCAACGACAAGCCATACATGTATAACTCTTCATGGGAGGATCCCACCCCCAAGGATCTCTATTGTGTAAATGCCTTGACAGGTGAGAGAAAACTACTTATAAAAGGTTTTTTTGGAGCATTTGCCCTTTCGCCATCAACTCCGCAAATCTTTACTTACAATCCTGCAGAAGAGGGTTGGTATGTGACAGATTTGAATACAATGAGTAAAACTCTGATATCATCTAAAATGCCGTATCCGGTAAAGGAGCAGGAATTTGACAAACCACAGCCCGCAGGAGCATATGGACAGGGAGGTATGACTGTAGATATGAAATATTTTATTGTTTATGACCAATTTGACGTATGGGCACTTCCTGTTTCCGGTACGGGAGACCCTCTGTGCGTCACAAATGGATATGGAAGAAGAAACAATATAAGGTTCAAAATTCTCAAATTGACAGAAAGAGGAGAAAAATCAATTGGTGTTGATCTTAAATCTGAAATTTTGCTTGAAGCTGTCAATAAAAACAATATGAACTCTGGTTTCTATAAGGTCAAAAGTGGTAACGACCCTGTTAAACTTATTGAAAATGAGTATAAATACACTTTTGTAAAACAGCTTGGAAAAGACAAGTACATTGTCAAGAGAGAGAGCTTTAAGGAGGCTCCCGATTACTGGCTGACAGATAAAAACTTCCAACTCACAGAGAGATTGACAGATATGAATGATCAGCTTAAGGATTATAAGATAGGTGATTCTAAGGTTATAAGATGGAACGACAATTCAGGCATGCTGCAGGCAGGTGTTCTTTATACTCCGGAAGGGTATGACTCAACTAAAAAATATCCAGTAATAGTTTATTTCTATGAAAAAATGAGTCAGGATGTCAATTTGTTTTACTCACCCGCTCCCACAACATCTACAATAAATCCTGTGATGTTTGTAAGCAGAGGATATGTAGTATTCATGCCTGACATTACATATGAGATTGGCTGGCCAGGCAGAAGCTGTGTGAATACAGTAATTGGTGGAACTAAGTATTTGATAGAAGCTGGAATTGCCGACCCTGGCAAGATTGGGGTTGAGGGCCACAGCTGGGGCGGATATCAGGTAGCATTCCTGATAACTCAAACAAACTTGTTCAAATGTGCTTGTTCTGAGGCTGCTGTAGCCAACATGACATCTGCATATACTGGAATAAGAGCAGGTGCAGGAAAACCAAGAATGTTCATGTATGAGTCGTCACAAAGCAGGATAGGGGGAACACTTTGGGACAGGCAGGAGAACTACATTAAGAACTCTCCAGTATTCTATCTGGATAAAGTAACCACTCCGCTTCTTTCCAGACATAGCGACGGTGACGAGGCTGTCCCTTATTCGCAGGGTGTAGAGTTATTCCTTGGCCTTAAGAGGCTCGGTAAGGAGGTATGGATGTTCAATTACAAGGGAGACGGACACAATATCAAAAAGAGAGAGATAGCCGTTGACTGGTCAAGAAGGATGGACGAGTATTTCGACTACTATCTTATGGACAAACCAAGGCCTCAATGGATGAATTAATACCCCATTCCCTCGTTGTGTACAATACGTGAAAACATGTAAAGGTGAAGGTCAAGTGCATATATCCAGTATTTCCAGGAGTGAACACCCGGGCTTAGAACAAGTATATTGGGAATCTTTAGCTCGTCGCACCGCTTTGTAAAATCTGTGGCACTTTTGGCAAGTCCGTCCTGGGCACCGCAGGTTATAAGCATGATTCTGTCTGTTCCTTTTATGGATTCAAGACGGTTTAACGCTGAAGCATTAATGAAGCTGGGAGCATCATCTGCATAAGGGCCCAGTACTTCTGTTATCTGACTGCTTTTAAGTCTGGTATCCATAAGGTTGAGTACCCCTGACATGCTTCCAGCTGCCCGGAACCTTTTAACGTCATCAAGAAAGATGTTTATTGCCCCGTGTCCACCCATGCTGAGGCCGGTAATAAAGGTTTTTTCAGGGTCTAGCCTGTAGTTTCTTACCATCAAAGGGTATAATTCTTTGTCAAAAAAGGTTCTCCATTGCATTTTCTCCGGGTCAACATTATTCAGGTACCATCCATTATAAAATCCGTCTGGCGTAATAATTATAAAGCCGTATTTGTCGCTGAACGACTGGATATCTGTCTTGTCACTCCAGTTTCTCCAGCAACCACTCCATCCGTGAAGAAGAAAGAGTGCCGGAGTTGACTCCTTTGAATTTTCATTCCAGCCGTTTGGTGTAAATACCAGAACTGTATCGTTTGTTTTTAGGTTTTTAGATTCAATAATATATTTCTTTTGTCCAAAAACGAAACTTACTGTTAGCAGAAGCAGAATGGTAGTAACTATTCTGAATTTTATAAACTGATCCTTTTTCATAAACAGATGTTTTATATAAATTTTCATCAAAAATAGTTTATTTTTGTCATTATGAATTATATTGAGCTCATAAAAAGAAACCGCTTTTTAATAAGCATCATTGTTGCGGCACTCATAATTTCCGCAATTATCCCGAATGAGGGTAAATTCAAGTACCAATATGCCAAAGGGAGACCATGGATATACGAGACTTTGGTTGCACCTCTTGATATCCCCATTCTAAAAAGTGAAACGGAACTGAGAGCCGAACGCAACAGTAAAGCTGCTCAGATTATCCCTTACTACACCTTTGCAGCTAAAATCAAAGCTGAGCAAATGATTGCTTTGGCCGAACTTATGGGCAAAGATACGGATTCCTTATTGGTCGAAAATATAAATAGCTCATTTCAAAAGATATACGATAGAGGATTGGTTAATGAATTTGCTGATACTTCTCTTCTTGACAAGGTTATCATTATTCAGAAAGGTAAAGAGAATTATGAGACTCCCGCACTTGAGGTATTCACACAAAAAAGTGCTGTAAATTATATCAAAAGGAGGATAAGGGAAGAGTTTCCTGATATGACGTTTTCGGATAAAATCAACGAAACGAAATTTTTTCAGCTTCTTGTTCCCAATCTTATTCCGGATCTCAATACAACACAGATTGCCCACAAGAGTGCAATAAACTATATCTCTCCTACAAAGGGGATACTTTATACCGGACAGTTGATTGTCGCAAAGGGAGAAACAGTGACTGCAGAGATAGAACAACTACTGGATTCATACAAAGCAGAATATGAGCTAAGCATGGGTTTTTCGGGAAGTATATACCTGCTAAAGTTTGGTCACTTTCTTTTCATTTCAGGAATACTTCTTTTATTTACCATTTTATTGTTTTTCCTTAAAAGAGAGATCATAAGTGACCCTAATAAATTGAATTTTATGTTATTGCAGTTCTTTTTAATTGTTGTAATAACAGTGCTGGTTAAAAACATAAATTCTGCTTACCTGTATGTAGTTCCATATTCAGTTTTTGCTCTATTTATAACCTCCTTCTTCACATCAAAGATTGTCTTGCCTATTTACCTCCTCTTTTTGCTGCCTGTAGTTATAATAGCACAGAGTGGGTATGAATTGTTCTTCTTGAATGCCTTGGCAGGCGGTGTTGCAATCTATACTTTTACATACTGGAACAAAGGGTGGCAGCAATTTGTAAATTCTGTGGTTATATTTGTTTGTCTTATAATATCTTATACCACCTTCAGACTTATTGAGGATGGATCATTTGCAGGAATAAACTCATCCTATGTAATATACTTTCTGTGGAACTCAATACTTATAATTGCCACATATCCAGCTCTCTTTTTGTTTGAAAAGATATTCGGACTGGTTTCAAACCTGCGCCTTAGGGACCTTTCTGATACAACATCTCCTCTTTTGCAGGCACTGTCAGAAAAGGCTCCAGGCACTTTCCAGCACTCCCTTCAGGTTGCAACTCTTGCCGAGAGCGCTGCAAGGGGTATTGGCGCATATGCATTGCTTACCAGGGTAGGGGCCCTTTATCATGACGTTGGTAAAATGAACAATCCGCAGTTTTTTATAGAGAACCAACGCAGGGGTGAAACAAACGTTCATTCGGGTTTTACACCGGAGGAGAGTGCAAGGCTTATCATTCAGCATGTTGACGAAGGGGTGGAACTTGCAAAAAAGGCCAGACTTCCACAGATAGTAATTGACTTTATACTCACACACCATGGAAAATCAAGAACAATTTACTTCTACAATCAGTTTGTGAACAATGGGGGTGACCCGGGCAAAATCGCAGATTTTTCATATAAGGGAGTGCTTCCTGTTTACAAGGAACAGGTTATTGTAATGATGGCGGATGCTGTAGAGGCCGCGTCGCGGTCACTTACGGATTATTCCGAGGAGAGTATCTCCGCACTTGTTGAGAAGATGGTCGATGTGAGAATATCGGAGAATCAGCTCTCCGATGCCGAGATCTCGATAAGGGATATTCGAAAGGTGAAGGAGATATTCAAACAGAAACTTTTGGAAGTAAACCATTCAAGAATCTCTTATCCTGTTCTAAAATAACGACATATAAAAGAAATAAAATTACATTATACAAATGAAGAAATTATTAATTGCAACATTTATTATTATCTCTGCATCCTGCAAGAAAGATGATATCGATCTCACTTATCCCGGTACTACTCGTTTAGCGGTTGAGATTTCAGGTATAACATGGGCCCCGGTTAATGCGGGCTATACAACTGAACGTCCTAATGGATTATTGTATCAGTGGGGGAGAATGTATGGACAGGAATATATAAGCACCGACACTATTCCAGGGCCTGTTGCAATTAGTGAAGGGAACAATTCATCAAACTCATCAAAATTTTATACAGTACAATCCACTCCCTTTGACTGGTGTAATGCATTTGCAGCATCCTGGGATATGGTCTCTTACAACCCTTGCCCGGCTGGCTGGCGCGTTCCTACAACTACCGAACTGGCTATACTGAATCTAGCCGGAAGTACATGGCTGTACGATCCGGTGAATAATCCTGATGGCCTTCCCGGCAGATGGTTTGCTGGCAACCACGGTAGCGACCATCTTGGAAGTATTTTCCTTCCGGCGGCCGGTTTCCGCAACGTAAGCAAAGGCGCTGCAACTATCCGTGGCACAATGGGTGACTACTGGTCAAGTGATGCCTCCGGAATTTACGCATCGTCCCTTTTCTTTACCAGCAGCGGTGCAAACATAGCATCCGACTATCGTGCCGGCGGGTTGCCGGTGAGGTGCGTGAAAAAATGATTCCTGAAGTTTTTATTGCATCTATATCTTGATTGTGTAAAAGCCTTCATGGGCCGTGCACCACA
>Ga0079306_1002280_pt1 | contig 10950 bp, 11 predicted proteins | sample Methanotroph_Enr_FD_79181 | JGI IMG/M metagenome (GOLD analysis project Ga0079306, IMG submission 79181) | Enriched soil microbial communities from Old Woman Creek wetland in Ohio, USA - Methanotroph_Enrichment_5 | ecosystem: Environmental > Terrestrial > Soil > Wetlands | place: USA: Ohio...
ACGGCCTTCAGGCCGCCGAACTGCATTGTGACGTTCTGTGCATCAACCAGATGTGACATTTGCGTACCCTTCCGGGCCTTGTAGGGGGCCGTCTATTCGCCCGGCCGGCCGGTCTCGTGCTGGGCGTCGTAGAGCGTTTCGCTTTCCGCGTCTCCCATTTCGTCGGTCTCGGGGCGCAGTTCTGACGCCCGTCGCTTCGACGGTAGGATGCCCTGCGGTCTCCAAGCCATCATCACCACCATGACCAAGCCAAAGACGAGGTTTCGGTAATTGCTGATCGCAGAGACCTGCACGCCGGTGAGCGGAATGATGCCGGACGCGGCAAAACCGCGGATGATCTCCGGCGTACCCTGGATGAGCAGGGCGCCGATGATCGCGCCGGGAATCGAGCCCATTCCGCCGATGACGACGGCGCAGACGACGAAGACCGATTCCATGAAGGTGAAGGACTCCGGGCTGACGAACTGCTGGAAGTTCGCGAAGGTCAGACCGGCGATGCCGCCCCAGACCGCGCCCAGTGAGAACGCCCAGAGCTTGACCTGCATGATGTTGACGCCCATTGAGGCCGCAGCGACCTCGTCCTCGCGCATCGCGGCCCACGAGCGTCCGAGCCGGGAGTTGTCCAGGCGCTGCACCACGAAGATCGTGAGCATACAGAGCAGCACGATGATGTAGTACCAGTAGACATTCGACGAGAACGAGAAGTTGAACCCGTTCTTGCCCAGCCCGGGAATCGCGAAGAACGCATTGCTCTGCAGCCACTCGAGGCCCGCCGGCTTGGGAAGGAACACGCCTGCACGAGGAAGGCCTGCGGCGCCGTTGGTGATGCCGAAGGCGTTGTTGTTGATGATGATGCGGACGATCTCACCAAATCCGAGCGTCACGATGGCGAGGTAGTCGCCGCGCAACCGCAAGACCGGCGTGCCCAGCGCGAGCCCCGTCAGCGCTGCGAAGGCCGCAGCGACCGGGATCATCAGGAAGTACGTCCACGGTCCGAGCCATGGCATGCTCTTAAAGACCGCCGATCCGACGATGACTCCGGCGTACGCTCCGATCGCGTAGAAGGCGATGTATCCGAGATCAAGCAGGCCGGCGTAGCCGACCACGATGTTGAGCCCGAGCGCCAGCATCACGTAGAGCCCCACGAGCGCGAGGATCCGCGTCATGAACAGCATCCCGAAACCCTCGAAGACTACCGGCATCGCGACAAGCGCTACCGCCAGGAGCACGTAGAGGGCCTTCTTGACCGGGGTCATCTTGCCCGACGACACCGCGGTGTTGACGTCCATCTTCACTCCACCCATGCCTACACCTTCTCCACAACGGACTCGCCGAGCAGACCGCCTGGGCGGAAGATCAGAACGAGGATGAGGATGGCAAACGCGATGACGTCCTTGTAGCCGGTCGACAAGAATCCGGACGCCAAGGACTCGATGATGCCAAGGACGAACCCGCCGAGCATCGCGCCCCGGAGGTTGCCGATACCGCCGATAACGGCTGCGGTGAACGCCTTCATGCCGGGCAGGAAGCCCATATAGAAGACGATCGAGCCGTAGTACATGCCCGAGAATATCCCGGCGACGGCGCCCAGCGCCGGGCCGACAAAGAACGCAAGCATGATCGACAGGTTGATGTCGATGCCCATGAGGCCCGCAGCTTCGCGGTCCTGAGAAGTCGCGCGCATCGCCTTGCCCATGCGCGTGTGAGAGACGAACTGGTCGAGCGCGACCATCAGAGTGATCGCGGTAACGACGATGACCACCTTCAACACGCTGATGCTCACACCGCCGATGGTAAGAGCGACCGCGTTGCCGAACGGGTTGGGGAAGGGGATCTGCTTGGAGTCGACCCAGAGCAGAACCGCGTTCTGGAGAAAGATCGAAACGCCGACCGCCGAGATCAGCGGTGCCAGACGAGGCGCATGGCGCAACGGTCGGTATGCGAGACGCTCGATGGCGACGCCCATCAGACCGACCACGATCGCCGAGACCAGGAACATGATGGCGAGCATCGCGATGAGCCCGGCTGGACCGCCATGCATGAAGAACTGCTGGGCGGGCGCGAGCCAGCCAAGCCACGGAACACGTTCTGTAAGCGTAGAGCTCGTAAGAAGCGTCATTACCCCGAGGCCGACGAAGGCGCCGCTCATGAACAGCTCCGAGTGAGCGAAGTTGATCATCAGCAAGATGCCGTAGACCAGGGTGTAGCCGAGGGCGATCAGAGCGTACATGCCGCCCAGCGTGATGCCGTTCACGAGCTGCGCAACGATGAGATCTAGCACAGCAGGTCGTCCTGTCTATCCGGTGTACCGCCGTTGAGGTCCTTGTCACACGGAGTCCGGGCGGGCGCTTTCGGCGCCCGCCCGGACCGTGTCCTCAAACCGAGACTGCGGTTTCTGGAAACGAGACTACGGAGTAACGGCGGCGTCGGGCGTGGCCTTGGTGATCCACTTGCCACCCGAAACCGTGTAGAGGGTGATGGCCTTGTTGGTCGTGTCACCCTTGGAGTCGAAGGCAACCTTGCCCGTGACGCCAGTCATGTCGGTCGCGGCGACGTTCTTGATGATCGCGTCGCGAGCGGCAGGCGAAGTGATGTTGGCGGCGCCGTTGGCAGCAGCCTCCTTGACGATGGCCTCGATGATCACGTTGGCCGCGTCGAAGGAATAGGCGTCGTAGGCAGCGATCTCGATGCCCGGGTACTTCGCTTCGAATGCGGACTTGAACTCCTGGCCAGCCGGGAGCTTGTCCAGCGGCAGGCCAACGGAGGTGGCGAAGTCGCCCTCGGCGGAAGCCGCGCTGGCGAGCTTGATGAACTCGGCGTCATACAGACCGTCGCCGCCCATCAGCGGAGCCGAAAGACCGGCGTCCTTGGACTGCTTGGCCAGAAGCGCGCCTGCGTTGTAGATGCCACCGTAGTAGATGATGTCGGGGTTGGTGCCCTTGATCTTGGTGACGAGCGCGTTGAAGTCCGTGTCCTTGTCAGAGGTCTTGGCGGTACCGACGACCGTGCCGCCGTTGGCAGCGAACTGCTTGGCGAACTCGGAGGCCAGACCCTCACCGTACGGGGTCGAGTCATCGACGACGTACGCAGCCTTCTTGGCCAGGAGCTTCGTGGCGTAGTCAGCGGCCGCGGGGCCCTGAACCGCGTCAGTCGTGCAGACGCGGAAGACGCTGGACAGACCCTGCTGGGTCAGCGCGGGGTTGGTCGAGGCCGGGGAGACCATGACGATCTTCTTGTCGGCATAGACCTTGGAGGCAGGAATGGAAACGCCTGAGTTCAGGTGGCCCATGACGCCGAGCAGGGCCGGGTCGGACGCGAACGTGTTCGCGACGGTGACGCCGGTCTTGGGGTCGCCCTGATCGTCGCCGGGGACTCCGACGAATTTGATGCCGGCAGCCTTGACGGTCTCGGAAGCATTGGCCTGCTCGATGGCGAGCTCAGCACCGCGCTCCATGCCCTTGCCGAGCGAGACTGCGCCGGCCGTGAGGGGCGCACCGATACCGATCTTGACTTCCTTCACTTCGGTCGTACCACCGGTTGTCTTGCTGCCGCCGCTGCAACCTGCAGCAACCATCGCAAGCGCCATAAGCGCCGCGACGACGGCGAGCATGCGCTTCTTGCTCACCTTCATAGTTCCTCCCTCACTCCCTGAACGATTCGAACTCGGTTTATCCCGCGGATACCGGAGAATCTGTTCCGCAGCAACTGCGGCTTTCCGCCGCATGTCAGAGGAAGTTTAGCAGAAGCGCGCAGTATGTAACATATAGACACACTGATACATTCCGGCCTTGTCTGATCGCAAAACATGGCCTCTGAGCTGTGGGTTTACCGTCGAACCTCTTCTGCGGCTCCTGCGACTGGGAGCGGGTGGCTCCTCTATATCCAGTACATGGTGGCCGCAGCACCCTCGAGTTCGCGCTGCCGAGAGGCGAGCTGCGCGAGGTTCGCCGAGCCGAAGAAGGCACTCAACTTGTCCGATGCCTCGGCCCAGAGCTCGGATGCCGCCGAGCCGCTCACCTTGGGAACGTCGAGTACATCACCCTGCACCGCCGAGACGACATCCAGCACCGATACTTCGGCCGCCGGTCGCGCCAAAGCGCATCCGCCGGAGGCTCCGCGCCGGCATCGAACGATTCCGGAGCGCGCCAAAGCAGTGACCTGTTGCTCCACGAACCTGCGAGGCAGACCGAGATGGTCCGCGAGGTCGCCGGCCGCGACGTACTCTCCGTCCGGCTGCAATGCGAGAAGAACCAGTGCTCTGAGCGCGTAGTCGAGACGCTGGGGAACTCGCATGCCTAAACCAGCTCTTCCCAGAGCTTGGTGCTCAGGTAACGCTCCCCCGTGGACGCAGCGACGGTCACGATGAGCTTGCCCTGGTATTCCGGCATCGCGGCGAGCCGGAGGGCGGCCGCGACGTTGGCCCCACTGGAGATGCCGACCAGCAACCCTTCTTCTTCCGCCAGCCGACGTGCGATCGCAATGGCTTCCTCGCCCGTCACATGCTGGACCTCATCGATGATGTCGAGGTCGAGGACGTCCGGAATGAAGTTGGCTCCGATGCCCTGGATCAGGTGCGGTCCGGGGGTGAGAGCCTCTCCGGCCAGCTTCTGCGAGATGATGGGTGACTCGGCGGGTTCGACCGCGATCGCCCTGACCCCGGGGAAACGCTCCTTGAGGTAGCGGCCCGCGCCCGAGATCGTGCCGCCCGTGCCGACGCCCGCGACGAGCGCGCCGAGCGGAGCGCCCGCCAGATCGGCCTCGATCTCGGGGCCTGTCGTCTCGTAGTGCGCCCGGGGGTTGGCGGGATTGATGAACTGCCCCGCGAGCCATGCACCGGGCGTCTCGGCGACGATACGGTCGGCCTCCTCGACCGCGCCGACCATGCCGCCCTCCTTGGGGGTGAGCACGAGTTCGGCGCCGTAGGCGCGCAGCAGCTTGCGGCGCTCGATCGACATCGACTCGGGCATCGTCAGGATCACGCGGTATCCGCGCGCCGCACCGATCATCGATAGCGCGACCCCGGTGTTGCCGCTGGTGGGCTCGACGATGACCGAGACGCCCGGCGTGATGACTCCCCTGCGTTCGGCGTCGTCGATCATGCCGCGGCCGACGCGGTCCTTGACCGACCCGCCCGGGTTGTGAGACTCCATCTTCACGGCGATGGTTCCCGGAAGGCCGAGACCCAGACGATTGAGGTACACCATCGACGTCCCGCCGATGGCGCCGTCGATTGCGGTCTTGATGCCAGACATCATGCCTCCAAGGATCGCGTGGTCTCGCTTGCCGCCATGCTAGACCCCTCCGCGGCGCTCGGCTAGAGGCTATTACGCACCATACTTGTGTTATTACTGCGCTTTGAATCGAAGGGCCGGTCGCGGTTGACCCCTGATTTCGCGAGGCCGGATGCCGTACGCTTGTCTCGAACGTCGCGTCGCGCCGCGCCTGTGGCTCCTCGGAAAGGAACTCGCTGCCGTGAACCCGTGGTTCTGGGCTTGGGTCGCCCTTACAGTCGTCTTCGCGCTGGGCGAGACTGTGACCGGCGGACTACTCATTCTGCCGTGGGCTTTCGGTGCGGGCACAGCGGCAGTGCTTGAGGCACTGGGCTTTCCGATCGGCTGGCAGTGGATTTCGTTCCTCGCCGTGTCGAGCGCACTCACGATCGTCACACAGCGGTTCTTCAAGTCGCGGAAATAGCGGAGGGACGGCCCCCAAAGGGCCGTCCCTCATACTCTGCAGGTGCCGCTTCCGCTCCGCGCCTCGCATGCGTCCGATGGCGCGCAGCCGATCACACAGCGAACCGTCCTGTGGCGCTTGCCTTCAGCCGGCCGGAATAGTGCCGGGTATGGGACCCACCGAGTGCGTCGGATCGCCGAGCCCCGCGGTTCCCTGATCCACTGAGGCCGCGACGAGCTTGAGCCGGGCGATCTCCTTCGTGACCGGCCACTCCGTGAACACCGCCCACAGTGCGACCCCTAGATTCACCACGGGAACCAGCATGAGGAGCGCGACCGTGGGCGTGAGGCCGATCTTCTTCAGGAACTGCCAGAAGACGATGGCCAGCACCACGTAGGTCAATATGAGGAGCCCGAAGGTCACGATGCTTCCATACGGCCCGAGGAACATCATCGCGCCCCCCGCCCCTCCGGGCGGCCTTCCGCCTGCTGGCGGTCCTCCCGCGAGCCCTTGGGCTCCCTGCGGAGTACCCTGCTGCACTGCTGTATTGGCGTCCATGCGATACCTCCTGTCGATTGCACTCCGGGCGGCGTCCGAGCAGCCCGGAGCTGCGGAACTCACTGATAGCGAAGTGCCTCGATGGGGTCGAGCTTCGCGGCGCGGCGCGCCGGGTAGTAGCCAAAGATCACGCCGATGGCGGTGGAGACTCCGACAGCCAGAAGCACTGAGAGCATGCTGACCGTGGTGTGGTAGCTGGAGAACGTCGAGATCGCGAGCGAGATGGCCCACCCCAGAGCGATTCCGACCACGCCTCCTATTACGGTGAGTGCGACCGACTCGGTAAGGAACTGCGACGTCAGGTCCGACCGCGTCGCGCCCAGTGCCTTGCGAAGACCGATCTCACGGATCCGCTCGGTCACCGTGGTCAACATCATGTTCATGATGCCGATCCCTCCGACGACCAAGGATATTCCGGCGATCGAGCCCAGCAGCAACGTGAGCGTGTTGGTGACGGTCGAGAGCGTCGAGGCGATGTCGGCCTGGTTCATGATGCGGAAGTCCGCGTCGGCGGAATCCGCGATGCCGTGCCGCGAAAGCAGCAGCGCCGAGATGTCGTTCTCAACGGTGGTCATCGAATCTTGCGATGCCGCCTCCACGTAGACGGTGCTGACCCCGGTCGTACTGGAGAGATGCGCCTTGAATGTGTCGAACGGGATGTAGACCGCATCGTCATTGTTCTGCGGCCCGCTCCCTCCCTTCGACGTGGTCACACCGATCACGGTGAACGGCTGCCCTGAGATCCGCATCCGCTGCCCGAGGGCTGCGCCCACGGAGCCGAAGAGCGTCTCGGCGGTCGTGGGCCCGAGCACCGCGACGCGTGCGGAGCTGTCGGCTTGAGACGCGGTGAACCACCCACCTGACTGCAGGCTGACGCTGCGTATCGAGGGGTAGTCGGCCGTCGTGCCGGTCACGCTCACATTGGTGTTGCTGGCCTCGGCAGACACCTGGTACTGGCCGGACGTCGTCTGCGCGACCGCTTTCACGTTGGCCACCTGCGTGCGGATCGCCGTGACGTCGCCAAGGGTGATCGACTTCGTGTTGGCGCCAAAGCCTGCGCCACCCACGCGGCTGCTCGTCTGCCCGCCGGGAGAGACCGTCAGAAGGTTCGCGCCCATCGACGTTATGTTGGACTCGATGGACGCCTTGGTCCCCTGGCCGAACGCGACCATGACGATGACCGAGGTGATGCCGACCACGATGCCCAGGATCGTGAGGAAGGAGCGGGCCTTGTTGGCCGTAAGTGACATGAACGTCTCGGTGAGAAGGTCCTTGATCCTCATCGGTGACCAGCCCCAACTTCGTCTGTAATCCGCCCATCGCGGATGTGGATGGTGCGGTCGGCGTGCTCGGCCACCTCCGGCTCGTGGGTGATGAGGACGATCGTGCGCCCCTCGTCGCGAAGCCGGGCGAACGTGGCCATGATGTGGTCCCCCGTCGCCGTGTCGAGGTTGCCCGTCGGCTCGTCCGCCAGGATGAGGGCGGGGTCGTTGACGAGCGCACGCGCGATGGCGACACGCTGCATCTGACCGCCCGAGATCTGGTTGGAGAGCTTGTGGTAGAGCTCCGGCGCCAGACCCGCGGCCGTCATCGCCGCGATCGCCTTCTCCTCCCGCTGGCGGTCGGGAGTCCGCGCGTAGATGAGCGGCAGCGTGACGTTGCGAATGATCGTGGTGCGTGGGAGCAGGTTGAACGACTGGAAGACGAAACCGATCTCTCGCGCCCGCGCCTCGGCGAGTTCCATCTCATCGAGTGACGACACGTCCACCCCACGGATGTGGTACGAGCCGGACGTGGGCGTGTCGAGCAGGCCGAGCAGGTTCATCAGCGTCGACTTACCCGAACCCGAGGGGCCCATGATGGCAAGGAACTCGCCTTCCTCGACGGTCAGTGAGACTCCCCGCAACGCCTGGGTGTAGGTGTCGCCCGTCACGTACGTCTTGACCATGTCGCGCACTTCGATGATCGCCGTCATCAGTTGCCACCCGGCCCGCCGGCGGGAGGTGCGCCGCCGCCCATCATGAAGCCGCCGCCCGCTCCTCCCGAGGACGAGGAACTCGACGTGGAGGCGCTCGCCGTGCTGCCTGTCGAGACGTTCGCGCCCTCGGACACTCCGGACTTGATCTCCGTGTACGTGTCGTTGGCCACACCCACGGTCACAACCTTGCGCGACGTCGTCTCGCCCTGCCCAACGACCTCGACGTACTTCGTCGCGCCATCGCTCTTGACGGCCGCGTTGGGCACGACCAGGACGTTCTCGGCGACGATGGTCTTGATATCAGCGGTGGCGGTCATGTCTGGCTTGAGCCGGGAATCCTGCTCGGCAAGCGTCAGGTCGACGCTGTAACTGACGACGCCCGAGGAGCTGGAGCCGTTGGGCGAGATGAGGCTCACCGTGCCGACAAACACCTTGTCGGAGATGGCGTCGAAGGTGATCTCGGCCTTTTGGCCGGCGACGAGCGACGGGACGTCGACCTCGCTCACCGCGATCTCGACCTTGAGGTTGCTCACGTCGGAGATGGTCAGAGAGCCGCTCGATGCCGAGGAGCTCGACGAGGAACCCGAAGTCCCACTCGACACCGCCGTGGACGACGAACTCCCACCACTCGTCGACGAGCTCGACGAGCTGTTGGACCCCGCCGACACATCCGAACCGACCGAGATCGGCAGCGCCGTGACGACGCCGTCGATCGGCGCGGTTACTACGGTGTCGTCCGTGGCGTCCACGGCGTCGTCATAAGACTGCCGCGCCGACTCGAGGTTCGCCGCGGCCACCTGAACGCCCATCTCGGCGCTCGAAACGCCCGTACCCGCGGCGGCATACGCGGACTTCGCACTCTTCAGATCGCGCTCGGCGATAGTGATCTGATCCTCGCGTCCCACGGTGGTGGCCGGCTGGCTCTCGAGATTCTCCAGTGTCTGCCGCGCCTTGATCTGCGCGGTCTTGGCCGAGTACTGCTGGTTCTCCGCCTGCTGGAGCGATTGCTTCGCCTGCTTCTGACTCTGCTTGGACTGGAGCAGCTGCGCATGCGCCTGCAGGAGCCCTGTGTCCACGCTCGTGCTCGAGATGGTGTAGAGCTTGTCGCCGGCGGTCACGGTTTCGCCGAGGCTGACGTAGAGCTTCTTGACCGTACCGCTGATCTTCGGGTTGACGGTCACCGAGTCGGCCACCACCGCGCTTCCCGTCCCCGAGACGAGTACCTCGATGGTCTGCCGCTTGACGGCCGCCGTGGACATCTTCGTCGTGGTGGCGCTCTTGGGCTTCAGGAACGAATACGCGATCACTCCCACCGCGGCCACGAGCACGAGTGCCACGGCAGCGATCGCCCAGCCCTGCTTGCGCTTGCGCGCTGCGGTCATCGGGGCCGCCTCGGCGCTCACGATCGCGCTCCTGAGACCGCGCTGCTCCGGGCGCGCGCCCGGCTCGTGGGTACCGACATCATGGGTCCTCCTCGAAAGCGGTTTCTCTGTCGCTAACGACGCTACCGCCGAGAAGGGAGCCGTTCATCATGCCCGGGGATACAGTTGTCGTACTCCATTCGGAGTACGGCCAAGGCGCTACGAGCCTGCTTCTCCGGGAACCACGAAGCCGCTCTCGAACGCCACTGCCACGAGCTGCGCGCGATCGCGCGACCCGAGCTTCATCATGATCCGGCTTACGTGTGTCTTCGCGGTCGCCGGGCTGATGTAGAGTTCCGTCGCGATCTCTGCGTTCGACAGCCCCCGCGCAACAAGGCCGAGCACCTCTCGCTCGCGCTCCGTGAGCTGCTCGATCTCCGGGAGCTGGGCGTGCACAGCTGCTGGCCGCCGAGCGAACTCAGCGATAAGCCGTCGGGTGACCGAGGGAGCGAGCAGCGCTTCGCCCCCTGCGATGATTCTGATGGCGTCCAGCAGCGCGTCGGGATCGGTGTCCTTGAGCAGGAAGCCGCTCGCGCCCGCGCGCAACGCCTCGTAGACGTACGCGTCGAGGTCGAAGGTCGTCAGGATCAGTATCTTGGTTTGGGCCAGCTCGGGGTCCGTGGCGATGGCGCGCGTCGCCTCTATGCCATCCATCACCGGCATCCGGATATCCATGAGCGCGACATCGGGGTGCTCGGACTTGGCGAGCCGTACCGCCTCGGAGCCATCAGCGGCCTCTCCCACGCACGTGAGATCCGGGGCCGAGTCGACGAGCAGCCGAAATCCCCCGCGCACGAGGGCCTGGTCGTCGGCCACGAGGACCCTGATCGGGCTCACTGGTTCCATGAGTCGCTCCTTGGACCGAGCGGAAGCTTCGCGCCCACGTGGAATCCACCGCCGGGCAGCGGGCCCACCTCAAAGACTCCGCCGAGCGCCGTGACCCGCTCGCGCATCCCCTCGATTCCATGACCTTGCGCGACCGCCGAGGCGGGTGCGCCACGTCCGTCGTCGTCGATCGCGATCGTGAGGGTGTCGTCTTCTCGGCGTAGCACGAGATGCACGCTACAGGGGCCGGCATGGCGGACCACGTTGGTGAGTGATTCTTGGATGATCCGGTATGCCGACAGCTCCACCACGGCGGGAACATCACCGAGGTTGTCTTCGATCTCGGTCGTCACGGCATGGCCAGCGGCCTCGAGCGGCGCCACCAGTTCCTGAATGCGTGAGAGACCCGGCACCGGGGCGAGCGGCGCATCGGTGTCGCCGGGAGCCCGCAGAACGCCGAGCATGGCGCGGATCTCGTCGAGCGCGGCTTTGCTC
>Ga0079306_1002281_pt1 | contig 10943 bp, 10 predicted proteins | sample Methanotroph_Enr_FD_79181 | JGI IMG/M metagenome (GOLD analysis project Ga0079306, IMG submission 79181) | Enriched soil microbial communities from Old Woman Creek wetland in Ohio, USA - Methanotroph_Enrichment_5 | ecosystem: Environmental > Terrestrial > Soil > Wetlands | place: USA: Ohio...
ATTACCATTTTTGTGACCACGCACTACATGGACGAAGCCGAAGATTGCAATCGTGTTTCGATTATGAATGAAGGCCGCATTGAAGCGCTCGATACGCCTGACAACCTAAAAAAGCAATTTGGTGCTAAAAACATGGACGAGGTTTTCCTGAAAATTGCCAGAAACGTAGAATAATTGTTGCGAGTTACGCGATCCGGGTTTCGAGTTTCTTAAAACTGCAACCCGTAACCCGTAACCCGAAACCCGTAACTTTTAAAATATGAAACAATTTATAGGTTTTCTCCGGAAAGAATTTCTGCACATTTTTCGCGATCCGCGAACGATGCTGATCATCTTTCTATTGCCAATCGTGCAACTGTTGCTGTTTGGAAAGGTTATCAATACTGATATTCAGAATTCGAGAATTGCCATTCTTGATCAATCGCACGACAATACGACCCGCGAAATTACCTCGAAGCTAATGTCCTCGGGCTATTTTGTATTGGGCGAAGAATTGATGCCCGGCGACGATGTAGAAGATGTTTTCCGGAAAGGAAAAGTAAAAATGGTTGTCACTCTTGGGACCAATTTCGAGCAAACGCTGGAGCGCGACGGGAAAGCTGACGTCCAGCTATTGGCCGATGCTTCCGATCCGAACACCGCGCGAATCCTGACTAATTATGCTTCAGGAATAATAAACGACTATGTAAAAAAAGAAAAGCGTCAAAACATTGAGCTACCAAACCAGATAAATACCGAAGTGCGCATGCTTTACAACGAGGGATTGAAAAGTGTGTACATGTTTGTACCCGGAATTATGGCCATGATCCTGATGCTGATTTCGGCCATGATGACTTCTATTTCCATCAGCAAAGAAAAAGAGCTTGGAACCATGGAAGTGTTGCTGGCCTCGCCGCTAAAGCCAATTCAAATTGTGCTGGGAAAAGTTACTCCCTATTTGTTGTTGTCGTTTGTGAATGCACTTACAATCATCATTATCGGAGTATTTATTTTTGGCGTACCAATTAAAGGGAGCTTCTTTCTCCTGATGGCCGAAAGCTTCCTGTTTATCCTGATGGCGCTAAGTTTAGGAATCCTGATTTCGACCGTTGCACCCAACCAAATGGTTGCAATGTTCATTTCGGTATTGGCACTGATGCTTCCAACGATTATGCTTTCAGGATTCATGTTCCCGATTGAAAATATGCCATTGCCGTTGCGCATTATCAGTCACGCCATGCCGCCAAGGTGGTTTATTGTGATCATTAAAAACATCATGCTGAAAGGAACCGGAATTATGTATGTGTGGAAAGAAACACTGATTTTAATGTTTATGGCATTCGTATTTATTGCATTGAGTATTAAGAATTTCAAGATAAGATTGGAGTAAAAAAAAGTTCGGAGTGCCTAGAGTACTTCCGACACTTAACTCCAGGCACTCCGAAATCCGAACTTTAGACACTTTTTATGAAAACACTCTTTTACGTCATACAGAAAGAATTCATCCAGGTGAGGCGCAACAAAACGATGCTCCGGATGATCATTATGATTCCATTGTTGCAAATGCTGGTTTTGGTATTTGCAGCCACCTACGATTTGAAGAACGTCAATATTTACCTGGTCGATAAGGACATGTCGTCAACCTCGCGCGAACTAGCGTCTAAACTGGATGCGTCGCCTTTTTTCACCATTAACAATACTTCGTTCAATCCCGACGACGGCGAGAAAGCGATTTTGGACAACAAAGATCACATGGTATTGGTGATTCCTCAAGGATTTGAGCGCAACCTGATTCGCGACGACAAAGCCAGTTTGCAGTTGCTGGTAAATGCCATCGACGGGCAAGCCGCGCAATTGGGCTATTCGTATGCTGCCTCGGTGATTCGCGATTTCAACAAAAACATTATTGCCGAATGGAAAGGATTGCCAGAGTTCAATCCGCCATACCAAATCAATGCGGTATCGAGGTTCTGGTACAATTCGGAACTCGAATACAAATGGTATATGGCGCCAGGCGTTCTTTGTATTCTGGTTACGCTAATCGGTTTGTTTCTTTCGGGAATGAGCCTGGTAAAAGAAAAAGAACAAGGCACCATCGAACAATTGAATGTGACCCCAATACGAAAAATTCAGTTTCTGGCCGGAAAGCTGATTCCATTCGTTGTAATTGCTCTGTTCGACCTTTCCTTCGGACTTTTGATCGCCAGGTTGGTTTTCCATCTTCCTGTTGTTGGAAGCTTATGGCTGGTTTTTGGCTTTGGTATGCTTTACCTGCTTGGTATTCTTGGACTTGGATTATTCATTTCGACACTGGCCGATACGCAGCAACAAGTGATGTTTGTAACTTACTTTTTCATGATGATTTTTATCCTGATGGGCGGCGTATTCACTCCGGTTGACAGTATGCCACATTGGGCGCAAATCGTCGACGAGGGCAATCCGATTTACCATTTCATCAGAGTCATGCGGATGGTGGTGTTAAAAGGATCGAACTTTGGAGACCTGATTCATGAGTTTATTGCCATGAGCATTATCGGAATTACCTTTTTAAGTCTGGCAGTGTTGAGGTACCGAAAAACGGCTTAATGAAAGTAAGCAGTGTTCAGTCTCAGTTTTCAAAAGGAAAATGTCAGTAGTCATTGGAAAATTTTTTCTATTGACTAATGACTTTTCCCTGGTTACAGTTGCCCCGAATTCAGTATAGCATATAAAATAGCCAATCTGAAGCGGTAATCCGAATAGCTCGCTCCGCTTATGGCATCAATCCGATTGAAGTCTTGTTTTTCGAGCATTTGATTTTCGTAGCTCGGATAGGCAATTGCCGGTGTAGTTCCGCTCTGAAGCATCCGCTTGCAATAAGCTTCATCGTGCTGTTTGCCATGACCATCTTTATGAATTTCATCGTAGTCAATCGAGATCATTTTCCCGCCTTTCATTTCAAAAGTCACTTCATGCCTGTACCCAAAATCATCAGCCGGACTGGCTCCTTTGTAAGTTCCATCCTTCAGGCCCGAAACCAATCCGGGAAAATGGTTTTTATCGCAAATTTCGTGAAATGCCGACCGGACTTTGTTCATGTCAGACCGTTCAATAATCCAATGAATTTTCTCAAGAATTGCAGATTTTTCATGATCCGGATTTAATGGATGCGAAAATGACGTGCAAACAATAAAACACACAAACAGAGAGGCTAAATAATTTTTCATGTATCAGATACGTTTTCGGTTAGTAATTGGGTATGATTCTTTGTTTTTATACTTTTGCCACACAAATTTAAGCCAACCATGATAAAGCTAAACATACTGGGTATTTCCATTTTACTGACATTCCTTTGTGGAAATTCCCTTACTGCGCAAAACACTAAAAATACCAACGCCAATACTCCAAAAATTGTGGTCGTACTTTCGGTCGACCAAATGCGCACCGATTATCTTTCAAGGTACTGGAATAAATTTCAGGAAGGTGGGTTTAAACGACTGGTAAACGAAGGCGCAGTTTGCAGAAATGCTCAACTCGATTTGCATGTCCAGAAAATCTCGACCGGAACGGCAACCCTTTTCACCGGAGTTTACCCGGCGACTCACGGAATTGTTAGCGATAGCTGGTACGACCGACTGAAAAAGAAAGAAATTAACTGCATTGCCGACGATTATTACATCACAGTTGGCAGCGACTCGAAGGATGGCGAACGTTCGGCAACAAAACTTCTGTCGCCCACTTTAGGCGACCTCATAAAAATAAACAACCGGAACAAGTCGAAAGTATTTAGTGTAGCGATGAACGATGTCAGTGCGGTGCTTTCGGCGGGTCATGCAGCCGATGGGGCTTACTGGTTTGATACTCAAAACGGAAACATGATTTCGAGTTCCTATTATGTCGATACCTTTCCGGAGTGGGTGCGCCAGTTCAACGAAAAAGGTTATGCCAAAACCTTTACGCAACGCGACTGGACAACTTTACTACCCATCTCAAGTTATGAAGAAAGCCTGCCCGACGACTATGTTCTCGAAAAAGGATATTACGATAAATGGAATACGTTTCCGTACAGCATGAAGAAACTCAAGGAAAAGGCTGTCAATTATAAATTTCTGAAAACCACTCCATTCGCAAATAATTTGGTGAGAGACTTTGCAACCAGTTTAATCTTAGCCGAAAACCTTGGCAAAGACGAATATCCAGATCTGCTGACACTTACTTTCTCTTCAATGGATTACGAAAATAATTCGTTTGGACCTGCCTCAGTTGAAATGGAAGATACCTATCTGAGGTTAGACCAGGACATCGCCTTGCTTTTAGATTTCCTGGATAAAACAATTGGCAAAGGCAACTCGCTGGTAGTTCTCACGTCCACATGCTCATCAAGCTATCCGGTTGATTATATGAAAGAAGAGTTTCACATGCCGGTTGGCACATTTTCTCCTGAAAGCGCCATTGCCTTGCTGAAGTCTTTTCTGAATATTACCTACGGACAAGGCAACTGGATTGATGTTGTTGGTGACCAGCAACTCTATTTTAACCGTGAACTGCTTGAAAAGAAAAACGTTTCGCTGCAAGACATACAGACCAAAACAGCGAATTTCATTAACCAGTTCGAAGGAATTAAGATTGCGTTGCCATCCACTTCGTTCGAACAGGGCGATTATTCAAAAGGACAGCTTGCTGTAATTGCCAATTCGTACAATTTCAAACGTTCAGGAGATGTGCTGTATCAGCTCGAAGATGGCTGGCAACCAGTTTATAAATACGAGCGAACCATTTACAACGACAACTCCAACATTCCGTACATCATGTACGGCAATGCCGTAAAACACTTGCAAATCCGTGAAAAGATTCAGGGAGAGGATATGGTTCCAACTGTTTTGGAGATTTTGCACATGCCCATTCCAGACCATTGTTCAGGAAATATTCTGGAAGATGTTTTATGGTAAATTTATCAGGAAAAGCACTGTAGCATAAATATAAAGTCAGGATGTTTCTGTAATTTTCAGTTTACATCTGCAAAGCTTAAAGAACACGCTAATTGCCTGATCTTTTTTATTGTATTTAATACAAATTCGAAACAAATAAAAAATAATCAGTATTAAAAACTGTTATCTTTGATCGCAAATTTCGGAACAGATGGCCAACGACTGGAAAGATAGACTGGGAACAGTGTACTCAACAAACCCAAATTTTCAATACGAGAGTGGTGATGACGTGGAGCAGGAAACGCTTCAGCCCAACAAACAAGATCTGCGGGTTCAGCTCGACAAGAAACAACGAAATGGGAAGAAAGCTACCCTGATTACCGGTTTTGTTGGGAAAGATGAGGATTTAAAAGAATTGGCCAAAATCCTGAAGACCAAATGTGGTGTGGGAGGTTCGGCTAAAGATGGCGAAATCCTGATACAAGGTGATTTTTGTAATAAAGTGATTGAAATTCTCAAAAGCACAAATTACAAAGTGAAACGTACAGGAGGCTGATTTGCCCAAAAGGAAAAAGCAGACGGGAAGTGGCGAAGGACAACCAGAATATGATTTGATAAATTCATTGATGCTCTAAATAAACCGTTTCAGGTATGCTCAAACATTATAAAACTATCGGAATGATTGGGGGAATTGCCCCAGCTTCAACAGTTGACTATTACAATCGTCTCATTTCCAGATTTCAGGAGCGCACCGGTCAGCGCGAATATCCGTCGATAATCATCAACAGTATCAACATGACGCACATGATGGAACTGATTACCAACGATCATTTAGATGAGTTGGTTGATTATTTGTCGGAAGAAATATTTACGTTGGAAAAAGCAGGAGCCAAAGTAGTTTTCATGGCTTCAAACACACCGCACCTGGTTTTTGAGCCACTTGCACAGCGAGTTAAAACGAAGATGGTGAGCATTGTCGATTCGACCATTGCATACGCGCAAGCCAAAGGGCACAGCAGACTCGGGTTATTCGGAACACTTCATACAATGGAAGGAGATTTTTTTCAGGATGGCTTTGAAGCAAGTGGCATGGAAATAATAACTCCGATGTCGGACGAGCGAAAATACATTCATAAAGTTTACATGGAAGAATTGGTTCGGGGTCGGTTTTTACCTGAAACAAAAAGTCGTTTATTGTCGATTGCCAAACGCATGTATAATGAAGGCCAGATAGACAGTTTGATTTTAGGAGGTACTGAATTGCCACTTATCCTGAAATCAAGTGATATGGAAGACATTGAAATGCTCAACACGACTAAAATTCATGTCGAGCGAATTCTTGATGCTGTAATCGGATAATCTGATTTGCTTAATTCTATTTTCACCGATTCAATACGGAGAATGATTCTTCAGCTTTTTCACCCCATTTCTAAAGGGAGAAAGCTAAAAAATCAACCTTCCCAAATTAACAGGGTGAATCTGACTAAATTGATTAGAGCCAGTAAATGAAAAAAACTAATGCTGCCAGTGTTCTTTTGGTTGTATTTCTATTGTTTATCTCGTGTGGAAAACTTTCGAAAATCAGCAAAATCGGTTTGCCCGAATCTGATGATTATAAACTCTTTGCTAGCCGAACAGTCGAATCCGGAGCCGAAACATTTCATTTTTACCCGTCGAACCCAAACCTGAATTTAGGTGAAACAATCGAAGTTGACAGTCGCAGAATTGATGCCGGAGACGATAAACTCGATTCGTTTCTGAAAGATCACAAAACCCTGTCTTTCTTAATCATTCGGAATGATTCACTTTTATATCAGTATTACGATGAATCAAAAAGGGATACAAGTATTGTTACTTCGTTCTCAGTTGCCAAAGCATTTGTTTCAGCGCTAATAGGCATCGCCATCACGGAGAATAAAATTCCAGGGGTATACACCAGTATCGTCAGTTATTTTCCTGAACTCACCAACCAAGGCTTCGAACCAGTCACGATAAATAACCTGCTCGACCATACTTCAGGCATTCATTACAAAGAAATTCAGAATCATGTTGGCGGAAACCTTGAATTTTATTGGGGTAAAGACCTTTCAAAAGACATTTTAAATATACATCCGGTTTATACTCCCGGCGAGCATTTCGAATACAGCAACATTAACACCCAGTTGCTTGCCATGATTCTGCAAAGAGCTACCGGAATGAGTGTTTCTGAATATCTTCAGGAGAAAATATGGAAACCTATTGGCATGGAATATCCGGCTTCGTGGAGTTTAAGTAACGATGGCCCAGAGGGAGTCGAAAAAGCCTTTTGTTGCCTGAATGCCCGAACGATTGATTTTGCCAAATTTGGCCGGTTGTATTTAAATCGTGGAAACTGGAACGGAAAACAAATTATTCCTGAAAGTTGGATTGCGCAAAGTCTTCGTTCGTCGAAAGAAAATGGACAGCGGCTTACTTACCATTACAACTGGGGAATTGGCCCCAAAAAATATGGAAGTTTCTATGCCATTGGGTTATACGGGCAGTTGATTTACATGTATCCTGAAAAGAATGTGATTATTGTGCGCTTTGGGAAAGCCGATTTGGGCTACGACCCACCTTTTTTGTTCCACACTTTTCTTCAGATTTGCGATCAGCTCTGACCGATGCTTCAAGTTTCATTAATTGTTATCCAACGCGAAGCTAATGACCAGTTTTTGAGCACTGGAAACTGAGACTGACCACTGACCACTTTTATTCTTCCTGAAGCTTCCGGATAAGCCCCTCACAGGCATCTTCCAAAATATCAAGAACCAGTTCAAAACCGGCTGCGCCGCCATAATAGGGATCGGGAACCGAATCCTGTTTTTTGACTGAACAATAATCAGTCATAAGCGAGATTTTCTTCCGGTCATTTTCATTTCGGGCAACCGCTTTCAAATCGCGTACATTCTGACTGTCCATTCCAATGATGTAATCGAACCGGTCGAAATCCTTCTCCGGATCAACCGGACGTGATATGCTTGTCAACTGATAACCTCTTTTTATTGCAAATTCCTTCATGCGGTAATCAGCCTGATCTCCTGCATGATAAGCGGCTGTTCCTGCCGAGTCACATTTTAGTTCAGACTGGAGTTCCAGTTTTTCAATCATCGCGTTAAAAACCGCTTCAGCACTAGGGCTACGGCAAATATTACCAAGACATACAAAAAGTACCTGTTTCATTAGAATTTGAATTGTTCGGAAAACAAAAATAGATGAATTCCCAGAATAATATAGGAGTGAGAAAAAATTGAGAAAAGTTACAACCAGCGATTTTGAATGCAAAAGTGGATCAATTCTGTGATGTTATGAGTTAGCGTTTTTTCCATGCAATTGCGCTTGTGGTTTTTCACGGTATGAATACTCAATTTAAGCTTGTCTGCTATCATTTTGCTGCTTAGTCCTTCGTGGCATAGCTTGATAATTTCTAATTCCCGTTGCGATAAAATTGAATTATATTTTTTCACATAAACCTTCGTAAAAACTTTTTGATATCCCTGATCTGAATTATAGCGGAATAAAGTCAGAATCATGGTTTCGTCCGATTTAATATCAGCAATCTCGAAAAAAACATTGAGATTTAAGACAGGTAACCGTTTCGCGTTGTCGAATGTTAATGATCCCTCGTGCATAAACTGAGAAATGCTACCATCTTTCCGGATATATCGGTGATTAAATATAAACCTGTAATCGGGAGTTTCTAAAAAAGGTTCTGAATCTATAAATCGCAGGATATCCGGATAAGCTGATTCACACCAAATTTTACGATCTTCAGGATGACAATTCAGTTCATGAAAATCGAGCCGATCTTTTAACTGGTTATTTTTAAAACAAATGCGTTGCTCTTTACAATGATCATGAGTACAGGAAAACTGCTTACCCGAATAATCAATAAGACAAGAACTAAAAAAATCGGAAGGTAAGTCATGCCGTTTATGACCAGTTGCCTCAACTTCGGAAAGAATATTACTATTATCAGCACTTATGGGAGTAACAGCATGATATACTGCATCTGGCGTATTATATTTCAGGTCATTCTTCATGGTGCAAAACATTAATTAGTCTGGCATATACTTCAAAGCCTTGCAAAAGATACAAATGAAGACAAGAATCAATGGAACATTTTTGCCTTCAGGAACTTGCCTTCTAAACAAAAAAAGACAGGTAATCAACTCCGAATAAATAGGTTAACAGGAAAATAAAGAAAAAGTTCTAAACGCAATTTTAGGAGAATGGCACTTTCGTGCTATTGACAATCGCCAAGTTTTAGAAGTAATTTTACTATATGTAAACAAGACAGAAATGTCGCTAAACTTAAAAACGATGTGCGCATTTAGAAGAAAATTATCGATGGGATGGCTTCCTGATTACCCCGATTTCAGGGATCTCACAGTAGAACATGATGATGTGTCGACCCGGCTTCAAGGGCTTGGACAGAAAGATTCTATTAAGAAAATGCTTTCAAAAACTGTTTCTAAAAAAACGGCGTCACCTAAAAAGGTAAATCTGATCAATTGGTTTTCGCCCGTTGAAGATCAGGGTAATCTTGGCTCCTGTACCGCAAATGCGGGAGTTGGGTTAGTCGAATATTTTGAACGGCGCGCCTTTGGAAAACATGTTGATGCTTCAAGATTATTTTTGTACAAAGCCACACGAAACCTGATGAAGGAAAAGGGTGATACCGGAGCATTTCTGAGGAGTGCAATGGGAGCTCTGGTATTGTTTGGCATACCACCAGAAGAATACTGGCCCTACAATGTGGCAAGTTTCGACAAGGAACCATCGGCATTTTGCTACGCATTTGCTCAAAATTACCGATCGATAAGCTACTACCGGCTTGACCCGCCTGGAACACCTGCTGACCAGTTGTTAACCCGAATCAAAACAAACCTTGTGGCAGGACTTCCATCGATGTTTGGATTTACTGTTTACAGTTCCATAAGCCAGGCAGGCAATAACGACGGTAAAATCCCATTCCCGACCAAAGGCGAAAAAATTGAAGGTGGCCATGCCATTGTAGTTGCCGGATATGACGATACGATGAAAATAAAAAACGATACTGTTGGAAGTACCGAAACAACCGGAGCTTTCCTGATTCGCAACTCCTGGGGTACCGATTGGGGTCAGAATGGATATGGCTGGCTTCCTTACGAATATGTACTTCAGGGTCTTGCCGATGACTGGTGGTCGCTCCTGAAAAACGAGTGGGTCGATACCGGTAATTTCAAGGTCTGATGAACTGTTGATTGTCAGGCGAGTTCAAATTTAAAATACCACAAGCTAACACTACTGAATTAGACTAACAAAACCATCGCCATGCTTAACTCCTCCATTCTGGATATCGTTATTGGCCTGATATTCATTTATCTACTCTACAGTTTACTGGCCACAATTATACAGGAGATTATTGCTTCTCATTTTAGCTTCAGGGCTAAAATACTAGAGCGGGCAGTGTTCCGGATGCTTGAAGACGAGAATAAATTCAATTCAAAATTCAGGAGTATTTCGTATTTATTTAAAAAAATAGGGAATGGCGGGGCAAAGAACTCGATGACTTATGAATACTATAAGCATCCGCTCATATTGTTTCTGGGTGAAAGCGATTGCCGTGGCAAGCCAGCCTATATAAACAAAGAAACTTTTTCGAAAGTTATTGTCGATTTACTTCGCGGTAAAGATGTTACTCCGGGAGACGATATAAAGCTGTTGATTCAGAAATCATTAAACGACCAGACAACCAATTGGGGAAATGCGCGGATCGGCGATCAGACATTAAGTTATTTAAAATCGATTTGGGTTGATGCCAATGGTGATGTTGGCAAATTTAAACATCATCTGGAAAATTGGTTTGAAGAAACAATGGATCGAGCCTCTACCTGGTATAAAAAGTACGTTCAATTCATTTTATTTTTTGTTGGATTCGCAATCTCAGTCGTTTTTAATGTCGATACTTTAAAAATCATTGAACGGCTCGAAAAAGATCCGAAACTCAGGGAGCAACTTGTTCAACAAGCCGGAGCTTTTCAGGATGCCCATCCC
>Ga0079306_1002283_pt1 | contig 10935 bp, 7 predicted proteins | sample Methanotroph_Enr_FD_79181 | JGI IMG/M metagenome (GOLD analysis project Ga0079306, IMG submission 79181) | Enriched soil microbial communities from Old Woman Creek wetland in Ohio, USA - Methanotroph_Enrichment_5 | ecosystem: Environmental > Terrestrial > Soil > Wetlands | place: USA: Ohio...
AATTACGGTTTGGCACTTGCAGCAGCTAACTCCACAACATCAGGTTCTCTCAATGTTACTTACGTTAGTACGGTTACGATGAGAAAGGATGAAACTAAATTTGGTTCGAATACTGTATCTGATGCTCCTTATCGGAAAGGTTCAAAATGGACATATGGTGAATTAGGCGCTGCATATAACTTTGGCTTCATCATGAGTGAATTATCAAAAGGTGTTCACAATCCAGTTTATGCACAGCAGCTTCTGCAAAATTCTATTGATTATTTGGATGGTAAATAATTCAAATATGTAAACGTATAAGAAAAGGCTTCTTTTTGTTAAATTAGAAGCCTTTTTTAGTATCAACGATAAAAATGTAAACTATGAAAAAACATAGCATATTTGTTCTAATAATTTTGGTTTCACTCTTCTTCACTGGCTGTAAATATGATTTTATTCTGCCTGAAGTAGTTACACCACCACCAGCTGTTGTTAGCTTCGCAACGAATGTTGCGCCTATTTTTTCGACTGGCAACAAATGTACCGAATGTCATAAACCTGGCGGAGTCCATTCTCCTGATTTGACCCAGCCTAATGTTTATTCTCAGATTGTGCCTGGTTTAGTAAATACCAGCAATCCGGCAGCAAGCACACTTTTAACTCACCCCGGATCGAGTGCGCATACACAGAGAGCCTTAACTGCAGGTGAATCTTCAATTATACTGGCTTGGATAACGCAAGGTGCAAAAGACAATTAGGTAAACATTTAATATTCAATGAAATGAAAAAAAATATTTTATATATAATTCTTTTTGCCCTAATAACTAGCAATTCCTTTGCTCAGGATGAAAAAGTAGCAAAAGAAAAGGACTATCCGGTAAGCGCTGTTTTTGAGAGTGGTTATCTGATTGATGCCCAAACAACTGTTATTCCGGAAGTAAAAACTTTGGAAATGGCTATTCAGCATAAATTTGGAACCATGGACAAGGGAGTTTCAAATTTGTGGGGTATTTATGGTTCTGCAAATATTCGGTTATCTCTTGATTATGTGGCAGCAAAAAACTTTCAAATTGGTGCCGGAATCACCAAGAAAAACATGATGACCGATTTGAACGCCAAATGGACCCTTCTGAAACAAACCCGCCAGAACAGCATTCCTGTATCTGTTGCATTGTATGGCAATGTGGCTTTCGATGGCCGGAATATTAGTGATTTTGGAAGTGGTATGATTCAACAAGCCTGGACTGGTCCTGTGTTTCATTACCGGTTTCCTGATCGGGTAAGTTATTTTTCGCAGATCATTGTCAGCCGTAAATTCTGTAAGGAGTTTTCGCTACAGGCTGCTGCGAGTTTTACCCACTATAATGCCGTAGAAAATATTTATGACCATGATAAAGTTGGTGTTCATGTAAGTGGGCGTATTAAGGTTTCCAATCAGGGATCAATTATTTTCAACTATGATGCACCTTTGAAAATTAAAGGTATTTCGGAACAAAGAGAATGGACAAAACCTCCAAAACCAAGCGCTGCTTTAGGTTACGAAATCTCAACCGGCTCACATGCGTTCCAGATTTACATGGCTTCAACACAATCATTGTTGCCGCAGGATAATCTCATGTGGAATCAAAATGAGATGAAAACAAGTGGGATTGCATTTGGATTTGTAATTACCAGGCTTTGGGGTTTTTAACCCATAGAAATAACATAAAATAAAAATTCTAAAAAATGGTAACTCCTCTGATTTCAGAAGATTACCATTTTTTTTATTTGTAGTAGTATTTAAATTTAATGTTTTTAATTACACCCATAAACGTTTATCAATTCTGATAAATTAATATTTTTAAAATGAACAACCGTTTCATTCGATTAATTTCCATATTAGTTTTAGGTGCTTTTCTGCATACCAATGCACAATCGTATCAAAATGCTCAGCACCATCAATGTCTGAAGTGCCATTCCAATCAAACCTATTCTTTTTTTAATTCGGTAAAGGGCAAGGAAGAAAAAAGGTTGATGAATCCATACTTTATCCTTGATACAGTTGCTATAAGGGCTGGAGTGCATAAGCAGTTTGATTGTACTGATTGCCATTCTTCAGAATACGGAACCTATCCTCACCAGTCAAATTTAAAGCTGGAACCTTTAAGTACGTGCCTTGACTGTCATGGTGGCGATGTGTCATTTGCCAGCTATCATTTCGAGCGGATCGATGAAGAATTCAGGAAAAGTATTCATTATCAGAAGTCCGGAGAAAATTTTAACTGTTCGAAATGTCACAGTCAGCATACCTACGTGGCCACAGCCAGAACAAGCAATAATGTTTTGGAGATTGTTGATTACAGCAACAAAATGTGTCTTTCATGTCATAACGATATGAAAAGATACAAAATGGTATCAGGGCATGAAAATCCAAAATTAGTTCAGGTTCATGACTGGTTGCCAAACCAGGAACTGCATTTTAAGAATGTAAGATGCATCGAATGTCATACGGAAGTCCTGGATAGTTTAAAAGTCTCGCACAATATACTTCCAAAAACAGCCGCCCTCCGGAAATGTGTTGAATGTCACAGCGCAAATTCAAGGTTAAAAGCTTCTTTGTATAAATACCAAAACTTACAAAAGCGTTCTGAAGATGGCAGTATTAAGATGGTATTGGCCAACGAATCCTATGTTATTGGTTCACATCAAATTCCACATCTTAAAGTTGCAAGTATTTTGATTTTCATTCTCACTATGGTTGGAATTATCATACACAGTTCGTTCAGAATCTTTAAAAAGAAATAAAATGTCAACGACTCAAAAAATCTATTTTTATCCGGTCTGGTTGAGAATCTGGCATGGATTAAATGCAATAGGAATACTCACACTCATATTTACTGGCTTGTCCATGCAATCGAGCGTTGAATCTTCTCATGTGCTAGGTTTTAAAACGATTGTAAACCTTCATAATATTGCAGGTATCCTGGTCACGCTGAGTTACTTTGTTTATTTCGTTGGGAATTTAGTAACTCCAAACGGGAAATTTTACATTGTCAAGCCAAAAGGTTTTTTGAAACGACCTATCCTGCAGGCAACCTATTATGCATGGGGTATGTTTCATGGTATGAAGGCTCCGTATCCAATTTCAGAAAAAAGAAAATTTAATCCACTTCAGAAATATGCCTATATTTTGGTAATGTACCTTGCAGTTCCAATTGTAATTATCTCTGGCATTGGCCTATTATTTCCTGAAATAATAATCGATCAGGTTTATACTTTCAGCGGAGTATTTGTAACCGCAGTGTTTCATTCAACGATGGGATTTTTTATTTCAATTTTTTTAGTGGTTCACCTTTACATTGCCTCAATCGGAAAATCACCAATTGAAAATTTCAAAAGTATAATTACAGGTTGGCATGAGGTTCATTAAGTATTATAAAATTGACTATGCAGACTCTTATATCTGTTGAAATAAATTGACAAATATCATCGGCTCGATAATAGGATAGAGTTAGGATTTTAAGGACTTTTGTTGCTTATAAATGAGAAGAACAAATGAGAGAGAATTGGAAGCTTTTTAAATCCACAAAGGAAAGTGGGCATGCGAATAAAATATTTTCAGAATCATTACGCACCTTTGTTCCGGAGTCTAAGAATTTATTGAAATCCAGAACCTCAATCGGGTTATTTTGCTTTACCTTTCTACTATTGCTGGCAGTATGCAAATTATCGGCACAAACTAACGATGATTGTTTGACATGTCACGACGATCCTTCTCTAACCAAAGAGCGGGCAGGGAAAAAGGTTTCTTTGTACATAAAACCTACTGCTCTTGATCATTCGGTGCATAAAAGTGTGCTTTGTGCTTCTTGTCACACCGATGCTGCAGTCGCTGAGTTTCCTCATCCTGAAACTCTTAAGCCAGTCGATTGTGGTGTTTGCCACGCTGATGCCAAAGACAAATATCTTCGGGGAGTCCATGGACGTGCATTTCTTGCCAATGAAAAGTATGCCCCGACTTGCAAGGAATGTCATGGTACGCATGAAATCCTGAAATCAGCTGATCCGAAATCACGAACTTATAAGATGAATATTCCCATTTTGTGTGGTTCGTGCCATAAAGAAGGTGCTCCTGTAGCGAGAGCATACAATATTTCGGAACACAATATTCTTGAGAATTATAGTGAGGGTATTCATGGACAAGGGCTCTATAAAAAAGGGTTGATTGTTTCTGCAACTTGTAACAATTGTCATGGTAACCATTTGATACTACCCCATACAAATGTATCTTCAAGCACTTCGCCAAAAAACATTGCTGCAACCTGTATGCAGTGCCATGCTCGAATTGAAGATGTTCATACAAAGGTGATTAACAAAGAATTGTGGGAGAGCAAACCTGGCGCAATTCCGGCATGTACTTCTTGTCATCCCCCTCATAAGGTTGAATTAAAGAATCTCATATCGACGATATCTGATAATACTTGTTTAAAATGTCACGACAATTCAGATACTCATAAAACAGTAAATGGTAAGGTTGTTTCCTTAAAAGTTGAGGTTGGCGATTTGGCTGTTTCAAGCCATAAGAACATCACGTGTGTCAAATGCCATTCGGATGTGACTATTCATCTGGCACGTCCTTGTGAAACGGCGGGAAAAGTTGATTGCTCAGCCTGTCACGCTGAGGAATCTGATATATATTTTGCAAGTGGACATGGACAGGCTTATTTCAACAAAAAGGAAAATGCCCCATATTGTACAGATTGTCATGGGAGCCACTTTGTTAAACCAAAAACTGACGAAAGCTCACCTGTTTACAGGTCTTCAATTCCTAAGCTCTGTGGTGAATGCCATCGTAAAGGAGGGAAGGCTGTTGAAGGTACTAATCTTAAAGAAAAAGATGCGTTCCACGATTATTCACAAAGCGTGCATGGAAGAAGTCTTTCAGAGAAGGGATTACTTTCGGCTGCAGTATGTACCGATTGCCATACTTCGCATTTTGAGTTGAAAGAGTCTGATCCGAGATCTTCAGTAAATCCCAAAAATGTTGCTGCAACTTGCGGAAACTGCCACAAGGGTATTTACAATCAATATATTACCAGTGATCACGCTTATCGCGAAGAAAAAGAAGATGTGAAATATCCGACTTGTGCAACCTGCCATACCGCACACAACATGTCTGAAGTTCATAAGGATAAATTTATGGCTGAAATCACTGCTCAGTGCGGCAAATGTCATTCGGAACTGGCCAAGTCATATTTGGAGACCTACCACGGGAAAGTTTACCAGTTGGGTTATCTTCAGGCAGCACGTTGTTCCGATTGTCATGGTGCACACAGTATTTATAAAATACAAAATCCGAAATCATCGGTGGGTCCTGAAAATATTATAGCAACCTGTCAGAAATGCCATGCGGATGCCAGTAAAAAGTTTACGGGATATTTAACGCACGCTACTCATAATAATAAAACTAAATTTCCATGGCTCTATTATACTTTCTGGGCAATGACCACTTTGCTGGTTAGTGTATTTCTTTTCTTTGGAATACACACCCTTTTATGGCTGCCCCGGTCAATCGATGCCATGCGCAAAAAGAAAAAGCACGAAACGGAAACTGGCGATAAAATATATATCCGTCGCTTCACTAAAAACCAACGCATCACGCATCTATTCGTAATTGTAAGCTTTCTTTCGCTGGCATTTACCGGAATGTTGCTGAAATTTGCCTTTATGGACTGGGCTAAATTCTATGCTAAACTAATTGGAGGAGCCCAGGTTGCAGGCGTAATTCACCGGATTGCTGCGGTAATAACTTTTGGCTATTTTTCTTATCATGTATTCTCCTTAGTGAAAATGAAGATCAGTAAAAAGCAAAACTTGTCAGGCTTCATTTTTGGGTATAATTCGCTCATGTTTAATCTTCAGGATCTCCACGATTTTTGGGCCACAGTTAAATGGTTTGTTGGAAAAGGACCCCGGCCACAGTATGGACGTTGGACTTATTGGGAAAAGTTCGATTATATGGCCGTATTCTGGGGGGTTGTAGTTATTGGTTCAACTGGCCTGATTCTTTGGTTCCCGGTATTTTTCACTTCTATTTTACCAGGTTGGGTTATCAATGTAGCCATGATTATACATAGTGATGAAGCTTTATTAGCAGTAGGATTTATATTTACAATTCACTTCTTTAATACACATCTTCGTCCTGAGTCATTTCCAATGGATACTGTTGTCTTTACCGGTCATGTGTTGCTTGAAGAGTATAAAGCTGACAGGCCCAGGGAATTTGAGGATTTGGAAAAAACCGGAATGCTGGAAAGTGTAACCGTAAAGAAAGATTTTACAAAAAAACAAATGAGACTAGTAAAGATATTTGGATACATTTTCTTATTTACCGGAATTGTTCAGGTTATTTTCATCATATATTCTTTGCTGTTTCATTAATTTATCCGGATTAAGAATTTGGGTAAAATGTTCGGAATTTCAAATCTTGCATGTCATAATTCTAAGATATTTAGTGCAGTTAAATGAATAGTTGACACTTGTCAATAGTTGTTGAATTATTCCCTGCTTTTTACAAACTTGCGCCGCATTAATAATCGGTATTAGTCAAATATTATTCTACATGAAATTACCTTCTTCGGTTAAAAATTGGATATCAATAACAGGAGCCATACTGGCTGTTTTCAACCTGGCCACAATCTTATCATTAGTCATATTAAATTCATTTTTTAATTTTGGCGGTGCATATATTGGCTTGTTTATATACATGGCCTTACCTGCGTTTATGATTTTTGGTTTAATTCTGATTCCGGTCGGAATGCGGATTTACCATAAGCGGGCACAGGCAGAAGAACTGGCAGGAGAAAAAAGAAACTGGCCAGTTCTTAATTTTAATAATGTTGCAACCCGGAATGCTACAATCATTTTTGTTTTTGGAACTGTTTTCCTTCTAATCATTTCTTCAATTGGAAGTTATGAAGCCTTTCATTTTACAGAATCTGTTGAATTTTGTGGAAAACTTTGTCATCAGGTTATGGAACCAGAATATGTTACCTATCAGGGATCTTCTCATGCACGAGTTGCATGTGTTGAATGCCATGTTGGTGCAGGTGCTACATGGTATGTGAAAAGTAAACTTTCAGGTTTATACCAGGTTTATTCAGTTTTAGCCCATAAATTTCCAACTCCTATTCCTACACCTATTGCAAATCTACGACCGGCGAGGGAAACCTGTGAGAAATGCCATTGGCCCGAAAAGTTCTATGATCGCAAAATGAAAATTAAAGAATCATTTCTGGCTGATGATTCAAATACAGAGCAGATCATTCAGTTGCAGATGAAAACCAGCACTAAGATGACTTCTGCAGGACTTGAAAAAGGAATTCACCAGCATATTAGCAAAGATGTCAGGATCGAATATAAAACTACATCTGCAAACCGTCAGGTCATTCCGTGGGTAAGATACACCAATTTGAAAACTGGTGAAAGCGAAATATTTACAGATAGTGAAAATGTATTAAGTCAGGCTAAACTTGATTCACTGGAGACCAGGGTGATGGATTGTTTGGATTGCCATAACCGACCTTCACATAATTACAGAACTCCTCAGAATTTTATCGATAAGTTAATGACTGAAGGGAAAATCTCGAAAACTCTACCTGGAATTAAAAAGTTAGCTATGGGAATATTGTATCCTGAATATTCTACCAGGGACAGTGCTTTTTTGGCTATAAATGCAAAAGTAAGTGCTTTTTATACTAAAAACTATCCTGATTTAATCACTAGTAGAAAATCTGAGATTGATCAGGCAATCGTTGAAATACAAGGAGGTTATGCCAATAATGTATTTCCATACATGAAATCAAGCTGGAAGTCATATCCCAACAATATTGGTCATATGGAATTTGATGGCTGTTTTCGCTGTCACAATGATCGGCATGCCACCGCAAAGGGAAAAGTTATTTCAAAAGATTGCAATTTATGCCACAACATTATGGCTCAGGGAACTCCCGGAAATATGGAATATTCCAAGTCTTTTGAACCGTTGGAATTCAAACATCCGGTAGATATTGACGAGGCATGGCGTACTGAGCTTTGCTCATCGTGCCATGCACAATTGTATTAACATTATTGTAAGCAAGAAGTAAAATTGTATGGCATTTTTTTTGTAAAGAAAAATATTATGTGCAAATTTATACTTATATAGAAATTAAAGGTATTTGTAATAACAAGTAAAAAACCGAACATTCATTCAAACAAAATATTCTAATAATCCTTTAAACATCATGACTATGAATTACAAAAAATTAGTTTTTTTACTGGGAATGGTAATCATTTTCAGTTCGATTGTAAACGCAGAGGATTTCAAGTATGTTGGGGCCGCCAAGTGTAAAATGTGCCACAACAAGCCTGAAAAAGGTGGTCAGTATGCAAGTTGGGCCGCAGGTCCGCATGCCAAAGCAATGTTGTCGTTAAAAGGCGACGAAGTTAAAAATCCAAAATGTTTAAAATGCCATTCAACTGCAGCTGGTGTCGATCAGGCTTTGGTTGCTACAATTACGGTTGAGGAAGGCGTTTCGTGCGAATCTTGCCATGGTCCAGGTAGTGCATACAAAGTTGCTACTACGATGAAGGACATGAAGTTGGCGATGTCTAAAGGTTTGATCATGCCTGATGAAAAATTGTGTAAAAAATGTCATAATCCTGAAAGTCCAAATTACAAACCATTCGATTTCAAGACTTACTCTGCAAAAATTGCCCACAAAGATCCAACCAGAAAATAAACCTATTTTCGTATCAGATAAAATATTAAATTCCTTTGTTTTATATTTAAAACAAAGGAGTTTTTTTTAATAACCATGCCAAAAGAAAAGCATTTCCAATTAAACTAGTCAGTGTTATTCAGTTATATTAATTTCAGTTAGAATAAAAGACCATGAAAAAGATAGTTTCATTTCTATTCTCCATGTTTTTTAGCGTTTTGTTATTAATAATGTTTGCAATCACTATCGCTTATGCAACCTTTATTGAAAATGATTACGGTACAGCAACCGCTCAGGCTGTTATTTATCATGCATGGTGGTTTGAACTGCTGCTTTTTGTCGGTGTTATTAATTTGGCCGGGAGTGTGGTCAAGTATAAACTTGTGTCCCGGAAGAAATGGGCTATTCTATTATTCCACCTGGCTTTTATAGTCATAATTATTGGTGCTGGTGTAACACGGTATTTTGGTTTCGAAGGAAGTATGCATATTCGTGAAGGAGAGTCTTCTAATCAGGTGGTATCCGAAGCGAGTTTTATTAACCTGAAAGTTTCTTTTAACGGTCAAGAAGTTTCGGAACAAACCAAGGTGAGTTTTACCCCAAATACGAACAATACTTATCGTAAAACCCTGGAAGTCGGAGGGAAAAAGATTCAGGTTGAAAATGAAATGTTTGTTCCGAACGCTAAAGAAATAGTTGTTCGCGATGCGAGTGGAAAGCCAGTGCCTTCATTGGTTCAAATAACTGATGGAACAGGTCAATCCGGAATGGATGCTTTTACAGCTAAAATTACTTCAGGAAACGAGGTTCTGCGAATTAATGTATTTGGACGGGATGGAGTAATTCCTGCCCCCGTCACTTGCTCGATCAATGGTGTTCAGGTAAGTCTTTCTTATGGTTCAGTCATTCGCATCTTGCCTTTCAGTATTTTCCTGCGTGATTTTCAGCTTGAAAGATATCCCGGCTCCATGAGTCCATCGTCGTATGCGAGTGAAATCACATTAAAAGATCCTGCCTTATCAATCGAACGTCCATTTCGTATCTTTATGAATAATATATTAAAATACAACGGATACCGCTTCTTTCAGTCATCCTTCGATCAGGATGAAAAAGGGACGGTTTTGTCAGTCAATCAGGATCGTTGGGGGACTTTAATTTCTTACCTGGGATATTTTTTAATGGCATTGGGAATGGTATTTACTATTTTTCTCCGGAGCAGCCGTTTTCAAACATTAATACGTTTGAGTTCCAAACTTCAGACCAAACGCAAATTAGTTAAAGTTCTTGTTATTGCCTTAATTATTTCAGGAATTGGCGGAACTTCAAATTCTACTTTTGGTGCCGTCAATTCGGCGCCTAAAGAAAAACATGTGAACGCATTTGGTGAATTACTGGTGCAGGATCACGAAGGAAGAATAGAACCGGTTAGTACATTGGCATCTGATTTATTGCGAAAGATTTCTAAAAAAGATAGTTGGGAAGGAATGTCTTCTGTTGAGTTTTTCCTGGATATGAGTGCAAATCCTGATAAATGGAAAAGTATTCCGATTATTAAAGTTGCTAATCCGGAGCTAAAGAAGACACTAGGAGTTTCGGATGATATGATTTCATATTACCAGATGTTTGACCAGACCGGAAATTACAAGCTGAATGAGTTGGTTCAACGGTCGTATAACAAGAAACAAACCTTGCGAAATAAATATGACAAGGAAATTATTAATGTAGATGAACGCATAAATATTTGTTATCAGATTTTCAACGGAGATTTTCTGAAGATTTTCCCGGTTCCAAATGACGTTCGAAGAACCTGGGTGACGTTTTCAACTCTTCCACCGACGATGAAGAAGGAAGAGCTGGATTTTGCAGGTACGATTCTGAAATTGTATTATGACGAATACAATAGCGCCACGCTTTCAGGAAATTGGTCAAAGCCAGAAGAATTTCTTGGATACATCAAGAAATACCAGAACAAATATGGAGCTGACATAATTCCCTCAAAAACAAAAATCAGTCTTGAAATACTTTACAACGAATGGAATATTTTCGGAAAACTGGCCAAGATATATGCTTTGCTTGGGTTTATTATGCTGGTAATTCACTTCATGCTCATATTTAAACCTACCGCTAATTTCGAAAAATTTATTCTTACAGGATCAGCTGCCGTATTTCTTGCCTTTCTGTTTTACACAGGGGGCTTAATAATTCGATGGTATAT
>Ga0079306_1002284_pt1 | contig 10934 bp, 9 predicted proteins | sample Methanotroph_Enr_FD_79181 | JGI IMG/M metagenome (GOLD analysis project Ga0079306, IMG submission 79181) | Enriched soil microbial communities from Old Woman Creek wetland in Ohio, USA - Methanotroph_Enrichment_5 | ecosystem: Environmental > Terrestrial > Soil > Wetlands | place: USA: Ohio...
GACGAATATCAGGATGGTAAAGATTTGATTTTTAAAAAGTTTAGCTGAAATTATGGCCAGCGTAAAAGTATTGGCTGCATGGGCCGAGAAAAACCCAAACGCCCCACCACGGTTGTATACGTTGTGAACCAGATTGCTTAAAGAAGGGTCATGAGTAGGACGCAGGCGCTGCACCAAATCTTTAATCAGACCCGAAAACTGGTCGCTCACGGCAATCGAAAGACCAATCAGAATCAGTATATATAGCGCATTATTTTTGTAGGTTTTAATGATGAAGTAAATAATCAGCAAATAGAAAGGAATCCAGATTTCGATACTGGTAAACAGGGTGACTGCCTTGTCCCAGAATTCGTTGTGGAAGCTGTTCAGAAACAACAACAGCGATTGATCTATTTGTTTGATACTTCCCATAAAAAAAGTGCCTAGAGTGCCTAAAGTGCCTAAAATTCGGAGTAGTAAAAGTACTTTAGGCACTCCGAACTCCAGGCACTCCGAACTTATTTATTTAGAATTTGCCAGATTTTATCTTTTAAGGCTAAAATTCCCTGACCTGTAATGGACGAAATAAAGAGATGTGGAATGTCTTTCAGATCATTGCTGATTTCAACCATCAACTCTTCATCCAGAAAATCACTTTTGCTGATGACCAAAAAGCGCTCTTTATCCAGTAACTCCGGATTAAATTGCTGCAGTTCATTCATCAGGATATTAAATTCTTTCCGGTAATTTTTTGCATCGGCGGGAACCATGAACAAGAGCATCGAATTTCGCTCAATGTGGCGCAGGAATCGCAGTCCAAGTCCTTTGCCCTCATGCGCTCCTTCGATGATACCCGGAATATCAGCCATTACAAACGACTGATTGTCGCGGTATGCAACAATCCCAAGATTAGGAACCAGTGTTGTAAACGGATAATCTGCGATTTTAGGTTTTGCCGCCGATACCACTGACAGCAAAGTTGATTTGCCGGCGCTTGGAAAACCCACCAATCCGACGTCGGCCAGAATTTTCAATTCCAAAGTAAACCAACCTTCGGTGAATTCTTCGCCTGGTTGGGCAAAACGCGGTGTTTGCTGGGTTGACGATTTGAAATGTACATTTCCAAGTCCGCCTCTTCCGCCCTGTGCTATAATGTGTGTTTCGCCCTCTTTGGTTATTTCGAAGAGAAATTCGCCGGTTTCGGCATCTTTGGCTACTGTTCCAAGCGGAACATCCAGATAAACATCTTCCCCATCAGCACCACTGCTGCACTGTTTCCCTCCTGATTCGCCGTGGCCGGCAAAAATATGTTTCCTGTATTTCAAGTGTAGCAGAGTCCACATCTGTTCATTTCCCTTCATGATAACATGCCCTCCGCGACCACCGTCACCTCCGTCGGGCCCACCTTTGGGTTCTGATTTTTCTCTCCTGAAATGTGCCGATCCCGGGCCACCGTTCCCTGATTTGCAATAAATTTTAACGTAATCAACAAAATTTGTATCTGCCATTTTAAGAGTTTCAGGTTCCGAGTTTCGAGTTCCACGTTTCCCGCAGGGATTTGGAGCTTTACTTAAATATTGGTTATTCAATATTAATTATTGGAAATTTATTCGCTTGTTTTCGAATAAATTTCCAATTTTTCTGTGGCGCAAGATAACAAAAAAAGACGAATGGCCGGATAACCACTCGTCTTTGATGTTAAATATCAGAATCTTATAATGTCGAAACGGTTTCAATCAAGCGCTGAGCAATTTCTTCAATTGAACCCGTCCCATCAATTCTATAGTATTTGTTCTGAGCCTTGTAATAATCTCTTAAGGGTTCTGTTTTTTCATGGTAAATCTGAATCCGGTTTTCGATGATCGAAACATCCTGATCGTCAGGACGACCGGAAGTTTTTCCACGGGTAAGCAAGCGGTTGATTAACTCATCTTTTTCAACCAAAAGACACAACATTCCTGAAACGGGAATATTGTGCTCATCCAACAATTCGTCCAGTGCTTTGGCTTGTGCAACGGTTCGCGGAAAGCCATCAAAAATATAACCGTTAGCTTCCTTATTTTCCTGAAGTATTGTTTTAATCATTCCGATAACTATCGAATCAGGCACAAGAAAACCCTTATCGATATATCGTTTTGCTTCCAGACCCAATTCTGTTTCCGCAGCTATTTGGTTGCGCAATAAATCGCCTGTTGACAGGTGATTCAGTTTAAATTTTTCAATCAGGAAATCAGCTTGGGTGCCTTTCCCGGCACCGGGAGGTCCAAATAAAACAAGGTTTAACATTTCGGGTAAAATAGGGTTACTAATTGATTACTTTATAAATATCAATCAAATTGCGTCCTTTCCTGTCATAATCCAGACCATAACCAACGATAAAGTCGTTCGGTATTTCGAGCCCGATATAGTCCAATTGGACTTTTATCTGAAGAGCATCTGGTTTTAGGAGCAAAGTGGCAATTTTTATTTCGGCTGGGTTTTTGGTTTTTATTTGTTCAATGGTATTTGCGATGGTAATTCCTGAATCAACAATGTCTTCCAGTACAACTACGGTGCGGCCGGTTAAATCTTCGTTGAGGCCAATCAGTTGTTTTACAGAACCTGTGGTTTGTGTACCTGAATAAGATGCCAGTTTGATAAATGAGATTTCAGCATCGAGCAATGAGATACGTTTGAAGATTTCGGCGGCAAACATAAACGAACCATTCAGAATACAAAGGAAAAGTGGGTTTTTACCTTCAAAATCCTTGTTCATTTTTTCTGCCATTTCTTCAACAATTGACCTGATCTTTTCGTAAGGAATGAAAATTTCGAATTCCCGGTCATTAATAGTTACCTTCTTCATTATGCTTTAAGTTGAAATTTTCTATGTTTACAGTGAAAAGAATCCTCTTTGCTTTTTTATTGATCGCAGATCGAAAAATGAAGCAACAAAGTAACAAAACTAATTTATATTGGAAAAATTAAATATTGAAAAGATGGAACCAAAAGTAAGTATCATCATGGGCAGCACCTCCGATTTAGGCGTCATGGAAGCAGCGGCCAGAATACTGGATGAATTCGAAATTCCGTTTGAAATCAACGCTTTGTCGGCTCACCGTACTCCGGAAGCTGTTGAAATTTTTTCCAAAGGCGCAAAAGCCCGTGGTATTCAGGTAATTATAGCTGCTGCCGGGATGGCTGCACATTTGCCTGGTGTCATTGCAGCGATGACTACCCTGCCGGTTATTGGGGTGCCAATCGATGCTTCGTTAAGCGGATTGGATTCACTTTTGGCAATTGTACAGATGCCTCCGGGGATTCCCGTTGCTACGGTTGCTGTAAACGGAGCTCAAAATGCTGGTATACTGGCAGTTCAGATAATGGCTCTGGGCAATCCGAAGCTCGAGGCCAAATTGGTTTTGTTCAAGGAAAATCTTAAGCATAAAATCGAAAAAGCCAACAAGGACCTTGCAGAGATAAAATTCAGGTTTAAAACGAATTAGACTTGACTCGTTAACAAAATATTTGTAACTTGTAGGGTAAGAATTGTGTTCCTGTTTTTTCACTTCAGGAACTTTTTTTTCCTGAAGGTTATGAAATTGTTACCTGCGGTATTATTTGGGTCGTTCTTGTTCTCGGCACCGGTCTCCAAATCACAGGAATTGTTTTCTTCCGGCGCAAGAATTGAGTCCCTGTCAGGGGCATCAGTTGGTTTGTCTGGCTGCTGGTCGGTTTATGGAAATCAGGCAGGATTGGCACAAATCGCACGGTCTGAATTCGGAGGATCTTTTCAGAACCGCTTCCTGATTAGCGAATTATCTACCCGTTCACTTGCATTTGCATTCCCGGTTCAATCGTCAGTATTTGCAGTTTCCATCTCACAATTTGGAAAAATTCCTTTTCGGCAAGAGAAGTTTGGTATTGCGTATGCGAGGCAAATCTATCCACAGCTAAATTTTGGCATTCAGTTTAATTATTACAGACTATATCTACCTGAAGATAACCGGAATGCAGGTTCATCAGGAATCGAACTAGGCATTCAATATCTTCTTTCGCGCCAGCTAATTTTGGGCATCCATATCCTGAATCCATACCAAACGGGGATTACTACGATGTCAGGAAAATTCCTGTACCCAGGACGGATAAATCTGGGTGCATTATTTCACCTTTCAAATTCATTCAGTTTATCTTCTGAACTCGAAAATGATTTTACACGCCACCTCATAATAAGGACCGGCCTGGAGTATACGATACTAGAAAAACTTTTTTTGCGTGCCGGTTTTTCCGGGAAACCCTATCAATTATCAGCGGGTATCGGATTTCAGGTTAAGAAGCTGACCATAGATTTAGCAAGTTCATACAATCAGTATTTGGGCAATTCGCCATCGGTAAGTTTTCAATTTCAATTTTGAAGATGAAGAAGCTTTTACTTTTCCTATTGATTCTCGATATATCGATGGTATCGCAGGCACAGGACCCAATGGTACAGCAAACGGTTGAAGACTTGCTTGAGTCGGCCGGCGAAAACATGAGCGATGATACCGATTTTCAGGAAATACTCGACGACCTGACGCGGTTAAAACAAAACCCATTGCAGATCAACCAGGCCACTCCTGACGAACTCATGCAGTTGCATTTGTTGTCGGTAATGCAAATAGATAACCTGATCAGTTTCAGACAAAAAACCGGAACAATATTCAGCATTTATGAACTGGCTTCGATTGATGGTTTTACTCCGGATATTTTGCAGAAAATTGAGCCATTTATAAGCTTTGGAAATGAGGTAAAAATCATTGGAAATAAAAGTTCTTCCAACGATTTGTTCCTGAAAACTACCCGGTCATTTTCGTCAGAAAGCCTTTCAGGCACCTCGGATTATGAAGGCTCGCCGGAGAGATATTATCTTCGGTTTAAGCATAGTTCGACCAATTATGAGTGTGGACTTGTAAGCGAAAAAGATCCCGGTGAATCATTTTTTTGTCAATCGAACAAACGAGGATTCGATTACACCAGTGCGTTTGTTAACTTCAGGCTGGGAAAAGCCGGCAGTCGTATTTTTGCAGGTGATTACCATGTCCGTTTTGGTCAGGGATTGGTTGCCTGGCAGGGATTTTCGATGGGCAAATCATCAGAAACAACCCAGGTTTTTCGTTCAGATCAGATAGTCAATTCCTATTCATCGACCGACGAAAATCAATTTTTTCGTGGATTAGCCGGACAGATTAAGTACCGGAATTTTATTTTCTCGCCTTTTGTTTCGATGAACCGAATAGATGCCAATGTGGACACCCTGGATGGGAAACCTTTCTTTGGCGCTTTTCAAACAAGCGGATATCACCGGACAGTGCCGGAAATTGCCGGTGAGAATGCCGTCAGTCAATTTACCGGTGGCGGCCACATTAGCTATTCCTTCGATCGCTGGGTATTTGGAGTCACCACGGTTTTTAACCGTTTTAACACTGAAATGATTCGCGATGATGAACCTTACAATCAGTTTTTGCCTGGTGGAAAAGAAAATCTGGTTGCCGGTTTTGACTGGAAAGGGTCGGTTAAGAAAATCTATCTTTTCGGAGAGACCGCCGCGTGTGCAAATTCAGGGAAGGCCTTGTTGACCGGCGTTATGCTGAAACCGGCTTCAAATGCTGAATTGTCGCTGATATACCGAAATATTAACAAGACCTATTTCAGTTATTTCTCGAATGCATTTACCGAATCAACACGAACCAATGATGAACATGCCATGTATCTGGGCCTGAAATTTTTCCCAGCCTCACATTGGATTGTTTATGCCTATGCCGATTTCTTCAGGAATAAATGGATTAAGTATACAACTGCAGCTCCTTCAATCGGAACTGAGTTATTTTCGCAGGTGTCGTATAGTCCATCGCGGCAAACCGGTTTCTACCTGAGATTCTTTCAGGAAGAAAAAGACCAGAAGGAAATTTCGGAGATACTGAAATACAATGAAAAACAATTGATTAACCGGATTCGGCTCAATTACGCACAGATTTTGAATGAGCAGATCAGTTTAAAAAGCAGGATAGAATTTTCATTTTATTCAAAACAAGGCAGTGAAAAGGGATTATTGATTCTTCAGGATGTCGTTTATAAACCGATCGAAAAACCCTATACAATCAATGGCCGTTTGGCTTATTTTAAGACCGACGGATACAATTCACGACTTTACGCCTATGAGAATGATGTTCTTTATTCATTTTCGATTCCGGCACTTTATGGAAATGGAATCCGGTCTTATTTTAACATTCAGTATAAATTTAGCAGCAGTTTTTCAGTTTGGCTAAAGTTCGCAGCAACGCATCAGTTTGCCCAAAACGAAAACGAACAAATCGTCGGTTCATCCACCCGATCAGAGCTGAAAATACAGGTTCGGTATCAGTTTTAATTGCGTTTATTGTCGTAGTTTTTGATCCATTTTAATCGTACTAATCAGGCATTTCAATGGCTCGCTGTTTAATTTAATGTTATAATATGTACTAAATCAATATATTACCCAACATTTGAAAAAATAAAATAATAGCGGATTCTGTCACTTGTTCGCACTCAATTATTATCTTTGCCCGACAAAAAAAGAGAAATGCTTCATAAAATTAACTTCGACGATATTCGTCCGTTTAATGATTCGGAGGTAAATCATTACCTGGGATTGCTTCTTCAGGATGGAGGATTTCAACACATATTACAATATATCTTTAAAGATCAGGCCAAGATTGAACAGGCTAAACTGTTGCTTTCCAGTATAAATACAGTTAGGGATCTGCAATTTAATTTTGTATACGATCTCGTTAATGAACTAATACTGAAGCCATCTACTGATGGTTTGACCTCGAGTGGACTGGAAAATCTCGATAAGCATGCAAGTTACCTGTTCATCTCCAATCACCGGGATATCATTCTTGATTCGGCACTGATCAATTTCCTGATTGTACTTGAAGGTATGAATACTACCGAAATTGCCATCGGGAATAATTTGCTGATCCAGGATTGGATTGAATGGGCCGTTAAACTCAACCGGGCATTCGTCGTGCGACGAAATCTTCCTGCAAGAGAATTGCTGATGGCTTCAAAAAAACTATCAGAATATATCCGACGCGATATTACCACGAAACACACCTCGGTTTGGATTGCCCAACGCGAAGGAAGAACCAAGGATGGAAACGATAAAACACAGCAGGCATTGTTAAAAATGCTGAATCTGAGTAATCATAAGGAATTCAAAGAAGGTTTTAATGAACTGCAGATTGTCCCCATTTCAATTTCGTATGAGATTGAGCCATGTGGTCTTGCAAAAGTTGACGAATTGTATCGGAAACAGACCGAAGGCTTCGAAAAAACACAATGGGATGATTTGCGCAGCATGGGGCATGGACTGGTTAATCCCAAAGGACATGTTCATTTTGGTTTTGGAAAACCTATTTCAGGTCAACTGGATTTGATTGCCAGTGAAGAAACCACCTCTGCGCAGATTGAAAAGCTTGCGGACCATATTGATCAGCAGATTTACAGCAATTTCAGGCTTTGGCCAAACAATTATATTGCCGAAGATCTACTCACTCATTCCAGCAATAATACCCAACATTACACTGCAGAGCAGTTCCATAAGTTTGAGAGTTTGGTTGAGGAAGCTGTTACCCAGATACCCGGCGATTCCGAAACTATTCGGAATATGTTCCTTCAAATGTATGTCAATCCGCTCATCAACAAGCGCAATTCACTGACTTAGAGTGATACTTAATCAATTCAGAGGTATTATCTGGGATTGGAACGGCACATTGCTTGATGATGCTGCACTTGCGATTCGAACCATGAACCAGATGCTCGAAAAAAGAAGTCTTCCTTTGCTTTCGATCGATGAATACAAATCGGTATTCACTTTTCCGGTAAAAGATTATTACCAGAAAATCGGCTTTGATTTTCAGACAGAACCTTTTGAAATTCCTGCTTTGGAATTTATCAATTATTACAACAGTCAGGTGAACGAGTGTGCCCTTCAGCAGGACACATTAAAAGTTTTGAATTATTTCCAGTCGATTGGAATTCGTCAATTTATTCTTTCGGCTATGAAACAGGATATATTGTCAGATTGCCTGAACCATTACCAGATCGACCACTTTTTCGAGCACGTTTCGGGCCTGGATAATCACTATGCTACATCCAAAGCTGAAAACGGGCACCGGCTAATTTCTGATTTAAAACTGGATGTTGGGGAACTTGTTTTAGTTGGTGATACCGTGCATGATTTTGAAGTAGCCACTGCATTGGGCTGTGCGTGTATCCTGATCGCCAACGGGCATCAATCAAAAGAAGTACTTCAGTCAACCGCTGTGGTGGTTATTGACCGGTTAAGCCAATTGCTTGGATAATAGCACCTCAAACTATTTGGAATAGCTGAAAACAAACTCCTTTCAACTTCATTGATATCTCCCGGAAACTCTTGTTACTAACATATTTTGTGTATATCTATTCCCTGTCCTGGAATTAAGACATGAAAACTAATATTAATTTCATCGGCTTATAAATAAGCATACAAACCTGATTCAAAAAAACTAATCTTATCAAAGGAGAACTGCAAATGGCCAGACGTATTATTGGTATTCATGAAAAACTGTCCCTGTTAGAGAGCTTACCGCTCAGTTTTCAGCATTTAACAGCAATGTTTGGTGCAACAATTCTGGTTCCTATTCTTTTAGGTGTCGACCCGGCTATAGCCTTGCTGATGAACGGAATTGGGACTTTAATTTACACATGGGTTACCAAAGGTGGTATACCGGCTTATCTTGGATCCAGCTTTGCATTTATCGCTCCGGCCATGTTGGTTATCAGCACGTATGGTGGATTTACCCATGCGCAATCCGGATTTATCTTCTTTGGTTTATTTTTTATCCTGATTTCGTATGTGGTAAAATTTTGGGGTATCAAATGGATTGACATAGTGATGCCGCCGGCAGTAATGGGTGCTGTGGTTGCCATTATCGGGCTCGAACTTGCCCCGGTCGCTGCACAGATGGCCGGACTCGCTCCATGGCCGACTTCCGTTGGACAAACTGTTCAGCCGTTTGTAATGACACCAAATATTGTTATCGTTTCCATGTTTACCCTGATCGTTGGAATTGCCGGTTCAGTACTTTTTAAAGGGTTCATGCAGGTTATTCCAATCCTTTTTGCAGTGGTTGCCGGTTATCTTCTGGCATTGGCCATGGGAATGGTCGATACCGCTGTGATCAGCAATGCAGCATGGTTTGCTTTGCCAAAATTCCAAACACCGGTTTTCGACATGAATGCGATGGTTATAATAGCTCCTGCATGTATTGTTGTACTTGCCGAACACATCAGTCACCTGATTGTAACCGGCAAAATCACTGATTCAGACCTAATGAAAAATCCGGGTTTGCACAAGTCGCTTCTTGGCGATGGCATCAGTAATGTTTTATCCGGATTTGCAGGTTCACCTCCAAATACAACATACGGTGAAAATATTGGTGTAATGGCCATTACACGGGTTTATTCGGTTTGGATTATCCGTGGTGCAGCACTTCTGGCTATTGCATTTTCGTTGATCGGAAAGGTTTCAGCCGCCATTTCAACGATTCCGAGTGCGGTAATGGGCGGAATAACCATGCTGTTGTACGGTGTAATTGCAGTCCAGGGATTCCGCATGTTTGTTGAACAGAAAGTTGATTTCAGCAAAAACAGCAACATGGTTTTGGGCGCTGTAACTTTTGTTGTTGGGGTTAGCGGAGCCAGCATCAGCATTGGCTCGGTTCAGTTAAAAGGAATGGCATTTGCCGCCATTATCGGTGTTATATTATCTCTGATCTTCTGGGGCTTTGGCAGGTTGAAAATGATGAACGGAGAATAGAAAGGCTACCGGTTCTCTATGCTAATACGGATTTGTAATCCGCATTTCACCCTTCTATTCCAAATTGATTATAGATCTCCCGCCTTTAACGAGGTGTGTATTGCAAATACGCACCAGCAACGTTATTTGATCGTGCAGGAAGCAAGATATATCCTAATTCTGCAAGCAACTCCGGTGGTTATTCAAATTAAACTCCATCGGAGTTTTTAAGCAAACCCAATTTAAACATTGCGTAATGATTGGTTGTTAAATAAGCAAATAAGAATTCCTGCAGAAATATTTTTCTGGCAGGGTATAACCACTAAATCTAATACTATCAGAACATGAAAATTATAGTTGCAATACTATTGCTGGCTGGTCTTTTGCAGAGTACTTCTTCAATCGCTCAACAAACAACCAATGATGCTGCCATCTGGGTTAGAGATGGTTTTACGCTCACCGTTGCCGAAGATTCGGTAGATTTTCCACGTTTTATGGTTTTCGATGATCGGGGTACTCTGTATGTTTCCCTTCCCGGAGCCGGCGAAATTAAATCGCTGAGAGATAACAACAACGATGGTTATTACGAAACTGTAAAAACATTTGTAAGTGATTATCCGACCGTTCATGGTATGTTTTTTTACGATGGCTGGCTTTGGTTTACGCAATCAGGCGCGATATACAAAGCGATGGACAGTAATCATGATGGTGTGGCCGACAAAACGGAAACTGTTTTAGCAAAAGGGGAACTTCCTGAAGGCGGCGGTCATTGGTGGCGCCCGGTGATGATCAGTAACAACAGGATTTATACGGCTATCGGTTGTTCAGGAAATATTGCCATTGATGAAGGAACCGACAGACAAAAAATCTGGTCGTACGACCTGAATGGCAAAGACAAGAAACTGTTTGCTTCGGGTATCCGCAACACTGAAAAGCTGGTGGTTCGACCGGGAACCGACGAAATCTGGGGAATGGATCACGGCAGCGACTCGTTTGGGGAATATTTTGAAAAGAAAATTTCAAACGGCGGGCAACCCATTACTGATTTTAACCCTCCCTGCGAGATGAACCGTTATGTACAGGATGGGTTTTACGGACATCCGTTTATTGTAGGCAA
>Ga0079306_1002285_pt1 | contig 10933 bp, 8 predicted proteins | sample Methanotroph_Enr_FD_79181 | JGI IMG/M metagenome (GOLD analysis project Ga0079306, IMG submission 79181) | Enriched soil microbial communities from Old Woman Creek wetland in Ohio, USA - Methanotroph_Enrichment_5 | ecosystem: Environmental > Terrestrial > Soil > Wetlands | place: USA: Ohio...
GAAAGCCGGGTGGCAGATTTTCAGAGATCATCCTGTTTTCGGGGTCGGGACCGGCGACACCAAAATCGCATTCGACCGGAAATATGAACAAATGCATTCGGCACTGGATCCGCTCTGGCGCAAACGAGCCCATAATCAGCTTCTTACCTTTATGATCTCATTCGGGATCGTTGGTTTCATCCTGATTATCGGGGCCATTGTCGTTCCGTTGCTTCTTGAAAAAAGGAAGAATCCCTATTTTATCATCATGTTCATTCTGGTAACGATGTTGTCGATGCTGAATGAAGATACGCTTGAAACACAGGCCGGTGTTGCGTTTTTCACGGTTTTTTATTGTTTGTTTATTTTCGCCGATGGATCCGGGGAAAATGCCGGGCCGGGCACTAAAATTTTGGCAAGTAAAAATGAATCAATCTGATAAAATATTTCTTTCGCGGGCAATCCGGTTAGCCAGGGAAAATGTAGCCATTGGTGGGGGGCCTTTCGGTGCGGTGATAGTAAAGAACGGTGAAGTGGTTGCAGAATCTGCCAACCAGGTCATCTCGATTCCGGATCCGACCGCCCACGCCGAAATCCAGACCATCCGGCTTGCCGCCGGGGCGCTCAACACTTTCGATCTGACCGGCACCACCCTTTATACTTCGTGCGAACCTTGCCCGATGTGCCTCGGGGCCGTTTACTGGTCGCGCATCAGCCGGGTGGTATATGCCTCCGACAGGAACGATGCGGAAAAGGCCGGATTCCGCGATGCCGAGCTTTACCAGGAAATTGCTCTCGATCCCGAAAGACGGAGTCTTCCCTTTGATCATATCGACTTGCCGGAAGGCGGGAAAGAATTCGACGAATGGAGAATATCTGACATCAAGCTCAACTATTGATTACCCGGCTCGGCCCATCGTTCTTTGTTCGGGATGCCCTCGTCATTGCTCCCGAAATTCTCGGTAAAACGCTCATTCGCGTAATGTCCGACGGTAGCCGGATTTGCCTTCCGGTATCGGAGGTCGAAGTATACCGGGGGACGGATGATCTCGCCTGCCACGCCAGCAAAGGCCTGACTGAACGGAACCGTGTGATGTTCGGCCCGGGTGGTTGCATTTATATGTATCTGGTTTATGGCATGCACTGGATGTTCAATATTGTGACCGGAGATGCGGGCCATCCTGAAGCCCTGTTGATCAGGGGTGTGGGTGATATTTCCGGTCCCGGCAGGGTAACAAAACATCTTGCGATGGACAGGAGTTTTTATGGCGAGGATCTATCAGAATCCGGAAGGATCTGGCTCGAAGATGCACCTGCAGCAGTGAATTACCATACCGGCCCGAGGGTGGGCATAAACTATGCCGGAGAACCATGGGTGAGCATTCCCTGGCGTTACCGGCTGGGTTGACAGGAAAACGTTGTTGAGCGGTAACGGATTTCAATTTTTCTTACCTTTGGTCTATCCCCCGCAGTATTAACCTGATCTGCAATAATCCATGAGATGCTTGTCGTTTTTCAGGACTCTCCTGATACTTTCACCTGCGGTCGGTTTTGTCACCTCCTGCGAAAACGAGCTCAATCCGGGAACCCCCGACCGCGTAACTACCCCGGTTATATACAGCGTACTTGAATTGCATCGTGATACTTTGAGCGTCAGGGTCACCAAGACTTTTTCAGGGCCCGGATCCGCTCTGGATTATGCTGCTATTGAGGATTCCGTTTATTTTCCCGTGGCACAGGTTTGGCTCGAAAAGTGGAACGGTAATTTCAGGGTGGGTAAGGCCGAACTTACCAAAATCAATGAAAATCAACGTTTGCCGGGAATTTTCCCTGAAAGGCCCAATTGGAATTTCATTCTGGTCAGGTCACCCGAAACCGATCCGATATTTACGGGTTCGGTACTGAACCAGGAGTATCACCTCACTGTTGAAATCCCAGGATCTCCGCTTGTTTTTGCAAAAACCCGGGCATATCCGCCGGCACGATTGTTGAAACCACGCATATCCGGTACGGTTAACCTGTTTTTGGATCCGCTCGATTTTTCATGGGAAACCGAGGCGCCTTATTCGGAATTGTATTTTAGGCTCTATTATTCTGATGTATTGGCAGATACATCTATTGCAAGATGTGCGGTCTGGCGCGATTTCCACTCAGTGAAACCCAATGACCTTTATGCCGACCCCCTGTTCGGACAGGATATGATGAAAAGGATCGCCGGGCAGGTTAAAATGGATAGACAAGTGATTTACAGGCATATAACCAGACTACAGGCGATCGTGGCGGGAATACCTGCCGATCTTTTTGATTATCGCAGGATGATCAGCGTTCAACCGCCTGATCAGTCGGGTTTCAACATTACCAATATCATCAATGGGATCGGATTGTTCACCTCACAAACCATCACCACTTTCGAACTCGATCCTGATCCGAAATCCCGGGATTCAATTATGAACGGGCAGTATACCAAACAGTTAAATTTTAAGTATTATTGAAATGAAAACCAGGTTTCTGCTGGTTATCGGCATAGCCACGATTATCGCCTGCGAAACTGAAAATACCCCGCCGGTGGCAAAGGTCTTTTCCATACCCGGAATCGGCGATTCTTCGACCGTCTTCATGCTTGACGGAAGAAATTCTTCTGACCTGGAAAGCTCCTATTTTGTGCTTCGGTATCGTTGGGATACCAATGCTGACGGGTCCTGGGATACCGGTTATTCAACTTCCGCAAGCTACACGGCGAGGTTCAGCGGGCAGGGTTATCGGAAATATATCATGGAAATTGCGGATGAAGACGGTGGGACTTCATCGGTCACCGATTCGGTTTTCATCCTGATCAGGAAAAGGCAACTCGATACGCTGACCGATCTGCGTGACGGGCAAAATTACCCGATCGTAAAAATTGGCGAGAGCTGGTGGATGGCTGAAAATCTGAGGTTTGGCCATCAGGTTGATATGAACACCCCGCTTACCGACAATGGCTTGGTGGAGTTCCTTTATTTTAAGAATAGCCATGATTATGCCGATTACGGAAGCTTGTATACCTGGGTGGAGGCGAACGAGTACCCTGCACCGGTGGTTTTCCGGGATATTTGTCCACCGGGATGGAGGATTCCAACCGCCGGGCAATGGTCGGAATTGATTAAAGATTACCCCCAACCCTTTGATATTCTTTACTATTTCGGTCAAAACTCCATTGAAGACCTGGGAGTTGAAATGAATGGGTATTACAAATACGGAGATCCGTTAGATCCGATGAAAGGGGAATTTAAAAAGGACCTTTTTGGCGTTCGTTACTGGACCTCCGACTTTACTGGCGAAGACTCCTTGCGATATTTCACCGGAATCCATTTTACGCGCGATTCGTGCTATTTGGTTAAGAGTTTCAACCGGCCCGACTGGATTTACCATCCGTTCTTTCCCGGGGTCATTATCGGGTTCAGATCGCCCGAAGCCTGTTATGTCAGATGCGTGAAAGAGTGAATCCTTTTTATTTGAGATAGAGTATTCTCACAATCGGATTATCATTCACATCGCTTTGCCCGGTTAACTTCTTCAATTCATTGAAATTTTCCTGGGTCTTAAGATTAAGATGGTCAGGCTTTTCTGAATTGAAAAAGGATTTCAATTCTGACACCTGAAGCAAGGAAGTCCAGGTTTGATTTCCCGTTTTCAGACGATTAAATGAAAAATCGATTCCCTCCAGATCATTTTCAGGACCGTAGGTGTTGTTCGTCTGCGGTAACCGGAAGGTCTCACCCGTCTTTTTATTATACGCCAAAACTCCGAAATTTTCGCCCATCCCAGCATTCATAAACAGATAATCACTGGTTTCGCAGATAGGATAGACCGGTATGGGATACGTATCAGAAGTGATAAAAGTTTTTTCCCTGGTGACTGCTCGGTCTCCGCAATTAATGATCAGTCTGGGTGAGATTTTATGATCGTTGCCAAATTGATACAGCGTATCGTTAGCGGGTTCCATGAAATTTATTCTCCCGTTGAAAAGATAACACGGCGAGTATTTCATGGGCAAAACCATGTCCGACTGCTGTGTCTCCCAATCCATCCGAAGCAACGTATCAGCCTTGAAATCATTCGAATTCCTGGCCAACAGGATCGGATATCCTTTCATTGGGATGTCAAGCATGGCCTCGTAGGTAATCAGGTAATTGCGATTCAGGAAGAGGAATCCTGAAAAAAATTGGACATTGGTCTGCTCACTGGTAATGAACTGTCCTTCTGTCGAATATAAATTAATAGTGTTATCAAAACCGCCAACAGCCACATATCTATTGTCGGGACTCACATCAAAATAGGCGAAGTTGACATATTCCCCCGGGCCCTTACCCTGGCGACTGATTTGCCGCTGGAATTTACCCTGATTGTCGAAAACCAAGATTTTTGCCGGATTGAAATTCTTGACATAGATGCTGTTACCGACTTTCAGCACCTGTCCGTTACCGATCAGGCAATCCGGAGTGGTCTCCAATTTGATGTATTCGATATGGTCAATGATCTCGCTCATTTTCAGTTGCTTCTCATTTTTGAAGGCACTGATGACATCGATTACTGGCAGGTCGGTCCCGGCAGGAGCAGAGCAGGACATTAATATAACCGACAGACCAAGCGAAATTCCACCCAAACGACTTAATTTTTTCATAAGGCTAAAATTTGCGACTAGCTTTTGGGGGGACTGAAAACTAAGGCACCGTAGATGGCTGATTTAGTATGCCTTATGTAGAATAAAACTACCCATTGGGTAAAAAAGGAGTGTTCACTAAACTGTGTCACTGTCATTTATTCTGCTTTCAAAGTAAATAAATAGTTGATTGATTATCGTTTGCCAGCCAAAGACTTTGGTTTTCCACCGGTTTTGGAACTGTAGAGTAGCCAGGTAAACAAGCTTAAACATACCCATTTCCGAGGTGAAGGCCCCTTTGGATTTAGTCACTTTTCTGACCATTCGGTGATACCCTTCAACAGTGTTGGTTGTGTAAACGATCTTTCGTATGGCAGGGGGGTATTTGTAGTAATTGGTTAGCCGGTCCCAGTTCTCTTCCCATGATTTTATGGGTTTGGGATATTTTTTCTCCCATTTGTTTTTGAACTCTTCGAAGTTGTGTATGGCTAACTCCTGGGAACTGGCCTTATACACCTTTTTCAGGTCTCTGAGCAACTCCTTATAATCCTTCCAATTGACGTACTTCAAGGTGTTACGGATCTGATGGACCACACACAACTGAACATCTGTCTTAGGGAAGATGGTCTCAATGGCATCGCCAAAACCACGCAGATTATCGATGCTGGCAATCAAGATGTCCCTGACCCCTCGCTCGCTCAGGTCCGTCAGTACCTGAAGCCAGAACCGGGAACTCTCATTGTCGCCCACGTACAACCCTAAAACCTCTTTTTCCCCTTTGAGATTAACCCCCAGCACCGAGTAAACCGCTTTGGTCAGGACCTTTCCATCCTCTCGGATCTTGAAGTGAATGGCATCCATCCAGACAATGGCGTAAACGGCCTCCAGCGGACGACTCTGCCACTCGCGAATGGCGGGGATAACACGATCTGTGATTTTGTTTATCGTCCCGTCGCTGACCTCTATACCATACATCTCCTGAACGTGTGTCTGGATGTCGGAATAACTCATCCCCAATCCGTAAAGTCCCAGTATTTTATCTTCCAGGTCTCCGGGTAAAATACGCTGACGTTTCTCAATCGTCTCGGGTTCGAAGGTCCCGTTCCGGTCGCGCGGGGTTAAAATCTCAAAAGCCCCCAATGAGCTTTTGAGATTTTTAGCGGAATGGCCGTTACGCCTGTTCTTACTCGGTTCGCGGGTTTGTTCAAGATGCTCATCCAGTTCACCTTCCATGGCAGCTTCGAGTACCTCTTTGATCAGAGGCGTGAAAATCCCCTCTTTACCGGTTAAAGGTTTTCCGGATCGGATTTGTTTAGCGGCTTCTTTGCTAAACTCTTCCCAGTTAATTTGTTTTGCCATAACTTGTCAAATTTAAGAGTTCTAAATTTGACACAGTTAATTGAACACCCTCGGTAAAAATCTTCTTCTCTGACTAACCCCAGGTTTCAACCTGGGGTTTACCAACGTGCTCCCTCTTCCGCTTCTCGCCTCACGCCTCACGTGTCACTCGTCACTCGCCACTCGTCACTTCCTCACGCCTCACGCCTCACGCTTCACGTGTTCCTTCTTCCTCCACTCCACCACCGCCGCGCCGATAATCAGCAGGAGTACGATCAAGCTGCCTGCCAGACTGATCATTTTACCGGTTTTCAGAGTTTGAGGATCAAAGCGGAACTCGACGGTATGCTTGCCGGCCGGGATTACGATAGCCCTCAGAGTGTAATCGGCACGGATGTATTCGGATTTTTTTCCATCGATAAAAGCTTGCCAGCCATAGGGATAGTAAATCTGTGAAAAAACGGCCAGGCGATTGTCATTGGCTTTGGAATCGTATTTCAGGTAGTTAGGCTTGTATTCGACGAGCGAAATCGCATCAGGCTCCATATTTGGTGACAATTGGGCCGGTAAGGTCGTGAGTTGCTGGCTGAACCGTTTATCTACCACCGCTACTTCGGTTAATGAGGTGGTACCCAGCGCATCCAGTTCTTCGTTGGCATTCTGGACGATCTTTACCCGGTCGACAAACCAGACATCGCCATAGACATGGCTGTTCTGGATTGGCGCGTTCGGACTAACGATGATGTATTTGGCATTCAGCATGTTCAGCACAGGCATGCCGGCAATAGCAGCATCGAATTTTTCAAAGGAGGGCTTATCCTGAAAAACTGCGCTCATCGTCCCGGTATAGGGTGCCAGGTATTTATCGATCAAATCCTGATAGCGGCCCAGTTTGGCGCCGTGATAACCGCCGATCGATTTATGGAACCGGGAAGCCCGCCCGCTCATGAACGGACTTGAAGTCACATCGAGAACCCGGTAACCGGCGTCCTTGTCTTTCATGATGGTTTCATCGGCAGGGGTGGCTTTTTGAACCTGTTCGATCTGGCGTTTACTGACAAATTGATCGCCATTCAGGTAACGTTTGCCGACCGACCACATATCCACCAGGATCAGTAATCCCAGCGCTATGTAAAGATACTCCTTCCGCATTTTGGACTTCAGTGAGTACCAGAGTATTCCGGCTGCGGCAAGAACAAAGACCAGCGTCCGGAAAGCATCCCGGCGGGCCAGGCCGATCCGGTCGTTCCGCAGCGGTTCCTTGATCCAGTCGGGCAGGTTACCATCGCCGCTGTTGGTGAATGCACCGAAAAGGGTTGGGACCAAAGCCACCAGGAGGGCAATCCCACCGGCGATCCCCAGGGCGATATACAAATTCTTCAGTTTTACTTTCAGATCGGTTTCGGTATCGGCGAACCACTCACGGATCGCGAGAAATGCGAGCAGAGGAATCGCGAACTGCGCTATGATCAACGTGTTGGTAACATCACGGAATTTGGCATACAGTGGAACATTGTTAACAAAGAACTCGGTGAGCCCCATGAAATTCCGTCCCCAGGCCAGGATAATGGATAAAAAGACAATTCCGGCCAGCCACCATTTCTTTTTGCCTTTCACGATAAACAAACCGAGAATGGCGAGAAATACCGATATCGCTCCGATATAGTGCGGACCGGCGGTGCCGAGTGACTGACTTCCCCAGTATGCCATGCCGCGGGTGGCCTGTTTTGCGTTTTGTTCCGGAACCCGGTTGTCAATCATCGACTTGTACATCGCGGAATTGGTACCCAGGTCGGTGCCCGAACCGCCGCCGCTGAAGTTCGGGATGAACAGGTTGAGCGTTTCACCTACTCCATAACTCCAATCGGTGATATACTTGACATCCAGTCCTTTGGTTTTGGTTTCGCCCGGTTTAACCAGCTCCGATTTTCCCCTGGTGGTTTCCTTGCTGTACTCCTGCGTGGTCATCAGGGCGGTCATATTCGGGAGAATAGCCAGTACCAGGGCGATGAACAGGGTGATTCCCGATTTTACCAGATGATCGAAATATTTCTCACGGATGGCGAAAACCAATTCCACCACTAAATATATCAGGATGATTATCCCCAGATAATAGGAAACCTGTGGATGGTTGGTTACCAGTTGAATCCCGAACCCGATTGCAGTTATCAGACCGCCGATCAGGTATTTGCGCTTGAAAACCAGGAACATCCCGGCGATGACCGGGGCCATGTATGCGATTGCATAGATCTTGCTGACATGACCGGCGCCGATGAGCTGGAGGTTGTGCGATCCGAAACCGAAAGCCACTGCGCCGGCTAATGCCAGCCACTGATTCAGCTTGAGCGTCCGGAGCAGAAAGTAGAATCCCAGCATGCAGACAAACAGGATCGCGACCGTATAACCCGGCATGTATAATTTCAGAACCCGGAACAGCCAGTGAAAAATGTTTCCTGACGGGGCCGATTTGATCTGGTAGGAGGGCATCCCGCCGAAAGCGGAATTGGTCCACGCGGAATACTCACCGGTTAGTTTCTGATACTGCTCCACCTCGTGACTCAAATTCTGAGCCTGTATGATATCGTTCTGATACAGTACTTTACCTTCGAATACCGGACTCATGAAAGCAAGCGCCAGAACGGCCATGATAGCTACCATGAGAAGTTCGGGCAAGACGGAACGCAGGATGGTTTTCATAGGGATGGTATATTTCTACTTTAACAGATTTTTCATGTTCACCTTCGTGCCAACCATTTCGCGCAGCGCGGTGATCGGAACACGAACCTGTTCCATGGTATCGCGGTCGCGAAGGGTGACTGTGTTATCTGTAACCGTTTGATGGTCAACAGTTACACAGAAAGGTGTGCCGATGGCATCGTGGCGGCGATAACGCTTGCCGATGGAGTCTTTCTCGTCATACTGGCAATAAAAATCGAATTTCAGTTCATCGATGATCTGCCTGGCAATTTCGGGCAGGCCATCTTTTTTAACCAGCGGAAAAACGGCCAGCTTCACCGGAGCCAGCGCCGGAGGGAGTTTCAGCACCGTGCGGATATCCGTTCCGCCCTCGGCGGTGGGAGCCTCCTCTTCGCAATAGGCGGCGGAGATCACCTGCAGGAACATGCGGTCGACGCCGATGGAGGTTTCAACGACGTACGGCACATACGATTCATTGGTTTCCGGATCGAAATACCGGATTTTACGGCCCGAGAATTCCTCATGGCGGCTCAGGTCGAAATCGGTGCGGGAGTGGATTCCCTCCACCTCCTTGAAACCAAACGGGAACTTGAACTCGATATCGGTTGCGGCGTTGGCGTAATGCGCCAGTTTATCATGATCATGAAAACGGTAATGCTCGGGGTTGAATCCCAATCCCCGGTGCCACTTGATCCGGATCGCCTTCCAGTATTCGAACCAGGTAAGCTCTTCACCCGGCTTCACAAAAAACTGCATTTCCATCTGCTCGAATTCGCGCATCCGGAAAATGAACTGCCTGGCAACGATCTCGTTACGGAAAGCTTTTCCGATCTGGGCGATTCCGAAAGGAATTTTCATCCTGCCGGTTTTCTGAACATTCAGGTAGTTGACAAAAATCCCCTGGGCAGTTTCCGGCCGGAGGTAAATTTTCAGGGCACCGTCGGCCGTGGAGCCCATCTCGGTGGAAAACATCAGGTTAAACTGGCGCACTTCGGTCCAGTTGCGTGTACCGGAAACCGGGCAGACGATCTCGCTGTCGATAATGATCTGCCTGAGTTCGGTGAGGTCGCCATCATTCAGCGCCTTGGCAAACCTAGTGTGCAGTGCATCGATTTTTACCTGTATTTCGGTAACCCTCGGATTGGTCTGCCGGAACATCGTTTCATCGAACGATTCGCCGAAGCGTTTGCGGGCTTTTTCGATCTCCTTCTCGATTTTCCCCTCCATCTTGGCCATCTCGTCCTCGATCAGCACATCGGCACGATAACGTTTTTTCGAATCTTTGTTGTCGATGAGCGGATCATTGAAGGCATCCACGTGTCCGGAAGCTTTCCAGATGGTCGGATGCATGAAAATGGCCGAATCGATACCCACCACATTCTCATGCAGGAGGACCATCGATTCCCACCAGTATTTCTTGATATTATTCTTAAGCTCAACACCATACTGGCCATAATCATATACGGCGCTCAGGCCGTCATATATTTCTGACGACTGGAAAACGAAGCCATATTCCTTGCAATGGGAAACCAGCTTTTTAAATACTTCTTCTTGGTTCATATTGAAACGATCGGTATATCAGTCTCCAAAAATAGGGTAATTCCTTAATTTATCCGATTTTTGCACCGATGGAACACAAAACTGACTTTTTGGTAGTCGGCAGCGGACTCGCAGGGATGTCCTTTGCGTTGAAGGTTGCCGAGTTTGGCAAAGTTATCCTGATCAGCAAAACAAATCTGGAGGAAACCAATACCTGGTATGCCCAGGGTGGGATCGCCTCGGTGATGTATGCGCCGGATAACCTTGAAAAACACGTTCAGGACACACTGATCGCAGGTGATGGGTTATGTGACGAGAAGATTGTAAGGATGGTGGTTAACGAGGCGCCCGAGCAGATCAAATCGCTCATCAGCTGGGGAGCCAATTTCGATAAGGATACCGACGGCAAATTCAATCTGAACCGCGAAGGTGGGCATTCCGAGCACCGGATCCTTCACCACAAGGATAACACCGGAGCGGAGATCATGCGGGCATTGTCGGCCCGGGTACGGTCGCACCCCAACATTACGATCCTGGAGAAATCCTTTGCGCTCGACCTGATCACCCAGCATCATCTGGGAACCCCGGTATTCAGGGGAAATCCGGAGATCGAATGTTACGGGGCCTATACTTTTGACATTGAAAATGGCCGGATTGATACCGTTCTTTCGAAGATCACCCTTCTTGCTACCGGTGGGAGCGGGTATATTTACCAGACTACGACCAACCCGCCAATCGCCA
>Ga0079306_1002286_pt1 | contig 10930 bp, 5 predicted proteins | sample Methanotroph_Enr_FD_79181 | JGI IMG/M metagenome (GOLD analysis project Ga0079306, IMG submission 79181) | Enriched soil microbial communities from Old Woman Creek wetland in Ohio, USA - Methanotroph_Enrichment_5 | ecosystem: Environmental > Terrestrial > Soil > Wetlands | place: USA: Ohio...
ACCGGAACACCGAGCATCTCGGCCGCGCGCAGGTAGGGCTCGGGGTGCGGCTTGCCGTGCGTCACCGAATCGCCCGTCACCACAGCCTGGAAGGTGCCCTCGGGCAGGGCTGAGACGATGACCTCGGCCAGGGAGGCATACGACATCGTGACCAGCGCGCACGGAACCCCTGCAACGCGGAGCGCATGGAGCATCTCCTCGGCACCATCGCGCCAGGGCACGCCGTGTTCCTTCACCTGTGCGATGACGCGTTCGAGGAGGTCCGCGACGATCTCGTCGTCCGTGCCCTTGACGCCGCCGCGCTCGCGCAGCACCTGCGCGGAGACGCGCAGGTCGTTGCCGATGAGCAGGTAGCCGTCATCGGTGCTCCAACTCCCGCCGTCGCGTTCAGCGAGTTGCACCTCCGCATTGATCCAGTACGGCTCGGTGTCGACGATCGTTCCGTCCATGTCGAACAGGACCGCGGCGGGGAGGGTTTTCTGCAGCACCCGTAAAGGGTAGTGATTCGGCAGTTCATGCCCGAAACGCGGTCGCCCGTGAGCCCTGGGCACCGGCGCGATGCGAGACTTCGACGGTGAATCCGGGACCCGACTGGCTCAACGAAGCGATCCTCTACGAGATCTATCCGCAGTCGTTCGCGGACTCCGACGGCGATGGCATCGGCGATTTCGCAGGGGCCACCGCGAAGCTCGACTACCTGCAGTGGCTCGGCATCAACACGATCTGGCTGAACCCCTGTTTCGAGTCGCCCTTCGTCGATGCGGGATACGACGTCTCCGACTACCTGCGCGTGGCGCCGAGGTACGGCACCAACCAGGATCTCGAACGGTTCATGGCCGAGGCCGCGAGCCGCGGCATCAGGGTTCTGCTCGACCTCGTGGTGGGGCACACGTCGACGGAGCACGCCTGGTTCCGCGCCGAGTCCGCGCTCGATCACGCAGAGGCGCGTGGCGATCGCTACATCTGGGCGGAGTCCCCGCCGGAGCAGGCCGAGGCATTGGGGATCCCGGGCACATCACCGTGGGTGCGCTCGACCGGCAACCGCCCGGGCTTCTACCTCAAGAACTTCTTCGAGGCCCAGCCCGCACTGAACTTCGGCTACGCGCGGATGCGTGACGACGAGCCATGGCGGCAGGCTGTGGACGCGCCCGGCCCGATGCGAAACCGACAGATGCTTCGCGACGTCATGGCGTTCTGGCTCGACCGGGGCGCAGCCGGTTTCCGCGTCGACATGGCCTTCTCGCTGGTGAAGGACGATGAAGGACTCGTCGAGACCGTGCGGCTGTGGCGTGACATCCGCGAGTGGCTCTCGCGTGAGTACCCGGACGCCGTCATCCTGCCGGAAGGCGTCGAGCCGCTCGGCGGTGTCCCTTCGTTCGACGGCGACTTCTTCCTCGTCATCGGCGACGAGCACTGCTCGCTCTTCGACAACGGGGGAGCGGGCAGCCTGCCCTGGATGCAGCAGCAGCCATGCTTCTTCGATGCGGAGGCAGGCGGAACGCCCGCCGTATTCCTCGAGGGTTGGCGCCGGGTGCGTGAGGCGCGGCCGGGTCGCCCGATCATCATGGGGTCGGCGGATCACGACTATTCGCGACTGGCGATGGGTTCGCGCGACGGTGACGCGTTGCGGGCGGCCTGGACGTTCCTCATGACATGGGCGAGCGTGCCCGCGATCTACTACGGCGACGAGATCGGCATGCGCTACCTCGACGGCCTGCCCGACAAGGAGGGCAGCATCTGCCACCCGGGTTGGTACAACAGGGCCGGTGTGCGCACACCGATGCAGTGGAGCTCCGGCGACAACGCGGGATTCTCAACGTGCGGTGCCGATTCGCTGTACCTGCCGATCGATCCCTCGCCGGATCGCCCGGATGCCGCGACGCAGATGGCCGACGCGCACTCACTGCTGCACTTCGTGCGCAGCCTCGTGCAGCTGCGCCGGAGTGAACCGCACCTCAACACCGTCGACGAACCGGAGGTGCTCAATGCCGGATACCCGTTGGTGTTCCGACGTGGAACGCTCCTCGTCGTCGTGAACCCGGGTCGCGAGGAGGCGTCGTGCGAACTGCAGCTGTCGACAGACGCGGTACTGCTCGTCGGTTCGGGGGTGGGGATCGGCGAGCGCAGGCTGACGGCGCGCGGCTTCGCGCACGCGGTGTTCCGTCTCCACTCGCGGAACTGACGGCCGGGGCCGATCGACGCGATGCGTGGGCCCACTTCATCGCGTGGAGTCACCTCCTGTGTCAGGATTTCCGTCGAATGGAATCTGGAGGGCAACGATGAGGCCGATCTTCACGGGTGGCACGGGCCGCAGTGGCACGACGATCACCGGTTACCTCATCGGCTCGCATCCGGCGATCTGGAGCGTCGAGCCCATCGAGATCCGGTTCCTCACCGACAAGGGCGGCCTGCTCGACACCGCGTTCGTGGCCGAGAGTGCCCTGAGCCGACGCGGACGTCGGCAACGCCTCGCGGATACACGTGATCGTCTTCTCGGGCGGTATGAGACACCGAACGAGCAGCAGCTGCAGGACTTCCTGGCGAAGATGCGCGGTCATTGGTACCTGCGTCACGGCGTCGGGGACCATCTGTGCCGCGGCCTGCACAAGAGCATCGCACCCGCGGATCTCGAGGCCGCCCTGCACCGATTCGAGCGCGGCTTCGCCGCCGAGCCGGTGCGCGCAGGCGCCGACCTGCTGCACGGACTCTTCGATCCGCGCGCCGCTGCGAAGGGCGCAACCGCGTGGGTCGATACCACCCCGCACAACGCGATCCGCTCGCGTCGCGTGGCCGAACTGATGCCGGACGCGCGGATCGTGCACATGATCCGTGACGGCCGCGACGCGGGAATGTCGGTGATGAGCATGCCGTGGGGACCCAAGGACCCGATGTCGGCGCTCGAATGGTGGCGCTGGCGCGTCCTGCAGTCGCACCAGGCAATGCAGGAGATCCCGCGCGAGCAGTCGCATACGATCGTCTTCGAGGAACTCGTATCGACGAAACGCGATGCGACGCTGCAGGGGCTCTTCGACTTCCTCGGCTACGACGTGGCTCCCGAGGTGCGCGCCTACTTCGAGCACAAGATGCCCGCCGGACGGGCGCACGTACAGCGTTGGAAGCACGACGTTCCCGCGGACCTGCTCGCCGAATACGAGCGCACCTACGCAGACATGCACGAACAACTCACGGCGGAGGGCGTGCCGCTTCCGCCGCTGTAGCGGGTGGACCTCAGTCGATGAGCAGCGGATCGCTCTTGCGGCGCACAGCGCGAGTGGCGCGCAGGTAGCGCTTGGCCGCGGGCCGCTTGCTTCGCCGCGCGGTGATCTCCATGCCGGCCAGGCCGAGCGCCATCGATGCGCCGATGACGAACGGCAACGGGAGACCCCACAGCTTGAGGCCGGATCCGAGCAGCAGAACGGCCAAGACCCAACGCAGCACCGCGTTGGGGATCTCGGTGGAGTACTTGGCACCGAAGTAGATGCCGGGGACGGCACCGATGAGCAGCCAGCCGGCGAGATCGAATTGCACGTCGCCGGCTACGAGGTGGCCCAGCGTGGCAGCGCCGACGAGCGGGATCGCCTGTACGAGGTCGCTGCCGACGAGGTCGCGCGCACGCAGGCGCGGGTAGACGAGCATGAGCAGCACGATGATGAGCGTGCCCGAGCCCACTGATGTCATGCCGACGACAAGTCCGCCGAACAGGCCGATGAGGGCGGTCGGCAGGGGCCGGACGACAAGGCGCTCGTCTGCACGCAAGGGCGTCATTCCCTTGCCACGACCCACGAAGATGCCCGCGATCATGCCGACGACGGCGAGCAGCAGCGCGGTGCCGATCATGAGCTTCAGACGGTCTGCGAAGTCCGCGCCGTTGTCGAGCGAATCGAGGATGAACGCGCCGGCGAAGCCGGCGGGCACCGAGAAGGGGACCAGCCACTTCATGATCTCCCAGCGCACGGTGCCGGCCTTGTGGTGGACGAGGGCGCCGACCGGCTTCATCAGGAAGGCGACGAGGAGGTCGCTGCCGACGGCGGCCATGGGGTCGACCTTGAAGAGCAGCACGAGGATCGGCGTCATGAGCACGCCACCGCCCATGCCAGTGAGGCCGACCGTGAAGCCGACCACGCTGCCGGCGAGTACGAACTGCAACCAATCCATGCGGGCGAGCGTAGACCAATCCCGACTTACCCAAGGGGAATTGCGGGTTTGGGCGCCGTTCTCCACCCGGCAACCTGCGCGTCGTTCGGTGCGGATACCCTCGACCCATGAGTCGACGGCGCCCCGACCTGCACTTCACCCCGGCCTCGGGCTGGCAGAACGATCCCCACGGCATCGTTCAGGTGGACGGCACCTACCACCTGTTCATGCAGTACGTGCCGAATGCCTCCGAGTGGGATTCGCATCTGTGGTGGGGCCATGCCACGTCGACCGACCTCGTGCACTGGACCGAACTTGCGCCGGCACTCGAACCGCTTGCGGACGAGGTGGGGTGCTGGTCGGGGTCCGTCGTCATCGATGACGGCACGCCGTGCATGTTCTACTCGCGGCCGACCGTCGGTGAGTGGGGCCGCGGCATGGTCGTGCTCGCGCGTGGCAATGCGGACCTCTCCGAATGGACGCGCCAGGGCATCGTCATCGATGGGCCGCCGACGGAGGACTACTTCGACTTCCGCGACCCGCAGGTGCGCCGGGAGGGTGACGTCTGGAAGATGACCATCGGCGCGGGCAAGCGCGGCTTCGGCGGATGCGCGTTGCAGTACCACTCGCACGACCTCGTGCACTGGGAGTTCGATGGCGAACTCGCATCGCGCGCAGCAACGGACGAAAGCCCGTTCTCAACCGGAACCGTCTGGGAGTGCCCGCAGTTCCTGCAGGTCGACGGCGAGTGGGTGCTGCTCGTGTCGGCGATGGTCACCGCAGAAGAGGGTGACTGGGCCGAGGTCCTGTACGCCATCGGCCACTACGACGGCCTGCGGTTCACACCGCGCACGTGGGGTCGATTCGGCCACTCCAAGCGCGTCTACGCGACGACGACGTTCCATGATGCCGAGGGTGCGCCGTGCGCCATGTCATGGTTGCGCGACACCTACGAGTCGGGGCAGGAGTGGGCAGGCGAGCAGAGCCTTGTCCATCGCCTGCACGTCGTCGACGACCGACTCGTCGTTGCGCAGCATCCCAACCTCGACCCGATCGTGGACGTCGAGGACCCCGCATGGCGGGCCACCATCGACATCCCGGATGCGCACTCCGGTGGCTTCTGCGTCGACGTCGATGACGAGGAGATCGGCTGGTCGCTCGTGCTCGATTGGGACGCGTCGCTGTTGCATGTCACCGTTGAGGACGCCGTCGTCTATGCGGCCGATCTCCGCAACGACGCGGGTTCCGGAACCCTCGACGTCGTCGTGGATGCGGGCATTGCGGAGATCACCTGGTCGGGCGGGGAGGGCGTGTACGTGGCGCTCGTCCCGGACCTCGATCCGAAGTCGATCGACGTCACGTCCTGGTAGAACGCATTGATACGGCTCGTCGTCAGGCGAGTTGTTCGAGGATCCCGCGCAGTGGGATGTCGACCCACGATGGTCTGTTGTTCAACTCGTAGATGACCTCGTAGGCGGCCTTCTCCAACAGGAAGTTGCGCAGCAGGGCCTCGCTGGCGTCACGACCCTCGGGGAGTAGGGCGTCGCCGCCAGCGCCGAGGTAGCCCTCGAGGAACGCGCCTCCGACCCAGCTGGTCCAATAGGCGCATGCGGCGGACTGGCGTCCGGCTTCGGCGTGCGGCACCTCGTCGAGCGCGGCACGTGCCGCGTAGTCGAATGACCGGATCATGCCCGCGACGTCCTTGAGTGGGGAGCGCTTCATCCGCCGTTCGGAGAGCGCCGCAGATGGTTCGCCCTCGAAGTCGAGGATGACGTAGTCCCCGGCCTGCACGAGCACCTGCTCCAGGTGGTAGTCGCCGTGCACGCGGATGCGGATCGCGTCGATGCGCAGGTCCTTCACGGGATCGAGTCGTTCATAGACCGCAGCGCCGATCGCGAGAAGGTGATCGGCGTTCACCTCGGATTCGTCATCGAGCAGGTGCTTGCGACGCTGCAGCAGCGAGAGCACATGCTGCAACTGCTGTCGCGTGGACTGGTACAGCGACCGTTGGTAATGCTGGGTGAACGGTTTGGGGGTGAGCTCCGGATCGTCCGCGCCGGCGAACGCCAGGTGCATCTCGGCGGTGCGTCGGCCGAGCAGCTCCGCTTGCGCCAGGGCGTCACCGAACAGGCGCGTCGCGAGTTCGGGCGCCTCCACGCGGTCGAGGCCCGCCTCGTGGCGCCGGGTCGCGAACGCGTCGGGGGAGAGGTCGCTCACCGCGATGTCGGCGAAGAATCGACGCAGGCCCGACATGAACTGCTGGCGCGCGTCGCCCTGGTTCGGCACGAGGCCTTGCAGCAGGCCGAGCGTCCGGACGCGTCCGTCGGTGTCGGTGTACTCGATGGCTCCTGCGGTGACCGGCACGTGACGGAAATGTGCGGTGTCGGTGAGGAATCGGCCGAGTTCCCAGTCGGGGTTGAGTCCGACCTCGGGTCGACGGAAGAGCTTGAGCATGAGGCGATCGCCGTATGCGATCGATGTGTTGCTGCCCTCGCGCCGCCACACCTGGGGCTCGAGTGCGTCCGCGCCGCGCGCAGCCGCGAACGCCTCGGTGCGCACGCCACGTGCGGTGCCTTCGCGGCCCGGCATCTGCGTGCCGGCCTCGATCGCGGCGAGTAGGGCAGTCGCCGTGGCCGCGTCGTGGCATCCATCGACGACGGTGGCTGTGCGGCCGTCGCAGTACCGGACCTCGACGAGGACGCCGGAAGGGTCATCCGCATGGTCGACAAGGCGGACCGGGAGCAGGTAGGTGTCGGGCTCGCCTTCGTTGTACGTGATCTCGGCGAGCAGCAGGCGCGCGTCGGCGATCGCTGGGACGCTGATCGCATCGAACACCCGCAATGCGGTGATGCTGCGCGACTTGGCGCCGAACCAGCGTCTGGTGGCGATCGCGCGGGGCAGGGCCTGCTCCAGCGCCTGCAGGTTGCGCGACTCGTCGAACAGATCGCCGTCGATGTGGATGGAGGGCGTGCCCGCCTCCGTGTCACTGGACGTGAGCGAGAACCAGTAGAAGCCGTACGCGGGCAGCGTCACCATGTAGTCGGTGTCGCCGATCTCGGGCAGCACGGACGCACCGAACAGGTCGACAGGCTGGATGTTGCGGAATTCCGCGAGGTCCAGGTGCGCGGCCTGCACCTGACGCGAAAGGTTGGCGACGACGAGCACCGTCTCGTTCGCATCCTCGCGGATGAAGGCGAGCACGCGACTGTTCTCGGGCTGCAGGAAGCGCAGCCCTCCGCCGCCGAACACCGGATGCCGTTGGCGAAGCGCGAGGATGCGCCTGGTCCAGTGGAGCAGCGAGTTGGCGTCGTCTTCCTGCGCTTCGACGTTTACGACGTTGGCGCTGTAGGCAGGGTCCGAAACAGTGGGTAGGTAGAGCGCGTCCGCCGGGGCCGTCGAGAAGCCGGCATTCGGGCCGGAGGTCCACTGCATGGGCGTGCGCACGCTGTCGCGATCATGCAGCGTGAGATCGTCGCCCATGCCGATCTCGTCGCCGTAGTACAGCACCGGGGTCCCGGGCATCGACAGCAGCATGCAGTTGAGCAGTTCGATGCGTCGGCGATCGTTCTCGACCAATGGCGCGAGACGACGCCGGATTCCGAGGTTGCTGCGACCCCTGGAATCGGGCGAGTAGACGCGCCACATGTAGTCGCGCTCCTCTTCGGTGACCATCTCGAGGGTCAGCTCGTCGTGGTTGCGCAGGAACATGGCCCACTGGCACTGCTCGGGGATATCGGGGGTCTGCTCGAGGATGTCGATGATGCACGAGCGGTCCTCCCGGGCGATCGCCATGTACAGGCGCGGCATCACCGGGAAGTTGTAGTTCATGTGGCACTCGTCGCCGTCGCCGAAGTACGGGCGGGTGTCCTCGGGCCACTGGTTGGCCTCGGCGAGCAGGATCACGTCGGGGTTGGTCGCGTCGATGCGCCTGCGCAATGCCTTGAGGAATGCGTGCGTCTCGTCGAGGTTCTCGCAGGTGGTCCCGTCGCGCTCGAAGAGGTACGGGATCGCATCGAGCCGGAAGCCATCGACGCCCATCGCAACCCAGAAATCGAGGACCTCGAACACGGCCTCCTGCACGGCAGGGTTGTCGAAGTTGAGGTCGGGCTGGTGGTGGTAGAAGCGGTGCCAGAAGTACTGGCCCGCAGCCTCGTCCCACGTCCAGTTCGACTGTTCGAAGTCGAGGAAGATGATCCGTGCGTCGGGGTACTCGTTGCCGGTGTCGCTCCATACGTAGAAGTCGCGCTCGGGCGATCCCTTGGGGGCGTTGCGGGCGGCCTGGAACCACGGGTGCTGGTCGCTGGTGTGGTTGATGACGAGCTCGAAGATGACACGGATGCCGCGACGGTGGGCCTCGTCGATGAGACGTCGGGCGGCATCGAGGTCGCCGTAGATGTCACTCACGGCGCAGTAGTCGGCGATGTCGTAGCCGCCGTCGCGCAGCGGCGAGGGGAAGAACGGCTGCACCCAGATCGCGTTGACGCCGAGTCTCTCGACGTAGTCGAGCTTCTCGGTGATGCCGGCGAAGTCACCGAAGCCGTCACCGTCACTGTCACGGAATGCGCGCGGCAGGATCTGGTAGATCACCGCGTTCTTGAACCACAGCGGATCGCCATGCAGGCGTACAGCCATGGTCGGTCTCCTCTGCGAATTGCCGGGTTCCGGCGCGTGACCGAGTGTAGAAGCGGGCCCTGGATCTGACCCCTGCTGTGTCCGACTTGGAACGTGTTACATCGGCTTGCATGTGGAACTACGCGGGTCAGAGCAGCCGATCGAGCAGAACGGCGAGGTGCACCGGAGCGACATCCGGGCGCAGGTGCTCGATCTGGCAGCGGCAGCCGAAGCCATCGGCAAGGACCACCGCCTCAGGTGCCGCCGCATCCAGTGTCGGCAGCAGCGAACGTTCGGCGACCTTGCGTGACATCGCATAGTGCTCGTGCTCGTAGCCGAAGTTGCCGGCAATGCCGCAGCACCCCACGGTCTCGGCGACCGTGATGCCGTGATCGCGGAGGTCCTGCGCCTGCTGGGTCGATGCGAAGGTTGCGCGCTCGTGACAGTGCGTCTGGAGCACCGCGTCCGCCGGCATCTCGGGCCACTGCCAGGACGGCGCCAGCTCGGCGAGTGCGGCCGCGAACGTGCGAACACGACTCGCGACCCGGGCGGCGCGCGGGTCGCCTGTGAGTTCGGGCAGGTCGTGTGCGAGTGCCGCGGCGCAACTGGGCTCGAGCACGATGATGGGGACGTCGGCTGCGTGGCGGTCGGTGACATCGAGGAGGCGTCGCTGCTGTCGTCGCGCGATGTCGAGTTGCCCCGTGGTGATGTAGGTGAGACCGCAGCAGCCCTCGGTGATCGCCTGCAGTGTGACGCCTGCTGCCGCGAACACGCGTTGTGCCGCAAGGGCGACTTCCGGTTGGAACGCGCGTGTTGTGCTGTCGATGAACAACAGCGCCTGTGGCGCCGTGGCACTGATGCTCCGCAGCCGACGAACGCTCGCGCGGTCCGCAAGGCGCGGGATCGCTCGTTCGCTGGTGATCCCCGCAAGCGTGGGCAGCAGGCCGCGCACGCGTCTGCCGGCGAGGAGTGCGTTGACGAGCGGGGCGAACGCTGCTGCGGGCTTCAGCAGGCGCGGCAGCCAACCCAGCGTGTAGTGCGAGAGGGGGCGCAAGCGACCGCGGTAGTGCGCGTGCAGCACCTCGGACTTGTAGGTGGCCATGTCGACGCCGGTCGGGCATTCGGTTGCGCAGGCCTTGCAGGACAGGCAGTTGTCGAGGGTCTCAAGGGCCTCAGCGGTGGTGACACCGCTGCCGTTGAACAGATCCTGGATGGTGTGTGCACGTCCGCGCGTGGAGTCTCGTTCGTCGAGCGTTACGCCGTACGTGGGGCACATCGCGGAGACAGCCGTGGTAACGCATCGCCCGATGCCCACGCATCGACCCGCGGCGGTGCCGAGGTGCCCGCCGTCGTCGGCCAGCCTGAATGCGGTGGGAGTGCCAGCGTCTGCGGTTGGCATGTCCGCTGTGAGATGTGGCGCGTCCACGATGATGCCGGGGTTCAGGATTCCGGTCGGGTCGAAGGCCCGCTTGATGCGACGGAATGCGTCGAGCGCGGCAGGCGAGTACATGAGTGGGAGCAGTTCGCCGCGTGCGCGTCCGTCGCCGTGCTCGCCGGAGATCGAGCCGTCGCATCGCGCAACGAGCGCGGCTGCATCGCGGATGAACGAGCGCATGGCGGCACGACCCGCATCGGACGCGGTGTCGAAGTCGAAGCGGATGTGCACGCACCCGGCGCCGAAGTGGCCGTACAGCACGCCCTCGAATCCGTGTTGCGTTTGCAGGGTCCCCAGCCCCGCGAGGTACTCGGCGAGCCGATGGGGTGGCACGGCCGCGTCCTCCCAGCCGGGCCGGCCGCGGGTGCCGTCGAGCAGGTTCGACGCGAGCCCCGCGCCGTCCTCGCGCACGCGCCAGAGGGCGGTCCTTTGCTGTGGCTCGGTGACCGAGGTGGACGAGATTGCGTTGCCGTTGTTGACGAATTCGCGTGCCAGGGCATCCGTGTCCACAACCGCAACGGTGTCGGCGAACTCGACGAACAGCCACGCGTCGCCGTCGGGCATCTCAGGAACCGAGTCATCCCCCCGGCGGGCACGCATCGTTCGCACGATCGCGGAGTCGAGGGCTTCGATGGCAGCGGGGCGATGCGCAAGCAGCGCGGGCACATCGCGTGCCGCGTCGATGAGATCGTGATAGCCGAGCACCAGCAACTGCGTGGACTGCGGCACGTCGACGAGCTCCACTGTCGC
>Ga0079306_1002287_pt1 | contig 10930 bp, 8 predicted proteins | sample Methanotroph_Enr_FD_79181 | JGI IMG/M metagenome (GOLD analysis project Ga0079306, IMG submission 79181) | Enriched soil microbial communities from Old Woman Creek wetland in Ohio, USA - Methanotroph_Enrichment_5 | ecosystem: Environmental > Terrestrial > Soil > Wetlands | place: USA: Ohio...
AGTTCTGCTTAGGACAGCCTGAACTCTTGCAATCACCTCCTTTATAGAAAACGGTTTTGCTATATAGTCATCTGCTCCAACATTGAAACCCTTAAGCTTGTCTGCTACGTTGTCCCTGGCTGTAATGAAAATAATCGGGACAGTGTTATTATACTCTGTCCTTATAAGTTCCGCCAGTTTGAAACCTGAAATCCCTCCCATCATCACATCCAGAAGGAGTAAATCGTAGTTGTTCTTCAATCTGGCAAAAGCCTCCTCTGCCGAGTATGCAACATCTGCAAGATATCCGGCACTCCTAAGGTTGAACTGGAGAATCTCGCAAAGGTCCTCTTCGTCGTCAACAACCAGGATTTTTTTCTTTTCCATGGTACAAAGGTATATTAAGATTGCAATTCTTCATAAAACCGGCCATTTTCGTAAGAATTTCTTAATCTTTTCGTCTTATTGCCGTAACACTCCCGTCATACTTTTGTCCACAGAAACAAAAAGGATAAAAGTGAAAAATCTATTGAAAATTATTGCCGGTCTGATGATTTTTGGGTCAATTTTCCAAAATTCAACAGCACAGACTGCAAATGTACTAAAAGGAGTTGTGCTCGACAAAGCATCAGGTGAACCCGTAATCGGTGCTACAATTTTTTTTGAAGGACTTAAAAAGGGGACATCGACTGACGTTGAGGGTAATTACAGTGTAAGTGGAATCCCTGTAGGAAATTACAAGATACAGGTATCTTGCATGACCTATCAGACAATCTCTGTTCCCGACCTTGTAATTAAAGCAGGCAGTAACCAGTTTGATATCGTAATGGAAGAGGCCCGGAATGTCTTGAATGAAGTTGTGGTCTCCTCTGTAAGAAAAATGAGTTCAGAAATTGCCATGGTACAGGCAACACGAACAGCCAGTGTTGTAATGAGCGGAATGTCAGGAAAACAGATAACTCTTTCTCAGGACAAGAGCGCAGCTGAGGTTGTCAAACGAATTCCGGGAGTATCAGTCATAAACGACAGGTATATTATGGTAAGAGGATTAGCCAGCAGATACAACAATGTGTGGATAAACAACTCGGCCGTACCAAGTACAGAGGCAGATACTAGATCGTTTTCATTTGATATGCTCCCAAGTTCCCAATTGGAGAACATAATGATAGTAAAATCCCAATCACCGGAAATACCGGCCGACTTTTCGGGTGGATTTGTTAAAATATCCACCAAAAGCATGCCGGACAAAAATGAAATCATTTTCTCCTATGGAATGAGTGCAAACAGTCAAACCCATTTTAACGATCATTTCTATAATACAGCTTCGCCAACTGATTTTCTGGGGTTTGACAACGGAATCAGATCTTTACGGTCTGTCGTTCCAGCAAGAATGAATAACAGCGATGCTGCTCTTGTGACAGATATTACGAAAAACGGCTTTAGAAATGACTGGTCGGTAAAGCGACAAAGACCTTTTTTTGACCAGAAGGGGAGCATGATGATAAACAGAACCATAAACATGAAGGATAATGCCCAGTTTGGACTGGTGGGAGCCATTAACTATTCAAAGAGCGCCCAGACATACTCAGATATGCTTAATGCAAGGTTCGGAGTCTACAACACAGTATCCGATGCTTCAGAATATATTTATAAATATACAGACAATCAATATAGTATAGATGCAAAAGTAGGTGCGATGCTAAACCTGACATATCTTAAGGGAAAAACCAAACTGGAATTCCGAAACCTGTTTAATCAGACAGGCAAAAACCGGTACACTACCAGAGAAGGGTGGCAGAACATAAGTGCCAGATATAATCAGGAGAAGCAGGAGTATCTGTATACAAGCAGGACAACCTACACCGGGCAGTTTGCAGGAAATCATAAACTCTCAAAAACAGACCTTGACTGGAACCTAAGTTACTCATATGCGGGTATGAACCAGCCAGACAGAAGAATTATAAACAGGGAGGAAAACCTGATTTACGGAGACAGGTTTTTTGGACAACTGGGTATCGACCAGAATGAAATTACAAGAGATTTTGTAAAACTGGATGAACACATAATCTCACCGGCGCTAAATGTTACAATTCCTGTTGATTTACCTTCAGAAATCAAATCTGAGATAAAAGCAGGGTTTTATGGAGAGTTCAAATCAAGAGATTATAACAACCGGCAGTTTTTCTACAGGTTCAATCAATATAACCTTCCAGAGAACTTTGTTTACGGGAATGTTACCGGCGAAATCCTTAAAGAGTCCAATTTAGGTTCAGATAAGCTATACATATATGAAGACACAGATAACAGAAACAGCTATAAGGGACAGAATTTACTTGGTGCCGCATTTGTCTCATATAAACTTCCTATTGGCAGTTTCAACTTTTTGGCAGGAGCAAGGATTGAGGCAAGCAGGATGAAGTTGATAAGCTATGACAAGATATATGAATTCACTACAAAAGATAAAAATTATGATCAGGTGGAGATCTTCCCGTCTTTGAATGCAAGTTACAATTTAAACAAGAAAAACCTGATAAGATTTGCATATGGATCGTCCACTAACAGGCAAGAATTCAGGGAAGTATCGTCTTCGGTCTACTATGATTTCAACCTGTTTTCAGATGTGAAAGGTAACCAGGATCTTAAGAATGCAACAATTCATAACCTGGATCTTAGATATGAGTACTACCCTTCAGGTGACGAGTATATCACTGTTGCATGTTTCTATAAGTATTTCATTAATCCTATAGAGTGGACATATCTGGATGCTGGCGGCTCATATACATATACTTTTGAAAATGCCCATGCAGCAAAGAATTTCGGACTAGAACTAGACATGAAGAAAAACCTTGCTTTTCTGGGAGTCAGGGAGCTTACATTGGGACTGAACGCTGCCTTGATATCAAGTAAGGTAGATTTCGAAAAGGGGTCTCTGGAGAAGGACAGACCTATGCAGGGACAATCGCCATACCTTGTGAATGCATCACTGTTTTATGATAGTCCCGAATTGGGGCTAAGTGCAGGAATCTTATACAATCGTATCGGGAAAAGAATAGTAGGTATTGGCAGGGTAGATACTGGTTCCGGTGCAAGTATCAATAATGACGTGCCGGATACATATGAACTTCCAAGAGATGTTGTGGACCTTGTTGTGAGCAAGAAAATAGGAAAACGAGTTGAGGTAAAAGCAAGTTTTAAAGATATCCTTAACCAGGATGTGATCTTCGAGCAGTATCCAAAATATATAGACAATAACGGAGTGCTTCAGCAGAGGAGCCAGCTCAGCAAGAAATTCAAGCCGGGAGCCAACATCTTCCTTGGCTTGCAGATTAGCTTATAGAAACAAATTCATGATAAAAATTAAGAAGATGAAAAAAATTAAAGATCTGATAATTATGATTATGGCGATACTTGTCATGTCATTGACAATATCCTGCGAAAAAAATACAACCGATTCACTTCCTCCGGTTTCTGCAGAACAGATAATATTCAATACCAATGAAATTGGAAATGGTGTTCAGGAGTTTGAGATAAAGGGGACCCATACAATAAAAAAAGGCGTATATGTTTTAAAAGGATGGGTTTATGTGATGTCGGGCGCAACATTAACCATAGAGGCAGGTACAATTATCAAAGGCGATAAAGAGACAAAAGCGGCCCTGATAGTAGAAAGAGGAGGAAAGGTAATTGCTCAGGGGACACCCGATTTACCCATCGTATTCACATCAAACCAGGCTGCCGGCTCAAGAAAGCCTGGTGACTGGGGAGGAATTATTATTTGTGGAAAAGCCAGAAACAATAAGACGGAAATGTTGATAGAGGGTGGACCTCGTTCCATGCATGGAGGAAGCGACGATGCAGATAATTCCGGAGTATATTCTTATTTAAGAATAGAGTTCGCCGGTTATCCCTTTAAAACAGATCAGGAGATTAATGGACTGACTATGGGGTCACTTGGAAGTGGCACTAAACTAGACCATATACAAGTGTCATACAGCAATGACGACTCCTTTGAATGGTTCGGCGGAACAGTCAATGCAAAATATCTTATAGCATATCACGGATGGGATGATGAGTTTGACACAGACAATGGTTTTACAGGTAAAATACAGTTTTGTCTTGGAATCAGGAATCCTAAAGTTGCCGATATATCAAAGGCAAATGGATTTGAGTCAGATAACGAGAGTGGAGGTTCTACTATCCTGCCAATAACCAGACCAATCTTCTCCAATGCTACATTTATCGGACCGATTGGACAAGATGCAGCATTTCAGAACACTTCCACTTACATCAATGGTGGTATATATGCTCCCATAAATGGATCAAAACTGGGCCAGTTTCAATCTGCAATGCAGATAAGAAGGAGTTCAAACCTTAACTGCTATAATTCGGTAGCTATAGGTTTCCCGGTAGGTCTTATGATTTGCAACGATAAAGGATCTCTTACACAGTCGGCAGCAGATGCCGGAAATCTGAATATAAAAAACAACTATTTTGCCGGAGTTACAATTCTTGGGTGCGACAAAGATGGTGCTTTTCTGGATCAGCTATCAAAAGATGCCGCTACACTCGACCCTGCCAAAGAATCGTTTTCAGCGGCATTCTTTAAAAAATCCTCTAACAATAATGTGAGGTTGAATACAATCCAGGAATTGGCTCTGGCTCAGCCAAACTCATTGTTGACGACCCCAAATTACGGACCAACAGCAGGAAGCCCGCTTACAGGTAAGTTGAACTTATTCACAGATCCAGCGGTAGCTGACTCTTTCTTTGACAAGGTTACCTTTGTAGGGGCCTTCAGGTCGGATGCATCGGTTGATAACTGGACCCTCAAGTGGGCGAACTTTAACCCACAAACCACGGTATATTAGAAATATTGTTACATTTGTCTGTATGAAAAAACAGGCAGATGAACCTCAGGTTAACTATAAAAAATCTTAAGAACATTGGTGAATCTAACGCTGAATATGACTCTCTTGGTGTTGCAAACTATTTAGCCATTATTCTTGGATTTTTTATAATTAGTTCCCTGGATCTGGCTTTCTATATAGCGGACCCTGTATACTACAAGGTTATCATCCAGTTGCTGCTGCTCTTTTTGCCGGTGTTGGTAATTGTATATTTCATTAACCGGAACAGATCATATTTTCTGGCCGGACTTATCCTCAACCTTCTTATCACACTTCACTTCTTTTTATTGTCCGGAGTTTTCTTTGGCAAGGAATCGGGACTTCATTACTACTTTTTGCTGCTCTCTCTAATCCCGCTTCTCACTTTCAAGTCAACCAGAGTGACCATAAAGTTTGTGCTAATGACAATAAATGTCTCATGTTTTTTATATGTACAGTATATTAAACCGGCTGATGATTTTTTGCTGATTTTTCCGGAATCATGGATTGGACCCTTTAGGAACATCTCAATAATTCTGCTGTTTAGTATGATGGTGCTGATAATACTAGTAAATCAGACTATTTTGTACAATAAGGAGAGAAAATTACAAAAGCAGGCAGAGGAGATATCGGAGAAAAACAGAGAACTCGCGGCTATCAACGCATCAAAAGACCGTTTCTTTTCAATAATTGCGCATGATCTCCGAGGTCCGGTAGGAACTATCTCTACATTTCTGGGCTATCTTGCAGACACGACAAACAACCTTACAAATGCCCAGTTTTCGGAGTCACTTGAGGTATTGAAGAGGTCCTCTCAGGATATCTATAATTTATTGGAGAATCTTCTTACCTGGTCCAGGATACAGTATGGCAACATTGACTTTAACAGACAGAAAATCAATCTTGCAGAATTAATTGATGCCAATATAACACTTTTTGGACCGGTTATAAACCAAAAGAGAATAACCCTCATTAACGAGACAACAGATAAGGATAATCAGATTTATGCAGATAAGGATATGATAAATACCGTCCTGAGAAACCTGCTTAACAATGCGCTTAAGTTTACAAACAATGGAGGTCAGATTGCAGTATCTGTCAAAAAGCTGGAAAAATGCATGCTGGTATCGGTAACAGACAACGGTATTGGCATGAAAAAGGAGACTATTGACAACCTTTTTAAGATAGAGGTAAAACAAAACAATATCCTGGGTACAAACGGTGAGAAAGGAACCGGACTGGGACTAATTTTATGTAAACAATTTGTAGAGAGGCACGGTGGTCAGATATTGATTAAAAGCGAACACTTAAAGGGTAGTGAATTTTCATTCACCATTCCTTTTAGTCTATAAAAATCAGGATTTTTTAACAAGTTTCATTTCAGCCGCCTTTTTCTCCATAAGTTCAAGGGCCTCTGATTCGTTATTGCCAATAATCCCATCAAGAATGGCATTCCTGATATATTCCTTGATTATTCCAATCTCTCTGCCCGGAGGTATCCCGAATCTCTCCATTATAATCTCTCCTGTAATAGGATTATGGAAATTTCTTACGGTATCCTTTGCCTCAACCTCAACCAGCTTATCTCTAACCAAGGCAAAATTATTCTTGTGTTTCTTTACCGTTTTCTCATTCTTTGAAGTGATATCTGCCTCACACAAAAGCATCAGGTCATCAATATCGTCTCCTGCATCAAAAAGCAGTCTTCTGATAGCAGAATCACTAACCTCTTCCTGAACTAGAGCAATTGGCCTTAAATGAAGTTGTACCATCTTCTGTACATATTTCATCTTTTCATTTAAAGGCATTTTCAGTTGTTGAAATATTTTAGGAACCATTTTGCCCCCTATAAATTCGTGACCATGAAATGTCCAGCCAATGCCAGGTTCAAAATTCTTAGTGGCAGGCTTTGCTATGTCGTGTAGCAAGGCGGCCCATCTGAGCCAAAGGTTGTCACTTGTTTCGGCCAGATTGTCAAGCACTTGTAATGTGTGTGAAAAATTGTCCTTATGTCCCTTTCCCTCCATGGTCTCGGCTCCTTTAAGCTTAACCAGCTGAGGGAGGATTATGTCAAGCAGACCGGTTGAATCAAGCAGGTAGAATCCTACTGAAGGTTTTGATGTTAACAGGATTTTATTGATCTCTTCGTTTATCCTTTCAAATGAGAGAATCTTTAATCTCTCCCTGTTTCTGCGGATAGAGTCAAGAGATTCTGGAACTATCGTGAATGAGAGCTGGGCCGCAAAACGTATTGCCCTTATCATTCGCAGTGGATCGTCGCTGTATGTGGTATCAGGGTTAAGCGGAGTTCTTATAAGACCTGCCTGCAGGTCCTTGACCCCCCCGAAAGGATCAACAAGATTTCCGAAATCCTCTTCCTGTAAACTGAAAGCCAGTGCATTTATGGTAAAGTCCCTTCTAAGTTGATCATCCACAAGAGAACCGTCTTCAACTATAGGCTTGCGGGAGTCAAGTCTGTAAGACTCCTTACGTGCCCCTACAAATTCAACTTCAATATCCCTGCTTCTGAGCATTGCTGTCCCGAAATTCCTGAAAACTGAAACTTTCACCCCCAGTTTTCTTGCCACCCTCTCTGCAAGCTCAATTCCACTTCCTTCAACAACAATGTCAATGTCCTTGCTTTTTCTTTTAAGAAAGCAGTCTCGCACATATCCGCCAATGACATATGCTCTCACGTTTGAATCATGGGCTTCCCGGGCAATAATTGAAAATATTTTTTTATTCAGAAAGTTCATTGTAAGGAGGAATCTCAGTTAAATATATATAATTGTTAGTTGAAGCATCGCGGTTGGCAAAATAGGTTGTCTCACCGTTTGTCAGGAGTATGTATTTGACATTTAAAGCCATATTGTATCGCAATATCTGTTCAAAGGTCTCTCGGGTTATCTTTATGGACGGAGCCTTGCATTCAGCTAAAAAAAGAGGTTTGAGTGCTTTGCCAAGAACCACCAGGTCGCCCCTGTATCTCAAACCGTTAATCGTTATTGAATATTCACACACCATAAGGTTTGCAGGGTAGCCGAGTTTTTTATCAAGCATGTGAATAAGCTGTTGTCTTACCCCCTCTTCGGGAGTCAGTACAACTCTTTTTTTTCTTACCGGGTCAAAAATCATGCTTTTCATAATTCGGCATTCTACGGCAACAAAGATATAAAATTTGCTCCGTTTACACTTTTTGCATAATTTAGCCCTTATTAATTATGGCAAAACAAGCAACAAAAGATTCAGTTCTGCAATTCGAGGAGATACTGGCAGACATCAGAAACGGGATTATTAAGCCTCTTTATGTGCTGATGGGGGACGAACCTTACTATTCAGACAGAATCATTGAGGAAATTTCAGAAAGAGCAATCAAACCGGAAGAGAGAGGGTTCAATCAGCTTCTTCTCTATGGCACCGATGTTTCATCTGGTCAGGTTATAGAAGCTGCCAGGAGATTTCCCATGATGGCTTCCCGGCAACTGGTTATAGTGAGAGAAGCTCAACTAATCGGCGATCTGGATAAGTTTGAATATTACTGCAAACAACCAATGTCAACCACTATCCTTGTAATCTCCTTGACTAACAAGTCTCTGGATAAGAGAGGGTCGTTCTACAAGCAGGCCATGGCAAACGGCGTTGTTTTTGAATCTGCAGCCCTTAGAGAAGACAAGGTAAATTTCTGGATCGAACGATATGTAAAATCAAAAGGGAAAAGCATCTCCCCGGAGGCATCAGTGCTTCTGGCAGATTACAGCGGTACCGAACTTAGAAAGCTTGTTCTAGAACTTGACAAGCTGCTTACCAACCTGCAGGATGGAAGAAATGAGATAAAATCTGCCGATGTGGAGGAAAATATCGGAATAAGCCGTGATTACAACCTGTTTGAACTGACAAAAGCAATCTCTGTAAAGGACCAGACAAGAATCTTTAAGATAGCAGCTCATTTTGCAGACTCTCCTAAACAATATCCTCTGGTCGTTACATTTGCCACCATATTTTCCCATTTTTCAAGGATTGTAAAATATCATGCGATAGTTAATAAAAAGAAAGGGGCATCCCGCTCAGATATAGCATACTACATTGGAATCAATCCCTATTTTATTCCTGAATATGAATTTGCAGCACAAAACTATCCTTTGATAAAATGTATGGAGATAATTTCCCTGATAAGAAAATATGATTCCATGAGTAAAAGCAACGATAGGGGGGAGGCTTCAGACGGTGAACTTCTTATTGAACTGGTATATAAAATAACGCATTAAGGTACCACAACTCTTCTTACTCTTGCAGAAACCGAAGTGTAAACCTCATATGATATTGTCTTGAGAATTCTGGCAATATCAGACGCTTTTGGCGATTCGCCGAAAACTGTAACCACATCACCCACTTTGGCCTCAGTGCCGGTAATGTCAAGCATGAATGTATCCATACAGATGTTCCCAATGGTAGGAACGAGATTTCCGTTTAACGAGAAGCTTGCTGACCCCCTTCCAAGGTGCCTGTTCACCCCATCTGCATATCCTAACGGGACCGTTGCAATAACCCTGCCTGTGTCTCCTATGGCTCCATGCCTTCCATAGCCTACAGTACCTTCTGTAATCTCTTTAATGTGAATAACAGGAGCCTGTAATGAACCTGCAGGTTTTAATACAGACTCGTCAACATAGCTTGTTCCGTACATTCCAACTCCAATCCTTACCATATCCATTTGGGCTTCCGGGAACCTTTCGGTTCCGGATGAATTAAGTATATGTAAGATAGGTCTGTAACCTAAGCTTGATGTTAAATTCTCACTCATATGTCTGAACAATTCAATCTGTGAACGCGTAAACTCGTCATGTTTAGATTCATCTGCCGCCGCAAGGTGAGAAAAGAGAGATTTTACAATCATGTTCGGATTAGATAGCAAAAGCTCTTTTAGCTTATTTATGTCATTCTTGTCAAATCCGACCCTGTGCATTCCCGTATCGAGCTTGATATGGATAGGGTATGAGCTGATATTAAGCCTTAAGAGGGTTTCCAGCATTTTAGATGCAGACTCGAAATCGATTATACTAGGTTCCAGTCCATACTTGATTATCTCCTCGAAATTATCAATTCCGGGAGTTAATATTATAATTGGTAACTTAATTCCTTCTTTCCGTAACCTTATACCTTCAATAGGGAAGGCTACACCTAAGTAATCGGCCCCAAATTCCTCTAAAAGGCGTGAACACTCGATATCACCATGCCCATATGCATTTGCTTTGACCAAAACCAGCATCTTTGTTGATAATGAGAGTTTTGAACGAAAAAAATTAAAATTATGAAGTAAGTTGGACCTACTTAAAGTAAATTGAGAATGTGTCATTGGAAAAAAATATGAAAACAAAGTTACAAAATGTTTAAAAAAATGAACGAAGTATTGAAAATCTTTCTACATTTGCCGCCGAAATGACAAACAAACCTAAAACATTTTATAAAATGAAACTAAAAACAATTTTTGCTGCCGCTGCGTTAATCGTAGCTCTTGCTTCATGTGGTCCTAAAGCTAAACCTGTTTCTGAACAACTAGTTGGTCAGTGGACTGGTATGGATTCAATCGCTGTTACTGTTGTTGATTCAACTGGTAATTCAGTAGTTCAGGAAATCGTTGCTCCAATCGAGCTCGAGTATCTTGCTGACTCTACTTTCACTGCAGTTATCACAATCAACGACACTACTTCAATCACTTTAGGTGGTGTTGCAACAATCGCTGAACCTGCTGTTACTTTCACAGGTACAATGACTTGCGTTCAACCTATGGATCTTAATGGCGCAATGGAAATTATTGCAGAACCTGAGACATTGGTTGTAAACTTTACAGCTGTTAACCCAGAAGCTACTGTTACTCACAACGGTAAAGCAAAACTAACCCGCAAAGCTGCTGCAGCTGCTCCAGCTAAGTAATTTATTTGGTTAGACCATTGAAACAATGGCGACAAATTGGTTCGTAGGTGTCTTTTTCACCCAACATAACCAGTTTGTCGCTTTTTGTTAATCTATGTGAGTGGTGAGCCAGATCTCCACATTTGACACATATA
>Ga0079306_1002289_pt1 | contig 10919 bp, 9 predicted proteins | sample Methanotroph_Enr_FD_79181 | JGI IMG/M metagenome (GOLD analysis project Ga0079306, IMG submission 79181) | Enriched soil microbial communities from Old Woman Creek wetland in Ohio, USA - Methanotroph_Enrichment_5 | ecosystem: Environmental > Terrestrial > Soil > Wetlands | place: USA: Ohio...
CTGGTAATAAAGGTTGGCGGGAAGATATTTATTTTGATTAACCTCGATACGGACCCTTCGATAAACCTGAAATGTGATCCTGACCGGGCAATTGATTTACGCGAATCAAACCCTTCGATTATTCCAGGATATCACATGAATAAAAAACATTGGAATACGATCGTTCTGGATGGTTCCTTATCAAAAACCCTGATTATGGAAATGATCGATCACTCTTACGACCTTGTATTTCAGTCCTTACCAGGTAAGCAGCGACTGGAAATCGAACAAAATTAATCAGTAAAAAACAATGATCTTCAATTTAAACGGTGCCGAATATATCGAATTAATCAAGTTGTTAAAACTGCTTCACTTTGCACAATCAGGTGGCCATGCCAAAATAATGGTCGAGGAGGGTGAGGTAAAACTAAATGGCGAAGTGGAATACCGAAAACGGGCTAAACTGCGCCCGGGCGATCAGGTTGAAACTTCCGGGAAGAAAATTTCGATTGAGGCCTGATGCAGCGAAACTGGTAAAGGTCAATTAACAAATGATAATTATTTTGTTTGATTAAAAAACTCCATATACTGCAGCAGGTTTTTTTCCTTTTTGAAAATAACCAGGTTTTCGTTGCTGATGATAAAACTACGGAAGTTGTTCCCCTTAAAAAACGCTGAAAGCGATTGATCGGATACCGTTTTTTGCAAATAGGCCATTGCTGAATTTTTTTCGCCTAAACCACTCACACTCAAAATACCCCTGTTGTCATCGAGCGATTCAACGGTCATTTTGATTGAAGGTGATCCAAAATTGGACTTATTGAAATCCTCAAATGCCCTGACCAATTTTGTTTCGTCGGTTTGTTTCTTCAGGAAAATCAAGGCGTAACACAACTTCTCACCGGGTTTTTGAGAATAAGGACCTTTATAATCAGCTTTTAATGCGCTTTTTACCTGCGAAACTGAATCCCTGGACAGCCCGGGTTGAACAAGGACGAATTTACCCTTTTCAACAGGTTCCTCCTCTTTGCGTACTTTTGAGAGTAACTCTTCCGGATTTGGCAATTGATCAGCAGGAATATCGGAGCTGATATACGAACTGTAATTTTTAATAAAAAAGCGCAGGTACTCCAGGTAATCCTTTTCAGCAAGAATTGTCCTGTAATTGGACGAGGATGCCACAAAATTCACATATTCAATTCCTTTTAAAGCCTGGAAAACGGAACGTTTTCTCATAATCGACCGGAAATAAATCAGGCTTTCCTCTTTGTTCGGAATACTTCGGACCACAACCAGTTGTGTTTTGGAATCCAGGTTGATCGGTTCTATATCAAAATCTGTAGAGGTGTAATAGTCCAGGTTATAATTAGCGATGTCATAAATTAACCTGCTCACGTCAACCCTGGCTTCTTTTGAAAATGCGATCACATAGTAATGAAACAGATTCTCATCATACGAAAATTTCCCTCCAAAATCATCATTTAAGTGATCTTTATCCCCTTTCATCTCTTCGTTGACAATTTCTTCTTTGATATATCCACTGGCCAATAACTGCTGGTAATCCACCAATGAATTTGTGGCTATCAGGTCTTTGATCTGCTGTGCAATAACAGAGGTTTGGCGCTGTGGAAATGCCTTGATATACTGGTCAAGAGCGTTACTGAAAACGCCTCTCTCCTGTGCCGGTCCATTCGCTACCACATTAATAAATTTCACTTTTGGAACCAGGCTGCTGTCAGGATTCATGGAAAGTGTCTCCCCGGCCACCTCAGCGGATTTCACATAATTGTAAGTTTCAAAAAGGCGTAATGCTTCTCCGTATTTCTTTTCGACAGCTTCTTTTCTTTCCTCCATTTCGGCAAAATAATTCGGATTAAGAAGGTATTTTGCATATTTTGACTCCGGGTATCCCTGGATAATCTTCTCTTTGTAGTCATTAGTTTTCGCTGTATTGTCGTCCGCTTTGTATAGCTGATAAAGTTCGAAAAATGCCGGCAGCTCATAAATACTACCCTTAAACCGACGGTTCAGTTCTTCAAGTGTCTCGGCCGACTTTTTAAAATCGTTGAAATCGGCTCTGTAAATCCTTCCTGCACTGAACAATGCCCCTTTTATCATTTCGTTAGATACCTGCATCAGCGAATCGGTCAGCGGGATATCCTGCAGGTAAAAAGCGATCGTTTTGGGATCGTTGACTTTTCTTTTAGTTTCGGAAGTTTTTGTTTTTATTTCAGCTTCTGCTATCTGTTCCGGTTCACTATCTGATGTCGACAGTTTATTTTTGCGCCGCCAGTTATCCTCTAACGTTCTCTTCCCCCAGATTTTTTGAAATTCGGATTTCCCGATTCCCACTGTAGGGGGATTATAAAAATACCATAGATTCTGATTGTTTGTGACTCCAGTCTGTGGCCTGTATTGTTGAGATCTGAAGTAATTCTGATCTGCCATTTCAGAATTTTCGGCAACAGTTTTGCTTAACTCTTTTTGTTGCAGGTCAGCAATTATTTTATTAATAATTCCATTGCGTTCCTGCTCAGGCATCAGGGCTAACCTTTGCAGGCTATCTTCCCGATTGATAGTATTGAGATCATTTGCCAATCGCTTCAGGCTGGACGAACGGGTAATGATTTCTGCATAACCTGGGTAATTTGCATCAATTACGGCGACAGCGCTGTCGTAATAGCAGGCTGATTGCTCATAATCGTTTTCTTCAAAAAATAATCTTGCAACATTAAGACTTGACAAAGCACGCTGTTTGGGATTAGACGTACTGTAATGAACCGAATTTTTGAGATCAGCGATTGCATCGTGTTTTCTGCCTTCTTTAAGGGCAATTTCTGCTTTTGCAAAATAAATCCGGTCACGATATTCAAGGTTAATGACATTATCAAGCATCTTTTGCAATTGATTGGCAATCTCTTTATTATCGCCACCCTCAATTTCCATTCTCGATATTTTAGCATTGAAAGCCATCTGATAATTCGGACGCATTTTTATAACATACAAATATTGTTTCGATGCCTCTTCCGGTTTATTGGTTAAAGCCAGCAGCTGTGCCAGCATATAATTAATCCGAAGTTTTTCGGTCCGGGGAAAAGATGATTCCAATGCAATTTTCAAATGCGTAATTGCCAAATCAGGCTGATTGTCAATTAAATAATAATGAGCCTGAGCAAGGTTGAACTCCTGGCTTAGTCGCTTAGGAAAACCTGCGTCACGCGAAAGTGAATTAAATATTTCGAGTGCCTTCGCATAATCACCAGTTTCAGTATATGAACGGGCCATCCCCAGAAAAGCATCGTAACGGGTGGGCTGATCGGGAAATTTTCGGATAACGTAATTAAAGTTTTCAATGGCACGGTGAAAATCGTGATTACAATAACTGGCTTGTCCCATTAAAACATAACTATCGTCGACCCATTCATTGTATTCCCCCCTGGAGGCAAATTTTTTATAGCGCTCTGAATTATTGGATTTTCGTGGCGGGCTTTTGGTGATTGAATGCAGTAAGATTAGTTTATTACATTTAGTTATCGCAAGTTCCATTTCGGAAGTAGCAACTTTGGCAGCTTCGGGCAATGTGCTTTTAAAAACCGGCAACGTACGGGTGTAATCGTCCGGGATGGCCTGATCGATACGTTTGAGCCCGGTCTTAAAACTCTCTTTGGCATTAAAATACACATTATAATGGGCAGATAAATTGTGAAATGCGCGTGTAGTCGGGGTGTTCTTTTTAGTCGAACAGCCTGCCAGGATTCCGGTTAACCAAAGGAGAAGCAGAATATTTTTTACACTTTTTTTCATGAGAAAATGACCGGGTTAACATATTGATTGTTTGAGCGTTCTCATGGAACTCCCATGCATCAGAATCTCTCCTTCAATTATATTTTTGCTTCGCATACCTACACTTTGTTCCGATTAATTCCATTTTGTTCCGCCACCTCTAAATTATTTTCTGTGGCATGGTCGTTTCACCCGGAAACAATTAAGCTACGGTAAAGATACAAAGAGAAATGATTCTACCTTATCTTTTTTTGACCCGAACGCGTTCTGTAGGTTTTAAATTTTCGTTCCGGTATGCACATTGTTCAATTACATTAAGCGCCAATTCCCTGAATGAATTTCCCGTGGCAGTCTCTTCGAGCCACGCAGCAGGAATTCCGCTGTCACCACCTTCGCGAATACCCATCACGATCGGGATCTGCCCCAATAAGGGAATATCCATATATTGGGCCATATTTTTTCCTCCGTCCTTCCCAAATATATAATATTTATTTTCAGGTAGTTCTTCAGGAGAAAACCAGGCCATATTCTCAACAATTCCCAAAACCGGAACATCAATCGATGGGCTTCTGAACATCGAAACGCCCTTAATGACATCGGCTAATGCGACATCCTGAGGTGTAGTCACGATTACACTACCAGTAACGGGCAGTGTTTGAACAATAGTAAGATGAATGTCACTTGTACCGGGGGGAAGATCAATCAATATATAGTCAAGTTCGCCCCATAATCCTTGCAGAATTAGTTGTTTAAGGGCATTCGAAGCCACCGGTCCACGCCAGATCAGCGCGTTTTCCTTTGCGGCAAAGAACCCGATGGAGAGAAATTTCACGCCATATTTCTCTACCGGAATAATCATATCGTGCCCCTCAACCTCCTCCATAACAGGATGTGCACCCTCCTCACCAAACATTAAAGGGATCGACGGGCCGAAAATATCGGCATCTATCAACCCCACTTTCGCTCCTGTTTTGGCCAATGCAACGGCAAGGTTTACTGCAATAGTAGATTTCCCAACCCCTCCCTTACCGGAAGCAATCGCAATGATATTTTTAACTCCTGGTAAAACAGGAGTTTTCATTCTTTTGACCCCTTTGGGTGTGATGGTAATGTCATATTCTATTCCGAGTATTTTTTCAATATCTGTGGCACAGACTTCGGAAACAGCCTGGATATTCGGATCATCATCGCGTTGAAAAACAAGGGTAAAACTGATACGGCTGCCTGCAGTTCTGATCTCCTGCACCATCTCCAGGTCAACAATATTTTCATTTGATCCCGGGAAAATTACTTTACGCAGGATATCAGTGATCGTTTTTGGTGTTATTGCCATTTCAGATAAATATAGTATTTATTTTTAATTCCTTTATAACTTCTTTCGGACTTTGCTTGCCCGGCGCAAAGAAGGTTTACATTTTATTCTTTCAACACAAAACGCCAGATCACCCATATTGTTCATTGCAATTCAACCATAGGATCCCAGAAAATTTTCTCAAAATCGACAACACTGTCATTTTCAATAGTTACCCCTTCGTTTTCAAGCAGTTCCTTCATCGCATCGGGTGATCCGAAATGAATCTTTCCTGTAAGTAATCCGTTGCGGTTGACCACGCGATGCGCAGGAACAAAAACTTCCTGGCGGTGTGAAAGGTTTATTGCCCAACCCACCATTCTCGATGACCCGGCTGTCCCCAGGTATCTTGCAATGGCGCCGTAACTGGTCACTCTGCCTTGCGGTATTTGCCTGACGATCTCAAAAACGCTTTTGTAAAAGTCCGACACTTGTTAAATTTTTGTTTCGGGATTGTCCCGGTTGATGTTATCGCGACCAAAACTCCTGTAATCATCAAATTCAATGTCAATCTCAGGTTCTATAAGACCATTATCATAAGGGATATATCTAATATACTTGATCGTTTTTCCCCGATCGAGCCATTGTTGCTCATAATAAGTTCTGATTGTCAAAATTTCATCGGCCAACCCTGATGAATATAAATCATTTGTGTCGACCTCAATTTTAAATTTGTTTTCTGCAATTGTTGCCTGCGTATATTGATAAAGATAATTGCTGTCTGTCTTAAGATGGATAACTCCTTCAGGTTTAAGTATTTCGCAATACATTTTCAAAAACCTGGTGGAGTTGAGCCTTTTCCTTGATTTTTTCATTTGAGGATCGGGGAAAGTGATCCATATCTCGGAAACTTCGTTTTGCGCGAAAAAGTGCATTAACAGCTCAATATTTGTCCGGATGAAACCACTGTTTTTGAGCTCTTTCTGATCAACCTCTTTAGCCCCAGACCACATACGGGAACCTTTAATGTCTATGCCGATAAAGTTCTTATTTGGAAAGAGTTTGGCAAGTCCAACGGTGTATTCCCCTTTCCCGCACCCGAGTTCGAGAACGATTGGATTGTCATTTTTAAAAAAATCTTTATTCCAGTTGCCTTTTAACGGGAATCCATCATTTATTAGAGTGCGGTATGGAATATAAATAACATGACCAAAGGAATTTAGGTCAGCAAACTTGGCCAGTTTGTTTTTACCCATGCGAAATAATTAATATTTATAAATTAGAGTGCTTTCTCGAGTGAAATTCCAAAATCATGAATACCGGTCAGGATTCCGTTCTGCGTGCGCATTCCCTGCCTGACTGAAATTGTATATTTCCCGATCTCGGGGAAAAAAATAGTTTTCTTATATGGATATTTGCGATCGTAAAGATCACCCAAACCACTTCCTAACCATTCACCCGACGGTTTTGCAAGCGTCAGTTCTATAGTGTCTGACAACTCTTTACCTGAAGGAGGCGTAATTGTAACAAAAACCCAAAGATTACTATAGGCATACCGTCCCTCATTCCTAACCGTAAACGAGAGATCATAGAGTTTCTTGGGATCGGGAATATTGATATCAAAAACCAGGGCTGTATCCTGGTTCCATGATGCATTTTTCAAACTACGATAATCTTCGACGACCGCTTTTTTGTTACACGATGTCATAAAAGCGATCAGCAAAACCAGGACCAAAAGTGGGAATAGGTAATTAATCTTCCGGATTTTGCTGGATCTCTTGATTTTCATTGCCTATATTTGGTTTTCGTGTTAAAACTGGTTTTCTCCTTTTTTTCCGGCGATTTTTGGTTGCCGTGTCGAACCTTTCTATACTTTCCTGCCCGACCGAATTGTGGTAGGTATGTCCTTCTGCTTCAGCAACGACAACGTTTTCGCTGGTTAATTGCGCAATTTTCTTACCGCTTTTGTTAAGAAGCTGAATCTCTCTCACTTTTTCAACAGATACAGCCATCATTCCCCCTGGTTGATTATTCTCTTTTACATACCAGAAGATCCCTTTAAAGATGTCTGCCTTTAAATAATTATAATTCCCTTTTTCAGTTTCAATCTGGATATTGGTAGGGGGAAAATTTTTCTGGGCATCCATATAACAATCAAGTTCGTAGTTCAGGCAGCATTTTAGTTTACCACATTGTCCCGCCAATTTTTGCGGGTTGAGGGAAATTTCCTGGTAACGTGCTGCATTGGTTGTAACAGAGACAAAGTTCGATATCCATGTACTGCAGCAAAGCTCTCTGCCGCATGGACCAATACCCCCGATCCGGGCAGCTTCCTGTCGTGCTCCGATCTGGCGCATCTCGATTCTGATACGAAAGGTATCGGCATACAGCTTAATTAATTGACGAAAGTCAACCCGCTCATCTGCAATATAATAAAAAATTGCTTTTGTTTTATCGCCCTGAAATTCCACATCTCCGATCTTCATATTCAATTTCAGATCTTCTGCCATTTTTCGTGCCTTGAGCATTGTAGAATATTCAGAATTGATGGCTTCTTCCCATTTCTGAAGATCGACAGGTTTGGCCAGGCGGTAAATTTTCCGCAATTCGCCGTCCACCATCGTGGTCTTATGACGTTTCATTTGTTTGAGCACGAGATCTCCAACAAGTGAAACCATCCCGATATCGTGACCGGGACTAGCCTCCACGGCAACCATATCCCCCGCTTTGAGGATTAAACTGTTAACATTCCGAAAATAATCCTTACGTGTATTTTTAAAACGGACTTCAACAATTTCATCGGTATTGATGGTACTTTTGACATCATAAAGCCAGTCGTAGACATTTAATTTGGCGCAACTTCCTACTCGATCGTTGGTCGGACAGCCACGTGCTGTTTTATCCCTTGAATTCATATAGTTGATATAGAAATATTTAGACAGTCAGTACCAAAATGGATATGACATGGAAAAATTTGAATGTCACAAAAATAGTGATTCTATTTCTCATTTCTGATCAAAATTCAGGATGTACCAATTAATAGGCAGTCCGAAATCGCGAAAAATGGTGTTTTAGTGGTGAATACATCACTATTCTACAGACGGATCAACTTCGAAACCTTTAATCCCAGATCTGTAAAAATGAGTTTAGCATTGCCATTCATCGAAATATCAGTGTAAGCAGTTTCAAATTCGCGGAAGAGTTGGATGACATTTCTCTCATTAATAAAGGGGGCGAATTTTTGCGTAAAATCATTTTCCTGGTCATCCATATAGATCAGATCAGGTTCTTTAAGGTTGAATAAAAAATTTTCGCGCAAAAACTCTCCGCAATATTTCAGGAATCCCATTTGCCTCACCCTTCCAATTGCTGCAATTTCTTCGGACCAGGTGAGGATCTCCTGCAACTTTCGTCCATATCCGTTTCGCATGATCAGGGTGAACTGATGAAAGTTGTACCTGCGCAATTCGTCGTTCTGCATAATCTCAAGCGCCATGAAGTAGTTGCCACGGGCGAGTCGTGCTATTGATGCCGGGTTACTGCTGGTCGATTCTGCCATGTTGGTGATCGCCGATTGCAAATCATGGTCCGAAATTTTCGGTACACGGATAAACTGACACCTCGACCGTATGGTACTCAGGAGTTTCTCTTCGGCTTCAGAGATCAGGATGAAAATGGTCTTTTCAGGCGGCTCTTCCAGAATTTTAAGGATCTTATTGGCACATGTGATGTTCATCGTTTCGGGCAGCCAAATAATCGAAACCTTGTATTCAGCTTCATAAGATTTCTGATTCAGCTTGTGAATCAAATCCCTGGCTTCATCCACATAAATCGATCCCTGCTTGTTCTCATCGGCAATGATTTGCATCCATTTTTCGTATTGAGGATAGGGATTCTCCCCGAAATACTGTCGCCATTTTGTCATATAATCGCTGCTGGTCGGTTTGTCGATGGCTGCGGTTTTTATCACGGGAATTGTAAAATGGAGGTCAGGATGAATCAACTTTGAATATTTCCGGCATGAACTGCATACACCACATGAATCGTTGTGTACTTTATGGGGGCAGTTAATGTACTGGGCGAAAGCGAGTGCCAGCGCAATCTTGCCATTGCCGTGAGGCCCGACAAGCAATTGGGCATGAGGTATACGATCCTCGCTAACCGCCTGAATCAGTTTTTGTTTAATACTATCTTGTCCGATTACGTCTTTAAATTGCATCCGGTATAAGTAAAATTTGTTGGTAATGGGTCCTGTAAAACTTGTATTTCTCTTTCACTATTCAAACTTCAAAAGTAAATAAATAGGGGCTCTGTAACTTAAATGTTTAAAAAAATAATTAACGGCAGGCAACTGGTGACTGGCAACTGGCAACTGGCAACTTAAATAGACTTTTATTTTAATCTCAGTTGTCTTTAACCAGGGTTTGACACGCTCATTTGTCTCCCGGCAGAGCCTGCAAACAGCCAGTTGCAAGCGGCCAGTTGCTCAAAATTCATAATACACATTCAATCCGTTTTAAAAATGTCGTAAAAATTCCTGATTGTTAATAATAAATCAATTCGTTCCAAAAATCTGTTTCACGTTGACTTTGTAAAATACTTTTTGTTTATCTTTGAAAAACAATCCCGCATGTGCGGGACTAAATTCAGTGAAAAATGCAGACGATTGAGAATTATGACTTTTCGGGCAAAAAGGCCCTGATCCGCGTTGACTTCAATGTTCCGCTTGATGAAAAATTCGTGATTACCGACGATACACGTATGACGGCAGCACTTCCCACCATCAGACAGGTAATTGAGAATGGTGGGGCGGCAATTATTATGTCGCATCTTGGTCGTCCCAAAAAGGGTCCCGATGATAAGTTTTCGATGAGGCATCTTGTTCCTCACCTTTCGGAATTACTCGGAGGTATGGAAATCAAGATGGCTCCCGATTGTATTGGTGAAGCAACCTTGAAAATGGCCAGGGCCCTGAAACCAGGCGAAGTACTTGTACTTGAAAACCTCCGTTTTCATCCCGAAGAAGAAGGTGGTGATGCCGGATTTGCAAAACAACTGGCTGCGCTTGGTGACTGCTGGATCAATGATGCTTTTGGAACTGCTCATCGTGCGCATGCATCTACGGCAGTGATCGCACAGTTTTTTCCCAAGGATAAGCTATTTGGTTATCTTGTCGACAGCGAGGTTAAAAGTCTTGACAAAGTGTTGAAAGCGCCTAAACGTCCGTTCACGGCGATCATGGGTGGATCAAAAGTATCTTCAAAGATTACAATTATTGAGAACCTCCTGAATAGTGTTGACAATCTGATTATTGGAGGAGGTATGACCTATACTTTTGTAAAAGCCCAGGGCGGAAAAATCGGTGGTTCGCTTTGCGAAGATGAATATATGCCCATGGCACTTGATATTCTGAAGAAAGCGGAGCAAAAAGGGGTAAAAATTATCCTGGCTGTCGATGTGATAGAGGCCGACGCATTTGCTGAAACTGCGAATACCAGGGTTGTTCCTTCGAATAAAATCGACGATGGCTGGTCAGGTCTTGATGCCGGTCCTGAAACCATTAAAATGTTTAAGAAAGTGATCAGTGAATCAAAAACGATCCTGTGGAATGGTCCTGTGGGTGTTTTTGAAATGGACAAATTTGCGACAGGAACTATAGCAATCGGTGATGCCATTGTGGAAGCAACGAGCAAAGGGGCCTTCTCATTGGTTGGTGGTGGCGACTCTGTTGCAGCCGTCAATAAATTTGGTATTGCCGACAAAGTTTCCTACATCTCAACTGCAGGCGGTGCAATGCTTGAGTACCTCGAAGGACGTGTTCTCCCGGGTATTGCCGCTGTTCTGGAATAGGAACGAAGCTTCAAGC
>Ga0079306_1002290_pt1 | contig 10918 bp, 5 predicted proteins | sample Methanotroph_Enr_FD_79181 | JGI IMG/M metagenome (GOLD analysis project Ga0079306, IMG submission 79181) | Enriched soil microbial communities from Old Woman Creek wetland in Ohio, USA - Methanotroph_Enrichment_5 | ecosystem: Environmental > Terrestrial > Soil > Wetlands | place: USA: Ohio...
TAACAAAGCATTTGACAACAAGGCCACTCCGTTTATCGGAATAGGTGTAAACGGTTTCTTCTGTATCCGGCTCCGTTGATTTCAGCTTTTCAAAACTAAACCGCCAGCTTTTGATAAAATTATTGGAGCTTTTGCCCCCGTACAAAAACGAAAATGGAGGAACCTTGCCATTTGCAAAGTGTTGTTTGACCCATCGATGCATATCGGCATTATTTGATGGAATACCCTGTATTGTTTGACCATATGCAACACCTATAATTAAAAAGAAAGCAATCAGGAATAGTACTGCGGCTTTTAATCCGCCCTTTCCACCTGTTTTTTTATCAAGAACTTTCATAAAGTACAAATTTTCTAAGTTCAGTTTATCACTTTTTTATAACCGATCAGTAAGGACGCTGGTTTTTGTGGGATGGCCATCTCAAAGCCATCCATTAGCTCCTTTCCCGTATTTTTAGTCCGGAGTTCGTAATCTTCATAAAATAACTCGTAAGTGGCTTTTTCATCCAGTCCCCGGAGTTTTACCCGAATTGACTCATTCCCGCAATCACTCCGGCGAAATGCCAGGACTATTCCATCCTTTTGCTCCGGACGGTTTAGCTGATAGGCTAGCCACACATTGTCCCTGGTGTCATTCCGGCCTTCGGTGAGCGGATAATAATCAGCATAAAAATAGGGGCGCAGTTTTTTATAATCCTCAATCCGTTTCTGGATAGCGGGGATGGGTTCCGAGTTTTTGCCCGTAACTTCCCAATTCATTACGGCGGTTCCCCCTAATCCTGATCTGAATGTGTAACTATCCGTTTTATAAATGGCTGTCCCATGAATGGGCAGGTAGAAATTTAATCCGAAAGTGTGGCTCTGGTACCCGTTAGGTTCGCCATACTGGTAGTCGGTTCGCCAAAGAGGGGCGCTTCTGGAAGTCGTTTCAAGATCGATTCGTCGTCCGCCACTGGCGCAATTGTCGATCAGGAGTTTCGGGAAACGCACCAATAAACTGTCCCAATAGGCATACAGTCCTTCGATATGCTTGATCTCGGAGATGCCTATCCTTCCCGGCATATCATTGGCTTCCCAGTAAGGCATCGGATCAAAATTGAAATCCTGCCGGTAATAATCGATGCCTTCATTTTTTATCATGCCTGAAATATGGTCTATTAACCACATCCGGGCTTTCGCATTGCCCAGATCGAAAAGAGCATTGCTGTTTCCCGGAAGTTTAATCAACCATTCAGGATGTTCTTTGTAAATCTGTGTACCTTCCATGACCCGTTCCGGTTCGAACCAGACCATGAATTTAGCTCCGGTCTGATGTACGGCATCGGCGACAGGCTTTAGCCCATCGGGAAACCGATCTTTGTCAACCGTCCAGTTACCTACATTCTGCCACCATTCACCATTCTTTTTGTCCCAACCACAACCGGTGTACCATCCGGCATCGAGCCAAAACACTTCAGGCAGAATCCTGAATTGCTGATAGCGTTTGACCAAAGCAATGGCAAATTCCTCCGTCAGGCAATTGTATTCTCCGCATGGGGAAGGGTCGCCATAGTCGAAACTTCCGGAAAGCGGATATTCGGCAAACTTTCCGTCTATTTTGCGAGAATGATGTGCCAGAATAAATTGTCTGAACTGATTGTGACCAATCATTCGGTCTTCCCCTTTCCAGAAGAGCAGGCAGATTTTTGGGGTGCGTATTTCTTCTTTCGGGTAAAGCGCCAATTTCATTTTTTCCATACCAGACTTCAATGCAATTGATTTTTCGTCAGCCTGCAAAACATCGGCATACCATTTCCCTGTCCAACCAACGGCTACCATGACTCCCTGTCCGTCAGGTATCTCGATATTAAAAAACGGGAAAGCCGTATTGTCAGACGAACGTCCACCAACGGGGGTCATATAGATACCTTTTCCTACTTGCATTTTTTCATCAACAGGCTGAAAATCGCTTCGTTCGGCATTGCTTCCTTTGGCATGGTGGAGGATAAAAGTTCCCTCCGTTTCGCTAACAAACGAATAGTCGATTGCAGCAGCTTTTTCAATCAAAGGAGTATTCTTTCCTGAAGTATTGACAAAATTCAGCACCCATTCAACGGCCTGAAAATCGTTAAAACAAGTAACCATACAATTTACAGCAAGGCCGCTCTGCTTATCGGACCAGGTATAAATAGTTTCTTCCGCATTCGGCTCCATTGATTTTAGCTTTTCAGCGCTGAATTGCCAGTTTTTGATAAAGTTATTGGAGCTTTTACCTCCGTATAAAAACGAAAACGGAGGAACCTTGTCTTTTGCGAAGTGCTGAGCAACCCATTGATGCACTTCGGCTGTACCTGAAGGAATACCTTTTGTTGGCTGGGCATTCGTCGACTGAAAAAAACCAATCAGGAATAGTACAGAAATAGCAAAGATTAGTTTATTCATGGTTATAGTTTAAGTTGTTTGTCATATTTATTTCTGGCTAAATACAATGTATGGGCAGGACACGGTAGTGAGATACACGGCATTCTGAGCGGATTTTGAATTGTAACATTCCCAGGGTGCACCAAATTCCGGCCCTTTTCTGTAATCGCCAGCACGTAAATCGTCGATGTATTCTTTGGCCAGTTGTTTTGCAGCCTCAATATCAACCCGTGCAATTGCATCACAAACCCAACCGGTTGGCGTTCCCCAATATGCCCCATTCTGGTAGAAGTTTTTTTCAGTAAGGCTACTCTCCCAAACCGTTGATTCATTGTAATCGTCGCTTGTAAGCACGTGCCTGATGTTGCCCCGGCTTGCCAAAGTTCCTTTTTTATAAGCATCCCTTAGAAACCGGCAGGCTTTCTCCTGACTATCGCCTTCAAAAATGCCAAAATACACAGCCAACGCGGTGCTCCACACATCCGCCTGTTGACTTTTTCCGGTTGAGGCTAAAAGCATTCCCCTCTTATCGGAAAACACCCGGGGAATTTCTTCTTTCAGTCTCATCTCGAGATTTCTGTACACATCAGCTTTATCCTTTCGGTTGATTTTGTCAAACAATTCAGCCAATTGCATGGCCGATTTATATTTAAGCAACGAAGGCATACAAAGCTCACCAGTTATAGACTCAGCATCACGGAATCCAAAATCGACTCCCCTGAAATCGTCTGTTGTGTATACGATTGCCCCGTTTTGCCTGGTTGGTGGCACTTTGAATGCCATCTCCATGCGGTCAATCAATCTGACTCCGTTGATTTCGGTTGTCAAAAACCGGTAGTCGGAAGTAGATTTGATGTAATAATATGCCATTTGAATAAAGAAAAACTGGTCACAATATGGTGGCGTCATGCCCCATTTTTTATTACCCTGACCAATAAAATTATAAGTTCCGGGGAAGAAAATTGGTTTGCTATCATCAATCCGGATGTGGTCGGCAATGGCCCCAACAGGAACCATACTTCCGCCATTCGTAATCCAGGCCTCATCGCATTGCGTTGATGCAGCCAGCTGCAACATGTGTTTTTGCTCTTCATTCGTTACAAAACCACTTTCCAATGACATTGCATAATCCCTGATCCAAAATGCAGGATAACAGCTACGGCCGCCGGGTCGGATCAAGGTTCCTCCTGTATTGTTTGGACCGAATTCATCTGAGATTCTTTGACCGGGAACAATGCGTGAGCTTTCCACCACATCTTTTGTTAAGGCTCTGAGAAATTCCAAATCATTATCAGACAATAAATTCCTGCCTGGAGATTTCGTTTGTCCACTTAATGAAATAACAAAAGCTAAATTCAGAAGAATTAAAATTTCTAAAATTTTCATACGTAAATAATTTGTTTTTCAATGGCCAAATGGAATAGCCATGAGGATCAATTAGTTTACTCACTTACCACCAGTCTCATCTGCCAGGGATCGACCTCCGGAATAATAAATTTTTGATAGGGTCCGTCTGTTCCTGATGACCGGATGACGGTTTCTCTACATTCCATATCGTATAGTTTAATGGTCTTATTTTCTGATTGTAACATCAGTATAACATCTTTTGCCAGATCGAATGATGAATTGGTAAATGCCAGTGCAATTTTTCCGTTTTGCGGTTCGCGGATCCACAGGTTAATCTTCTGAAAAGAAGCAATATATCCGGGAAGCGAATCTTTGGAAAGCCATCGAAAAACAGCTTTCATCTGCGAACTCTTGGAGAGGTTCTCCATGAACGTCCATGGATAATATCCTGCCACACAGATACGCCCTCCAAGTTTATTTTCAAATATTCCTGAGGTACAGGCCGAAACCTCTTTGCCGGTGTAGTCGATCAGGCCGGAAAGCGCCTGTGCATTTTCGTCAGTTTTCCTGAGTGTACAGGCCGTTGATTTCCAGAACGATTGGCGATTATCACGTTCTCTTCCCGCAAACTCGCCATTCAGCTGATTGTTTGTGAATTTTTCAATCCGGTCTTTATTCTCAGAACCCACTACTTCAAATCCGGTCAGCTCACCAAAACCCATATCATTCAATTGCTGCAAGGTTTCGGCGTCAATATAAACTCCTCCGGAAAGTAGTTTTTCGATTTCGTCCTTCGAAAGAGCAAAAATATTGTCTTTACCAAGGATAGTTACCTGAGCATTTTTACCTGAATAACAGGCAGGCAGACCAATGTTGTAAATGTCGTGACTGACCAGTGGATTTCCTGAACTGAGCCAGTCTCCATCAGTCAATTTCCCGGTAATGAAACTGTTTTTATTCCAAAAAGTATGGATTCCTGTAATTGCAGAACGTCCCAACGATTTGGCCAGCAGATCAAAGAATGGGCGCGCTTCCTGTAACCGCCCTATAAGCGGTTCGTATTCGTCAAGCGGTTCATCATAAAAGGAAAGTACATTAAAAGCGGCTCCTGTACAGCCTGCCGCGATATGAGAACATGCTTCGAGTACTACCATGTTGGCTGCTTTTTTCAGCCTCTGATAAGGAAAATTTTCAATCTCAGATTGAATGGAAACCACCTCTTTAGGTAACACGGAAACCTGCCGGCCAATATCGTGGGACTTACCGACCAATTCACTGGTAGTATTGTCGTTATAATACCCGCCACCAGGCCGCCACATAACCGGACAATGATTTGGACCCGACAATATTTTAGCCCAGTTGTCAAAATCATACCCTTCATAAAAGCGGTCGCCGGTCATAAAGCCAAGAGGCATGGCTGGATTAATACTATGCACTGTTTTTTCAATTAAATCGAACAGGTGCGAGATTGTATTTCGGTTGTGTTGAAGCCATGCTGTACGAACTTTCAATTTTTCTTCCACAGAGCCTTGGTTCAGGGCTTTTTTCAGACTTTCACGAGTATATTTCTTACCTGTTTCTTTTTCGAAAATTGTCAGGCAATTGTCACAAAAACAGCCAAGTCCGATGGGCATGTGGCCAAACCGGATATCATCATCGATCCAGATGAAATCCGGATTTGCCTGGGTGGTCAGTTGATAAATATTCCGGATATATTCCCGCATATGTTCGTCGTTCGGGCAATAAGAGCCGTTGCAGACTGCTCCGTCAATATTGGTCATGCAGGTATATTTCCCTTTCAGTGAGTTATCGAGATTTTCATTGTGATGGCCGATGGTGGTTAGGATATTGATCCCGGTTTTGTATCCCCGTTTCCGGGCCAGTTCCATCCGTTGTTTTAAAATTTCAGTCCGTTGCCTGAAAACATCAAGAGGAATCGGGGCATGCGTATTCGAAGTAAAAAAGGTGATCTCATCAGTAACGCTTTTGTACTTGTCAAACAAATCGAAAACCTCGTTACAGCGTTTTTCTGAAGCCCACAACGGGACTCCAATCCTGAAAGAAATGAAAGCTTTCGCAACTTCGGTATACACTATACCAGCGGGCTTTGCAGAGCCTCCCCGATTACTGCCCGACCGATTACAACTGATCAGGATAAATACTAAAATAGCAACGATTATTTTGCTCATGGAAATCCGTTTTTCGATTTACCCGATAATTCTCTTCTACTGATCTGTCCGGAATGGTGACGCAGGAAGATCTGCACTGTTGTATAGATTGGCATCATCCGGATTGTTACCCCATCCATAACGAACCGATACAGGATTTTGAACTTCAGGGCAAGAGACTTCAATGCTGTTTAGTCCTGTAATTTTAGCCTTTGCCCAATAATACTGATGATCTTCGCCAGAAATAGCAAAACCTTTCAGATAGCCGTATTTATCCTTAACCTTCAGTCCGTTTCCAACCTGGTCGAAAGTAAGTGTAACCTTGCTTCCACTGACGTTCATTTGCTTGTAAACTGGTCCGGTATAGATCAATTCTTGTTTGTAGGCTACTTTAAAAGCTGCCAACGCTAACCGGTTTCCAACAGTCTGTTTGTCTTTGGGATGAATATCGAGTGCGTCACCAACATCAGTTGTAACAGCCATTCCCGTATTCGGCACGGCCAGTGTTTTGCTTTGTGCTTCCCGAAGTTCAGCCCAACTGCTCTCCGAAGGGATAGAATCAGCCTTCATAAAATTAGCTAACTGAACATACAGGAAAGGAAAATCACCTAGATTCCAATGATTTCTCCAATCTTTAATCAAATCAGGAAATACCTTCTGGTATTGTTTGGCCCTGGTTGCATTGCTCTCTCCCTGGTACCAGATCGCACCCCGTATTCCATAAGGAACCAAAGGATTAATCATTCCGTTGTAAAGCAGTGTAGGATAAGAATTTGGGCTAAGTGCAGAGTTGAATTTTAACAGACCAACCTTGTATTTCCAGCTACCGCTTAGCGAAATCTTACGTTTTTCACACTGCAGGTTTAAAGTCGCCGAATCACCATAGATACCGCCGTTATTGCCAACATCCTCCACCTGAACGGTCAGTATATTCTTACCGGATTTCAGTAAACCGGCAGGTATTTTATAAATTCTTGATTTATCAGCCATTAATTTGGTCGATCCGATGAGTGTGCCATTCAGAAAAGTGTTATCGGAGTCGTTAACCCTGGCAAGATTGAGGATCGCGGGTTTGCCTGCCTCAGCTGGAGAAATATCTACCTCTTTCCGAAACCAGATAATTCCGTCAACCCCTTCCAATCCATTTTGCTCAATATATCCGGGCAGTTTCATTGTTTTCCAGAAACTATCATCAAAGTTTAGGGCTGCCCAAAGCGGTTGATCACCTTTCATTCCCATATCAACAGTTGAATATTCACCAACTCTTTCCCGAACTTCTTTTTCAACGGTCTTGGCATAATCATCCAGGTTAATCTTTTTCAATTGCGACAGTTGGCTGGCAAAATCGGGATTCTGTTCAATTGTCTGCTCACTGATCCAGGTTTCGGCTACTGTACCGCCCCAGGATGAGTTAATCAGTCCGATCGGTACCTTCAATTTTTGATAGAGGGCCTTCCCGAAGAAATATGCTACTGCAGAAAAATGGGGTGAGGATGCCGGAGAACATTCCTGCCATTCACCCTCTTCGAGTTTATCCTGAGGTGACTGGGCAATCCGTTTCTTTACAGTAAAGAGGCGTATCTCCGGATAATTTGAGGAAGCAATCTCGGTATCTGCGTTTTTGGCATTGACCAGGTAGAACTCCATATTGGATTGACCTGAACAGACCCAAACTTCACCGATCATCACATTTTCGAAAGTGCAGAGGTTCTTCCCTTTTACTGTCATTTTGTAAGGTCCTCCATACTTCATTGCAGGCAATTTGACGAGCCATTTGCCTTCTTTATTCGTCTTTACCGAGACAGTAGCCTTTTCAAGAGTTACAGTAACTTTCTCACCTGAGGAAGCCCATCCCCAGACAGGAATTTCAATCCCTTGCTGCAACACCATGTTGTTGCTAAAGAAGGGAGGAAGTTTTACCTGAGCAGTCATGCTTTCTGCAATCAGCAGAAGCAGTAATGTGGTCCATTTCTTTGTTGTTGAAATCATAGTGTTGGTTTTATAAGATATTTTACTGGTTTAACAAACTGTTTAAAACATCCCAGGAATTCCCAGCTGAGCTTTTCCTGAAGAATGGTATTTGACTTTTTCATTCGCTACCGGCGTTTCGGCAACTACAGACCAGCCCTGAAGGTTCTTTTCTTCAGGAAGAATCATGATTACCTCATTTGCTTTGGTTTTGATTTCAGCAATATCCCCTTCAATCTTCAGCCTATTTTTCTTTAGGTTTGATTGTACAACGGCCTTGTTCCATGGCATTTTCAATTTGCACGAATTTCCTGACAAACTTTTGATGCCTATCCATTGGACAACTCCGGATTTAATTTCCGCAGAAACAACAAAACCACCTTCAGCATAGAGTGTAAACCGTCCAGTTTTATTATCCGGAAAGGCAGGAAAGATCCGTAAAATACCGTCGTAACTCTGGAGCAGCGACTCGTTCATAGCCGTTGCCAGTACCGACATCGATTCCATCGACATGTGACGAAACGGCCACATCGGTAACGGGATTTTTTCATCCTTCGATTTGGAATTTACATCTCGCACCATGTTTGTCCTGAAAAACCACTCTGCATCTTTGTTTACTTCGCCTTCCATACCCCAGTGGCCCCAACCGTTGCAATAGATTTGCCACCTTCCGGGGAAACGTTCCAGATCAATCGCTAATTCTTTGGCAAGCCCCAAACGAGCCATCACGATAGGGACCGGATCCCAGCCTGTGCACTCAGTACCATATAAAAGTGTGGTGGCAGTCATTATTTTAAATAAGGTACTATCTTTTTGCGCCAACCCGATCAATCCTGACGGAAAAACAGGTGAAGACGGAACACTTGGGAATATTCCGTCCAACAGTTTTAATTCGTTTGTTTTACTTGCGGCTGAATAGGCCGGGTCATTCTTCGAAAAGTAAGCATATTCAGGATCATCTGTTTTAAAATATGTGGTCAGCCATTTGTTTTCTTTAATTCCCCAGCCAGCCGCTGCAATCTGATCTGCCGGAACAGGATATCCATTAAAAATGCCCCATTTCATTTTGTATCCGGATTGTTCCTTAACAATTAAACCTTCACTCGCCTTAACAACCGGAAGTGGCGTCAGATTTTCCAATATCTCTTTCCATTTTTTTGCTTCCGGGAAATCCATACCTGACACTTTCAATGCCTCCAGTGCTGTTGTAAATAGAGCCTTTGTATAAACCAGGTCGGTTAGGCCATCTTTCAATTTTATCCATCCTTCATAACCTGTGCTCTCTTTGGCATGGTATAACCCATCGGTTTCTTTTACCAGAAGCGATTCGAAAAATTCACTTGCTGCCAGAATAAAAGGAAGTGCTTTTTCTTTTAAAAAATAGGTGTCACCGGTAAATTGATATTGCCGCCAGAAATCGAGGGCAATTTCTGCAACAGGTGTATGGTTCTCCTTTAAACCCAACGAACTATATCCATTTCTGTTGGTTACATCCGAAATAAAGGCTCCATCCGCATGAAAGATTTGTCTGGCATCTTTTCTGGCCTGAGGCAGTGAATTAAACCTGAAATCAAGGTACGGACCAATCAATTCAGGGAAACCTGCCGCATTCAATGGCCAGTACAACTGCTGCTGGTTCCAATGAAAATAAAAATTCCAGTTCTGAACATCGTGGCTCCAGCCCCACAGGCCGTTGTTGAACCGTCCCGGATATTTTCCACCTTGCGAGGCATTGGCATAATAGATCGTCAGGTACCAGAGGTTCGTCAGGTAATCGTCACCGTAATCCATGAAAGAGCGGTTCCAGATGGATTTCCAGGCTTCCGACTGCGATTGGCGGAACAGCTCAATCCCTTTATCACGTATAAAAAGCAGCATATTCTTTACTTCAGGAACAGGATCAACACCGGGAGACGTGACAGAAAAAGCAAGCTGTGCTTTCTTTTGCCGGATTCCGGATAGCAGAATAGACGCGCACCTGGAATGCTCGCGGGAATAGTTCACGGTTAAACCATTGTCCTGAATTACACTGCCGCCAACAGCGAAAGTACCGCCTGACAGCTTTTGCGTTATATAAATGCCATTATTATCTCTAATTGCTTCCGTTCCTGATAACCCTATGGAAGCATCCCTGTTAATCGCGCTGTACCAGCTGGAATAAGTTCTGGAGCCAAAGCGTTCAACCGATATTTTCAACGGAACGTCCTCATTCAGATCGCTCCCCAATTCACAAAACAGATTTCCGGATTGATGATCGATAAATGCCTTTAAGTTTACTTTACCGAACGGGCTCGTACCATCAAGGCCTAAAGAAGCATCGGCAAGGTTAAGACGGGCTTTAAAACCGGAAAGATACAAGGTATTAAAAACCGGGAATTTGAAATCAATGATGATACGGCAGGCATGCCGCTGGGTCGTATAGTAATCGTATTTTTCATTCTTCCAGTTATTCGTTTCATCTGGTTTCGCATCGTCCCATAAATCACTCTTATTGACCACAATAATCATTTTTGAATCCTCGCACCAAACAAGGGCAGCAATATCACCATTACCCAATGGAATACCCTGCATCGGATCGATTGGTGGACTGAGGTAAACCAAATCGTATTGCGAAACCCGTCCAGGCCAGTCGATTTTCCATTCAGCAGTTTTTGGGTCAAAAGCTGATTGTATGCTCCGGTTACCATCCGGTTGTATGGCAAAACCCGATAAAGAGCACAAACAGAAAATAACACTTATTATTAAAGTCCACTTTATTGCCGGAATCTTGCTCTTGTTCATGGAATTGGATTTATAGTTTTGCAGATAGTTTGGTTAACGGGATATTTTTCAGAAAATGGTTTTCAAAAAATGATTGCTCAGTTCCATCATACATGGCCACACGGACTGTTCCCCAGGTTTCCTGATCGCCGGTTGCATAATAAAGGTAGGTTCTCCCTTCGTACTCGAGGATGTCTACATCTGAGTTATTAAGTCCTTCTCCAGCGGCAGCCTCCAATATTGGATTAAAGGAGCTTAACTCCCAATCAATCAAATTA